>SMVB01005392.1_pt1 | contig 10981 bp, 9 predicted proteins | sample 2456461 | NCBI WGS metagenome assembly SMVB01 (sample SAMN11095934, study PRJNA526329) | marine sediment metagenome | biome: Marine sediment; feature: Surficial sediment; material: Deep marine sediment; isolation source: Hadal surficial sediment | place: Pacific Ocean | collected 2014-05 | depth 0-1...
TTCGTACTCACGCGCCTAGTCGTCGCTCTTCTCTTCGCCGGCTCCCTTGCGCAGATGACCGTACATCAACTCTTCGGCGAACTCGACACACTTGTACTCGAGAAGCTGCATGTTCTCGTCGATGCGTCGATAAAGCGGCAGTCGAACCTGCCATGGCTCGGTGAAAACGTTGGGATCTTCGATCGTAGCCTCGTACTGCAGGTGATTCGGGCCGAGCGCCGTGTAACGCTCGACGACGTGTATGGCGTCGGTGTGAAAGTTCCCGGAGCTGTCGAACCAGGTGTCGGGAACCTGGGAAGTGACATCGACCACCAGAGTCTCGCCCTCCCAGTGTCCGCGTGAGTGCCCCATCCAGGTGTCGAACGGACTCTCGAAGTCGGGCCGGTTCATGTAGATGATTCGGCTGGCGCTGGCGAACTCATAAGCGATCAGTATGTACTCGGGCGTCTGCACGATCTGAAACGGGAAGGGCATGTAGTTGGCCCGCGGGATCCCCGGCATGTAACACTTCACTGCCGGATCCAGCTTCAGCCAGTTCTCCAGGTTCTCCTGCCTCTTCTCAGCCGCCGCTTCCTGGTAGGGAATCTCGCCGCCGACCACGATGCCCAGGCCACCGGGAATGGCGCCAAGCGCCCCCATCTCCGGCAGCGGTCCCATCCGCGCGGCGTGTCCCTCGATATCCCAGTGGGAGGCGCCTACGGCCTGCCATATGCCGTTCAGGTCCGGGTTTCCATCAGCCGTTCGCGGAGCCCGGTAGTCCTGGCCGAGAGCCGCGAACGGTACGAGTCCGAGTCCCACCGTCGCCACCACGACGAATGCGAGCCTACCGACCTTCGGAGCCAAGCGCCCGCCTTCGAAACGATTTCCCATCAGATCGACCTCCTCTTGAGCCACACGGCCGGACCGCGCAAGCGACGTGACCCCGGCCCCCTCCTTCGGCGAATCACCGAAGCTCCCGTCCGCACATCTACGGTATGGAGCGCCATCATACACTGCCGCACAGCATCGCAAAGGCGACCCTCTATACTCCCTCGCTGCCGGCCACGCGATTCCGAACGAAACGCGTCTATGCCGTGGGACAACGCGCTACTAAACCGCTCGGGAGGATCGCATGAACCAGCTCAACCAAGTCGCGCCAGCCTTTCTCGAGATGGCGCATCGCATCGTCTGGTGCAGCGCCGCGACCGTCGACTCCCGAGGCCGGCCGTGGTCGCGCGTTCTGCACCCCATCTGGCAGTGGGACGGCGAGCGGCTCGAGGGCTGGATCGCCACTGGAGCGACGCCTCTGAAGCGCTCTCACCTCGAAGCGAGTCCCTTCGTCTCGCTGAACTACTGGGACTCGTCGCAGGACACCTGCGTCGCCGAATGCCGGGCGAGCTGGGTGTTCGACGACGACGGGCGAACCAAGGTCTGGAATCTCTTTGCCAACGGCCCCAAGCCGGTCGGCTACGACCCTTCGATCATCCCGGGCTGGGACGGCCCGACTTCGGAGACTTTCGCCGCTCTACGCCTCGACCCCTGGCGCCTGCGCGTGTTCCCGGGCACCGTTCTGCTCGAGCAACGCGGCAACGTCCTGACGTGGCAGGAGTAGAGCCCTGGCTCACCGGCGCCAGAGGCGTCCGCTGTGTCGCGCGAGGCGCCGCCAGGCGGGCAGGAGAGTGCTGCCGCTCACCAGGATGCCGCCGAGAGCGAGGACGATGACGACGATGTCCCAGAGTGGGCGGCGAGAGTAGAGGAAGGGGAAGTCGAGGCTGTGTAGACCGTGGTACAGCCATCGGTTGAGCCGACTTCTCCGTTCTTCCCGACGCACGATGGCACCACGACCCGGATCCAGGTACAGCCAGGTGCGGCGAGCATCGCCGAAGCGAACGCGTAGGACCGGCAGCGGCCGGCCGCCGTCGCGATCGTAGTAATAGCCGTCGTAGGCGTTGAGCCAAGTCTCGTTTTCGATGTCTACGCCGGGCATGGCGTCGCGCGCCGCCGCCAAGACTGCATCGTCGCCGAAGCGCTGAAAGGTGCCGCGCTCGGGTGCCCGCGCGGCAACCAGAAGGTGCTCCCCGACCGGCGTGCCAGAGGGGTACGTCGCGACCCTACCGCCAGCGGGCCTTGGGATTCCCTCGTCAGGAGGTCGCTCAGCGAGCAGGAAGGTCTCGCCGCGAAACCTCACGAGCTCCAGCTCCTTCACCGGAAACGACGCGGAAAGAGCCGCGAGCCCGGCACGCAGGCCGGGGAGGGTCAGCGTATCGATCCGCAACCGCCCCCCGGCTACCGCCTCTCTCTGCGCCGCAGTCGGAGACGTCGGAGGGCTCCAGCCCCACGGATCCAGCGACAAAGCGCCGCTCAGAATCCAGGTGAAGGTGAACAGTCCGAAGAGCAGACCGGCGTAGTGATGCCAGCGCAGCAAACCGGCGTACGGCGAGCGCGAGGCGCTGCCCTGGTGGCGAAAGACGGCGGCCGGGGAGAACCGCAGGATGCCCCATAGCAGCCCGGAAAGAGTCAGCACGCAGCCGGCGATCGAGATCCACAGGACGGATCGCAGCCATACTCCAGGATGGCTGCGCAAAGGGGTGAAGTAGAGCCAGTGGACCACCGCACCGACGTAGGCGAGACGGCGTCCTCTGGCATCGGTCTTCATCACTACCTCGCCGGTGCGATCGGAGACATAGAGGCGAGTGTCGGCTCGATCTCCCGCTGCGACTCGATGCAGAGGGAAGAAGGCGCCGCTCTGCAGGGTCCATTGATCGGGCTTGGTCAGATAACCGTCGTAGCGCAGCGTCAAGGCGCTTTCGGGGAACTGGCCGCGCACCAGCCGCAGCGCCTCGTCGGCGCTCAAACCCTCCAACGCCCGCGCGTCCTCGGCGAAGACCGTCGTCCACCCGGGGCCGCCGTAGAAGCGGTACACCGGTCGGTCGCCGAGCATGCCGATACGCAAACGATCCGTCGCGGCACGGGCGCGGCGAGCCGCCTCCGCCGGCGGCACGAGGGCCTTCCCGAGATCCAGAGGTCGCTGTCGCGCAAGCCGCTCCTCGGGAGAGAAGCTCGGCATGCGGGCATACATCATGACGATGCCCGACACGAACCAGAGAAGGAAAAGCAGCCCGCCGAAGATCCCCAGCCAACGATGAACGTAGAGAATCGCGCGTCGCCAGCCCGTCAGCGACGCGCCCGTACCAACACGTACCCTAACCTTCCGCGCCTTCGATCCAGTATCGCTCATGACAGGCGCTGCAGGCGGCATACACCTCGCCACCGATATCGAAGACTCGCTGCGGCTCGTGGCTGGCGGCGGCTTCCATAGCGCGTTTGCCGATATCGACAAAGTCCTGCGCCATCCGCATCCACTCGTCGTCGTCGACCGCGCGTTCACCGATCATCAGCAGGTTACCGGCCTCCATCATCGTCATGGTGGCGTTCGTTACCACTCTCCACTCCTCCTCGTTACGGGGGTAGATCTCTTCCCGTCCCTCGAGGGTGATGATGGTGCCGACCGAGGCCCACAGCACGTCCGCCGCGGGATCGACGATTCCGGTCATGATCTCGTTGATGGTCAATACCGGCTTGAAAGGCGGCGGCGACGGTCCGCAACCGGCCAGCACCGAGACAGTCAACAACACCAGAACGATCGATCGCATCTCAGACCCCCTTCGCGCGAGCTGTTCAAGCCCTGGCAAGAACAGAGTGCAGAGTCTTCCATCGCAGCGCCGCGCAATCAAGGATCGCCGACGACGCTTCGCTGGAGGTCGGCGAGCAGTAGCCCGAAGAATCCCGCCACCGCCTCAGCCTGGATCGACGTCTCGGTCCAGACGATGCCACTGGACCTGTTCGGTAACCACTCCCGCCATCGGGCCATGTTCCCACAGAGCCGATTCAACTCCGAGCGATCTCCCGCTACTATCTTCGCCGACACTCTTCGGCCGGCAAGAAAGACCGAATGACCGCAGCCAACACCACGGATTCAAGCGATGCGAGGAAGTCGCCGGCATCGCGAGCTCTACCGTCGCTGCATATCCTCGCGCTGTCCAGCCTCGCCTTCGCTCAGCCACTCCTCGACCTCCTCCGCCAGAACCCGGAGTTTTTCGTCGCTCGCGACCTCGGCCCTCTCGAGATCACCATCCTGCTCACCAGTCTCCTCTTCGTGTTGCCACTGCCACTGCTGGCCCTCGAGGCAGCGGCGGCCGTGGTGGGGGAGCGAGCTCGGGCACTGGTTCACCGCGGCCTGATCTGGGCTCTGTTCGCGTTAGTCGCGCTGCCCTTCCTGAAGAGGAGCCCACTCCTGGACGCCGGCAGCGTGACGATTCTCCTGGCTGCGATCGTGGCGCTCCTAGCGACTTGGAGCTGCGAAAGGCTGCGCCCGGCACGCATGCTCCTCGACTACCTCTCGATCGCTCCTCTTCTGGTCGCCCTGCTCTTTCTGCTCGATCCGCGGATCCTCAGAGTCCTTGGTCAGAGCCGGGAGGGCCCGGTCGCCCTACCTGCCACCGGTGCCTCCGCGCCCATCGTCTTCGTGATTCTCGACGAGCTCGCGGTCAACGGTCTGCTCGCTGCGCCCGACGAGATCAACCGGCACCGCTACCCGAACTTCGCCAGGCTCGTGTCGGAGTCGATCTGGTTCGAGAACGCCGCCACGGTGAGCTCGCAGACGGTGCGCGCCGTGCCGGCCATCCTCAGCGGGCGGATCCCGGATCCGGCGCTACTGGCCACCGTCGAGGACCATCCTCTGAATCTGTTTACCTTCTTCGGCGGCGACTACGACATCTGGGCACACGAGAACGTAACCCGGCTCTGTCCGCCCGAGCTGAACCAGCGTCTCGTCGACGAAGAGTCGGAGGGGCGTCTCGGCCTTCTGTTCTTCGACCTGGCGCTCGTCTGGGAGCACGTCGTGCTGCCGTCGGCATACACCGCCCAGCTGCCGCCGGTGAATGACAACTGGGAGAACTTCCGCCGCGCCACCGCGCAAGCTGTTCCCTCCCACCGAACACGCGAGCGTCTCGGAGGCTTGTCGCACTTCGAGAGCTTCCTGGACAGCTTCACAGCCGATGCTGAGCGCACCCTTCGCTTCGTCCATCTGTCGCTCCCGCACCACCCCTGGGTCTACCTGCCGAACGGCAAGGAGTACCGCGATGACACTGCGCGCATTCCCGGCCTAGATCAGAAAAACACCTGGGGCTCCGACGAGTGGTACCCGACCGACGCCTATCGCCGCTACCTTCTGCAGCTCGAGATGGTAGACGGGCTGATCGGTCGCCTCGTGCGCCGGATGAAGGATCTGGGTATCTACGAGCAGTCTCTGATCACCGTCGTCTCCGATCACGGCGTCAGCTTCCGCCCTGAAGAGCGCATCCGACGAATCAGCCTCACGAACATGAAGGACATCCTTCCGATGCTGATGCTGATCAAGAAGCCGTATCAGTCGGAGGCCCAGATCGTCCGGACGCCGGTGCTGGGAATCGATCTCTTTCCCACCATTCTCGACGTGCTCGGAGTCGATGCGCCGTCCGAGCTCGACGGGCACTCGGCACTCGATCCGAGCTTCGAGCCCGGTCTGCCTCGCGCTTACTTTCGCGCCCTTCGCGGACAAGGGTTCGAGGACGGTCTGATAACCCGCCGGCCGCCGAATCATCCGGACTTCGCCGAGCACGATTATGTCCACGCCGAGCTTCACCATGCCAAGCACGAAATGCTCGACTGGAAGCTGCGGGTGTTCGGAAAGCGCACAGCCCCATCGGACATCTTCCGGGTGGGAACCCGCCCCGAGCTTCATGGCCGCTCAACGGCCGACCTGGCCATCGAGGAGGCGCCGGAACGTACTGTCTTCGTGAAAGACGCCGACCTGTACGCCGATATCGACCTCCAAGCGGCGCTCTCGCCGGTGCGCATACTCGGCACCGTGTCCGACCTCGCCGACGACTCTTGCTCCGACCTCGCGATCGCCGTCAATGGACGTATCGAGGCAACCACCCGAACATCTCATCGCGGTTCGAGGTGCAATCGCTTCTCGGCCCTGGTTCCCGAGTCGGCTCTCAGGTCCGGCGCCAACACCCTCGAGGTGTTGGTGGTCACCACGGAAGACGATCGCCTCGTCCTGCGGCGGCCGCAGCGAAACGACGATCGAGACAACATCTCGCTGGCGGCCGACGGCACTCTCGCCACGCTCTGGATCGAAGGAGCTCTCGTCGAGGTGGTCAGTGCGCCCAACCTCCTGGGCAACGCGACCGACATGAGAGCGCACGGCGAAGACGTCGTGCTCCGAGGCAGGGTATGGGATCGCTCCTATGAGCTCCAGCCGGAAACCGTGCTTCTCTTTCGCGGAACCGACCTGGTCGCCTCAGCCCCGGTAAAGGATCCGAGACGCCGACGCATCGAGGGCGAGCCGGTGAGGAGACCCCATTTCAAAATGCAGCTCCAAGACACCGAGGTCACACTGATCGACGGTCGCGAGCTCAGGCTCGTCGTTCTGTCTACGGATTCCGAAGCCGCCTGGGAAATTCCGCTTCGCAGAGCGCTTCGCGGCTTCGAGCGCCGGCAAGAAGTCGCTCGACGCCGCGCTCAGGAGGCAGGGACCGCGAAGTAGAGCCGGCGCGTGCCCTGCTGCAGGGTCTCTTGGCGCTGTACGTCGAAGCTCTCGTTGAGACAGCTCTCGAAAACCTCGACCTCGTAGTCGTCGTAGATATCCACCTTGTTGCGCAGAAGTTTCTGGACCATCGGATCGTCCTTGGTAACGAACTCGATGACCAATGCCGACCCGAGGCTAGCCAGCCATTCGACGAAGTCAGGCAGAGGAATGTTGGCGGTGATCACCATGTGGTGGATCAGAGCCAGGCAAAGGGTGAGATCGGGAGTGCTCCGTTCGGTGAGGGCGCTGCGCTCGCGATGCCTCCAACCTAGAGCCGGCGACGAGTCGGCGAGGTTGTTGAACAGTGGCAGGATGTTCGTCGGCCCGTCGGCACGAAGCGATCGATAGAGGCGCTCGACGGCCAACTGGTCGGCATCGAATGCCACAACATAGTCGGCATTGCCGGCGGCGATACGGCTGAAGGTGCCGGTGTTGCAACCCAGATCCCAAACCAGGCCCCACTTCCGTAGACCGACAGCCTCGGCAACGAATCGTTCCTTGATCTCGCGGTTCTCGCGGTCGTAAGAGTTCTCGTCGGCGTAGGACGCCCACTCGGAGGACGCGGGGCGCCACTGGAGTCGGGAGACGATCTTTCGCAGCCTCTTGACGTTGTTGACGATCAGCTGCTTGTTGAAGCCGGCCCGTTGCAGCTCGCGCCGAACCGGCGCATTCGAATCGGCGTTGCGTGCCTGGAGCTTGGCCTGCAGAAAGACGTCGGTGAGCACCCCCCTGCGGAGCCGATCGCGCCACGAGAACAGACGGTTGCAGTCATCCGGCGAGATCCCGTCGAGAGAGCCGCGCAGCCACGGCTGGAAGGCTATGCCGCGATACGCGGTCAGCATGAGCGGATACAGGAAGAGCTGGCAAAACTGAAGGTATCCCGCCCAGGGGTCGCCCTGCGGCCACTCTTCGAAGGAAGCGATGTCGATCAAGACCGGCCGTGGGCCCTGCCATTGAAAGTTGTAGGCCGAGGAATCCTTGAGAATCATGCCTTCGTCGAGGGCAGCGAGGAGCAGATCGAGCTGCAGGAGGCCGGCATCCTGCAGCATGCCGAAACACCACTCGTAGGGGTACGAGATGAACGGAATGCGCTCGTGCTCGAGTACCGCAACCCAGCGGCCCGAAAGCTCCTCGAAGTCGGCGTCTCCGATGTCCGCTCGCCGGGTCGAGACGATCCTGCCCTCCTCAACGAGACGACCGTAGAAGTCGCTCGCCGACAACCTCTCCCAGGCGTCGGCAGCGGTCTGGCTCAATGCCCGGAAGACTCGATCGCCGCGATAGAAGACCCGCGCCTCGCGGTCGCGAAACGAGCCCGGGTCAAACCGGGGCGTCGTCATCGCCGCTCTTCTTCACTCCCAAGATGTCCAGGAGCTTGTGCCAGTACAGCCGAATCAGAACCGCGGCGCCCGCGATTCCGCCGAGTAGCAGCTGAAGGATCATGCTGCCCGAGGCAGGATCCAGATAGGCATGAGCCGGCGTCGCCAGGCAGAACAGAAACGGCAGTACGAAAAGAAGGTCCGATCTTCGTCGCAGCATCGGCTTTCTCATCACTTCAAGTTCCTTTCGGCGCTGGAAACCGTCAGACCGTATCACGGCGCATGGTCTCCTCCGTCTCCTCCGGCGGGCGATTCGCCGATCGCCAAGAGGTGCTTGGCTGTCCGCCAGTACCAGGTTCCATCGACCAGGGCGGGCGAAGCGAGGGTTCTCTCGCCGAGCTGGTTCACGTGCAGCAGCTCGAAGCGGTCTCCGGTCCCGACGACAAAGGTCTCTCCCTCGTCGTTGGTGAGGAAGAGCTTGTCGTCGACAACGATCGGCGAAGAGGAGAAGCCCTCTCTCCGTGCCGTACCGATGCGCCCCTGCCACAGGATGCGGCCGGAGCGCGCATCGATGCTGGTGGCAATCGCCACCATGTCGTTGATCAGGTAGAGCCGCCCTTCGTAGAGCAGCGGCGAAGGAACGAAGGGAGAGCCCTTGGTGCTCTTCCAGACGACGTGGGAATCGGTCACGTCCCCCTTGCCGCCCGGCCGTATCGCCAGAGTCGGCCCGGCCCGGCCTGAGGAGCAGAAGAGCAGCCCCTCGCCCGCCACCGGAGTCGGAGTCACCTCGGTCAGATTGCCGCGCGCGCGCCACAATCGCTTGCCGTTGTCGGGATTGTAGGCGCTGATGAGGTCCTGCCCGCTGACGATCAGCTCGGCGCGGTCGCCAGCCTGAATGACGATCGGCGAGCCCCATCCCCACTTCTCCTCGCGACCGGTCCGCCACAGACGCTTGCCGGTCGCCGTGTCGAAAGCGGCGACGAACGAGCCCTTCGGGCCGTTGTGGTCCTGGTAGAGGATGATCCGATCTCGGTAGAGGAAGGGTGAGCCTGCAGTGCCGTGCCGCGACGTGACGTCGCCGAAGCTCCGGTGCCAGCGAAGATTGCCGTCGAAGTCGACCGCGATCAGACCGTGGTTGCCAAAGTAGGCATATACCAGCTTGCCGTCGGTGGTCGGAGTGGAGGAGGCATGAGTGTTCTTGCGATAGACGCTCTCGGGATCGGTCTCGGGCGCATCGGCCCGCCAGAGCAGGCGGCCGTCGGAGCGCCGCAAACACAGGATCGACCGCCGGCGGCCTCGATCCTCGGAGGTGGTGAGGAAGATCTTGTCCTGCCAGACGATGGGCGACGATGCTCCGCTGCCCGGAATCTCGACCTTCCACAGGACGTTCTCCCCGGGAGACCAGCGATCGACGTAGCCGCTGCCCTCGACAACCCCCTGGCCGGACGGCCCGCGCCAGCGCGGCCAGTAGCGACGAGCCTCCTCTTCGACCGGCGCAATCTCGACAGTCATATCGGGCACGGCCGCCCCGACCGAGCCCGGCAGGATCATTGAGAGGGTCACAAAGACCGACCATCGGAGCGTGCTCATCTGCTCACTCCGCCCGCGGCCGAACCTTGTCGTCGATCCAGTTGCGGACTTCGCGGGTGCGCTCCGAGAAGTCCAAGACCGGAGCGCCGATCCCGAGCGCCTGTGCGAGCTCACTCCTGGAGGGATCCCCGTGCAACGCTTCGAGGTTGTCGATGTAGGCCCCCGCCTCGGCATCGTCACGAAACGTACCCTGGGCGACGAGCTCGGCCCGGCGTAGACGGCAAAGCGCAGCCACCTCGTGGAGGTCGTACTCGGGATGGTACTGAACCGCCCAGAACGATCCGCCTCGATGCTCGATCGCCAGACCCTGAACGGAAGTGAAGTCGTTGCCGGCCAGAAGCGTCGACCTCTCAGGCAGGCCGCTCACCATATCCGTGTGGCAGGTGTAGGCGTCGAAGACCTCGCCGCGACCCCGATACATCGAATGTCCCTTTCCCTCGGCACTCAACGAGATCCAGCGCGACAGACCGAACTCTCGGCCGCGGGGATTCGCCGTGCACTCACCGCCCGCTGCCACGACCGAGAGCTGGATGCCGTAGCAGCTGCCGAAACTCGGTACTCCGGCTTCGAAGGCCGCCTGCGCCAGCTCGATCTGGCGGCCGACACGAGGATCGTCGTCGCGTAACACCGATAGGTCCGACCCCGTCCAGGCGATGCCGTCGTAGTCCCCGAGCGCCGTGCCTTCCGGCAGGCTCGACTCTCGATCGGCGGGGAAGAGGACGTCGATCGTCGACCCGGGCTCTAGCTCGCCCAGCATCCGCTCGTACAGCACCCCGGCGGCTGTGCCGCCAGCGCCTACGAGGGCTTGCCGGCCCTCGGCCGAGTAAGCATCAAGGACGAGAAACCGCACAGTCCTATCGCGGCCGATCGCCCTGAATGGTGACTCGGTGCATCAGGCGCTCGAACTCCTGATAATCGTCCAGAGCGTAGTGTTGAACACAGCGATTGTCCCAAAGAGCCAGCGAGCCCTGTCGCCATCGGAAGCGGCAGGTGAAATCGGGGCGAGTGCAGTGCTCGTAGAGGAAGGCGAGCATCGCATCGCTTTCATTGCGGTTCAGACCGACGAGACGCTGGGTGAACATCTGGTTGACAAAGATCGACCGGCGGCCGGTCTCGGGGTGGCAGCGGATCACCGGGTGCTCGACCTCGTCGTAGATCGTTTCGGAGAAGCGATAGTTGATCGCCGCCTCGCCCCGATACTTGGCCTCACCCGTGGTCTTCGGGTCGTAGGCGATGGCAGCGCTGTGAACCGCAGCGAGCCCATCGAGCCAGGTCCTCACCTCTTCGGACAGCGCATCGTAGGCCCCCTCCATCGAGGCGAAGAGAGTGTCTCCGCCGTGCGGCGGAACCGTGATGCCGAAGAGCGCCGTGGCCATGCTGGGACACTCGAAAAAGGAGTTGTAGCTGTGCCATCCGGTCCCGAAGCTCGCCGACTCCCCGGCCGGTTTCCAAGCCTTCACAA
>SMVB01393948.1_pt1 | contig 10981 bp, 11 predicted proteins | sample 2456461 | NCBI WGS metagenome assembly SMVB01 (sample SAMN11095934, study PRJNA526329) | marine sediment metagenome | biome: Marine sediment; feature: Surficial sediment; material: Deep marine sediment; isolation source: Hadal surficial sediment | place: Pacific Ocean | collected 2014-05 | depth...
AGTGATGTTGAACACCATGTAGTCCGTGGCCAGTGCCAGCGCGCCGTCGTACGACCGACGGATGTCGCGCAGCACGCCGGGCGCTGTGTCGAAGTCGTTGAAGAAGTGATACGCGACCGCCAGGCGCGGGCTCGTCTCCGCCATTACCTTGCCGAACTGCGCCGGGGACGTATGGATTTGCGTGCCTACGTTCAGCGCCGCCTCCGGTGTAAACCCCTGCTTTTCGACCAGAACTTGCGGCGTGACGAACGCCTCGTGAATCGAGATGTCGGCGTCGACGGCGTACTCCATCCACCATTTGTTGGGAAAGGTGTCGGAGCTATAGGCGAAGCGGAGCCCGTTCCAATCCAAGATGAAGCTCACCGGACCGTCAAAGATGTGGATGGCCGGGATCGTGCGGATGGTGACGCCGTTTTCCTCATAGATCACTTGATTAACCGCGCTGTATTCGAATTCCTCCACCTCGATGAAAAGTCCGCGCGTATCGGTGTTTCCCATACGTGAATCAACGTCCCAAGCCAGCATCCCTTCCATATGCTCCAGCGCTTCGCGTGTGCCGTATTTGTCTTCGAGGCTGCTTGGTCCCCACACACGCAGCGGAACGACGCGGTTGCTCACCACGCCGCCGATCCAAAGTGCGTCCAGGTCGCCGAAGTGGTCTGAGTGCAAGTGGCCAAGGAACACCTTGTTTAGGTAGTTGTAGGGAATTTTCAGCGCCGAGATACGCTCCGCCGAGCCGGTGCCGATGTCGAAGAGGAATTTGTCACCGTTGCCTAGCTCCACTAGCCAGCACGCTGCCGCCTGCTTGGGTCGAGCATTGGGCATTCCGGTGCCGCACGCGATCACCCTCATCTCATTCGGCGCGATCTCTTCTGTACCGGGGTAGTAAACGTCGCGGTCGGCGACGGTGCCGGTGGGCGTGGTCGGGTTCACGTTCTGTCCCGCCTCCAGAACAATCCCGCCGACCTCACGCGCCTCGGCGACTGCCTCAGGCACGATCTCCGAAGCAACCAGGGCGACAACAGCAATGGCGGTAACAAAACCAGCGCCAAAAATAGCTACTGCTCGGAGCTTGATCACGGTTCTACCTCCTGTGACAACATCGCCCGACTCTGCCAGTCGGAGTCGTTTGGTTTTGGTGTGCGATTGACCAACATCGTCCACCCAAATCTACGACCGTTCGCTCCAAGTGTCCATCGTCGGCGCAGGTTCGGGGTTTGTGCGCAAACGGCGTAGCGATGATCAGCAGAGCGACTCCGGCGCTCGACGGATTCGAACGCCCAACTTTCGCCACACGCCTCGCCATTGGCGCGCCTCACGGAATCGCTCCGCCCGCCGGTCGCGTCGCCGCTCCCGCCTGATCGTTGCTGGTGGGTGTCGGTCGACGACGACGAGGTCGGGTCCAGCCAGCCGTCGCAATTCGTCCAGCAGGTCCGGACGCCCCAAAGCCTCGACGATCCTCACGAGCGTTGTCATCCTCACGCGGCGCTCACGGCGTTCGATTCGGGAAACGGTGCTCGGAGCGAGTCCGGCGAGACCGGCGACGGTACGGCGCGACAAACCTCGTTCGCGTCGAAGATCACGCAATCGAGCGGCAAGATCGAGAGACCCCAAGTTCACCCATTCTTCGTGTTGCCCATCACGCGCGTGCGCGCGATGTACTGACGCTGTACTGATGCGAGCCCATCACGCCCAGGCGATGCGGTCATTCGACACCATCGCTCCAAAGAGCAACGAGCCCGGCGCTCGGCGATCTCCTGGAAGACCGAGACGACCGGGCTCGTGGCGGATCAGCGCTCGACCTACGACGACTCGCTGCGCCGTCGCCAAAGAAAAGATCGAAACGCTGCCCTCTACTCTTCGTTGATCCGCGCCTTCGTCCTCCGCGATTCGTACTCCGCCCACGCACCGCTCGATATCGGGCGGCGATCAAGCAGGGCGTCGATGACGACGAGCGCGCTCTTGCCGAACCGGACCTGCTCGTTCCGGTGAGCTTGTTTGCTTCGTCACGCTTCTGCTCGCGGGTGGCGCGCTCCTGGTCGGCAACCAGCCGAGCTTCGAGCGCCCCGACGCGGCTTTCAAGTAGGGCGCACTCGGTCGCTAGTTGTTCCTTCCGAATGAAAAGGTCGAGGGTGCTCGCCTCTTCGAAGTCCCCGGCAGCCATCGCCTCCCCGAGCTTTCCTTCCGCCTTGTCGAGGTGGGCGCGCCGCTCGGCGAGTTCGTGCTTCACAGCCTCGATCTCGGCGGGAAGGTCGGTCAGGTTTTCAACAGGGCTCATCATCCGAAAAAGGCTCGTTCGGCAGGGGTCATCTCGACGTGCCGCAGCTCGGCTTCTTCGGGTGAGCGACGAGACACAGGAGGGTTCAAACCGTAGAGGGATCGGTCGGCGGGGGTTGCCTCGTTCCGTCGCCGAAGCTCAGCCTGGACCGCGCTCCCAGCCCGGCGAGGAAACGCTTGCAGGAGTCGGTCACATTCCTCCGACTCCAGTCCGGAGCATCGGTCAGCCTGATCCTCGATCCATTCGTCGCGTGCTAGCGAGCGGGCGATCCGGTCGGGGTCGCGCGGGTCGTACCCCCATTCCCGCATCGCAAGGTCCGCAGCGCTTCGTCGCTCGTGGGCGCGTCGAAGTGCCGAACTCTTTGCTGGTCCGCCGCTTCCTCGGGCGTGACCGTCCCGAGCGCGAGATCCCGGTCGATGGTCTGGTCCACGTCGCACCTCGTGGCGCACCGAAATGAGCGGCGGGGGCGAGGGGCGGTGCGAGCCCCGTTCGGCGACGTTTGCCTAGCCCCGACCGTTCCGAAGATTCTACTTGCTCGCCTTGCTCCGCAGCCGCCGCGTCTTCGCCGGCTTGAACCCGAGCGACGGCGCGAATCTCTGCGCCCGCTCGGCGCGCCATGAGTCGGCAAGGTATCCGTAGTGCCGCTCCACCATTCGGGTGGTGCTGTGCCCGAGCTGCTTCGCGAGATCCGGAAGTCCGCCGCCGTTCATCAGGTAGTGAGAAGCGTAAGTGTGCCGCAGGCCATGGAAGGTGATGTTCGGCTCTATGCCCGCCGCCTCGCAGGCGGCGCGCATTCGATGTTGCTGTTCGCTCTTCCCCCACGGCGAGCCGTCGCGAGTGAAGATCCGGTCCTTCGGCGCACGTCCAGCGGTCACCGACTCGAAGAGCGAGTGCCCTTCTTCGTTGAGGTAGATCACCCTCGGAGTGTCCGTCTTGCTCTGGCGGATCAGGACCGACCCGACATCGAGGTTCACGTCTTCGACCCGCAACCGCGCCAGCTCCTGGTATCTCGCCCCGGTGTAGACCGCACCCGAGACGAGGGAACGAAAGTCGGGGTCGTCGCAGGCGTTGAGCAACCGTCGAGTCTCTTCCAGGTCGAGGTTGCGGGCGCGAGATCGCTCCACGCCCCGGAATGTCTCGACTCGCCGCCATACGGGATCACCTTCGATCACGCCTTCCCGCCAGGCGCGGTTGAGAGCCGCTTTGAAGACAGAGAACACACGGTTCGCCGTCGCCTTCCGAGCGCGCTTTGCCTCGTCGGTGTCCACCGCGCGGTATCGCTGCTTGCCCTTCGGGCTCCGCGTGCGCGCTTTCTTCTTGGCGACCGAGGCGAGCCATCGGCGCAGGCGGTTGGCAGTGAGATCGGAGATCTCAACGTCCTGGAGGACCGGCAGTACGTGCGCCTTCATGGCGTAGTGCGCCTCGCGTGCCGAGCGTTCTCGGTGCTCGTCCGCCCATTCGAGGTACTGCGCGATCACGTCCCCGACCGTGACCGGCGAGCCGCGCAGGTCTTCGGGTCGGGCGTCGGGGTCCCAACTACGAGCCGCCTCGACAGCTTGCGCGTAGTCGAGCACGTCCGCCCCGTCAGCAGGGACGTGCGCGGCATCGTCGGCGGTCCCGAGGGCTTTCCAGCGATAAGGATCGCCCTCTTTCTTCGCGGTCCGCACACGCACGTACCAGGTCCCGGCGTCCCCGCCTGCCCGCCTGTATCCCAACGCCCGACCGCGTGCGATCCGCTGCCAGTGCGGGCGATGTCGTCGCGGCAGTCGTCGGCGGGTCGTCTTCGTGGTCAGGTCCAATCGCCGCGCTCCCTCTTGTTCCCCATTTTTTCCCCACCTTCGGCGCTGGATCTCTACAGAGTGCCATGGACGATTACGGTGTAAGTAATAGTAATTACAAGGAGTTCAAGAATATACAGAAATCCAGCGTTCCACGTTCACACGGTGGAAGTCGGAGGTTCGATTCCTGCCGCCCCCGCGCAGCCGTGACCCGTTGAGAGGTCCGGTCTAGGCCGCTTCGCTCGATTGAGCCCGTTCGTAGAGCGTCTCGGGCGCGATGTCGGCGCCGTTCGGCCATGAAACGGTTCCGCCGTCGATAAAGAACCGCTGGAAGTGGTCGGTATCCTTGAGCGGCTCGAAGATCGGGCCGTACAACCACTCCGAGAAGTCGACGGTGCTCGCAAGTCCGTCGTTGAACGTCAGGTGGATCCGGTAGTCTCCACGGTATTCAGCGCCGGTAACACTCGGCAAGGATTTCATACGCTGTCAAGGTTCCCTGATCATTCCAGCGGGGCAATCCTCTCGATTGGCTCGCCGGCCTTGATTCGATCCCAGTTGACTTCCAGCTCCGCGCGGTGCGCCATTGCCCATTCCCGAACCAGACGACGCACCGTCCTGGAGCGGACCGCACCAGCGAGCAATTCCCCATCGAACGTGAACGTCGCTTGTTGCCCGCCATGCTCCGCGTGGAAGTGTGGCACTCCATGTTCACGGTAGAACATCCGGATGACAATGCCGAAGAATACCGAGATTCCTGGCATCTAGCGCTGCACCTCAAGCCGACTGACTTTGGTTCTAACTGTTGTAGACGGCCATGAGTGCCCGAAGTGCCTGCTTCAGGGAAGTCGGAGGTTCGATTCCTCCTGCGCCCACGTGGAGGCTCGTGTGTGAAGCGCAGGAGGCGGCGAGGCGCCTTAGATGCTCACCGGGCGGGCAGCTGCGCGATCCTCTCGAGAAGCCACTCGAGATTACAGGAGGCACGGCGCTCGTTGCCCGCCGGGGTGCGCGTCTGGGAGACCAGGAAGCGGCGCTCGGCCGCAATGAGATCCGCCACCCGGTCGAGCTTGGCCAGATCGCGCGGCGCCGGCGAGCTCGTCAGTTTGACCTCGATGGCCCAACGCTCGCCGGCCATTTCCAGGACCAGATCTACCTCGTGTTGGTCGCTGGTTCGCAGGTAGAAGACCTCGTAGGGCAGGCCACGTGCCTCAAGATGGCCGACGATTTGCTCGATGACGAACCCTTCCCAACTCGCCCCGACCTGGGGGTGATCGAGTAGCGAACGACGATCCGTCACCCCCCACAGAGAATGAAGCAGGCCGCTGTCGCGCCAGAAGACCTTCGGACTCTTGACGAGGCGCTTCTTGATGTTGCCGTGAAACGGGGGCAGGCGGCGAATGATGAACGCACCCACCAGGTAGTCCACATAGCTGTTCACCGTGTGGTACGAGAGACCGAGGCTCTTGCCCAGTTGCGAGGCATTCCACACCTGCCCGTGAAGGGCGGCGAGCATGCGAACGAGGCGCTGTGTGGTCTGTGGACGGGACGGGAGACCCCAGGTGGGCAGATCACGCTGGATGAGCAACGTCAAGTAATCACGCTGCCAGCGGGGAAAGCCGCCAGGTTGCAGGATGCCGCCATCCGGGAAGCCGCCGGTCAGCCACAAGCGATCTCGGGATGCGGTGGTCTCCAGCTCCTCGAGCAACAGCGGTGAGAGCTCGACCAGGGCCAGCCGTCCGGCCAGTGACTCCGAGACTTCTGTCATGAGGGCCGGGGATACGGACCCCAACAGCAGGAAGCGACCATTGCGCTTGCGGTCGGCATCGATGGCGCCGCGAAGTCGCGGGAAGACCTCCGGCATGGCCTGTGCTTCGTCCAAGATAACCGGGACGCGGCTGGCGATGACCTCTTCCCACTCGAGGTCGAGCCGCAGGCGATCCTGCTCCTGCTCCAGATCGAAGTAAGCATCGCTCAACGAGCGCGCCAGCGTCGTCTTGCCGCTCTGGCGCGGGCCAATCAAAGCAACTGCCGGGCTCACGGAGAGACGGTCTTTGACGTGTGGATGAATCAAGCGCGACAGCATGACTTGTATTATAGAAATCAAATTCTGTTTTACAAGTCCCCGAGCGACATGAGCGGCGCCGCTTGCGACCGAGCCCCTGGACGAAGAGCATGTGCAACAGTTCGTCGTCGTGGAGGAGGCGTTGATCCCATGAATCTGTTCGTCGGCACCAGCGGCTTCAGCTACAAGGGCTGGAAGGGGCCCTTCTATCCCGAGAAGCTGGCCAACAAGGACATGCTGAACTACTACGGCAGTCAATTGCCCGCCGTGGAGATCAACAACACCTTCTACCGCGTGCCCAAGCAGGAGGTATTCGAGAACTGGGCGGCGCAGGTGCCGGAGAGCTTCCGCTTCTCGGTGAAGGCCTCGCGTCGGATCACCCACTTCAAGCGGCTCAACGACACCGATGAGGTGCTCGACTACTTCCACTCGGGTGCCGTGGTTCTGGGTGAGCGACTCGGCGTCTTGTTGTTCCAGCTACCGCCCAACTTCAAGGCCGATCTGGAGCGCCTGAAGAGCTTCCTCGGCACCCTGCCGCGCGATGTGCGCGCCGCCTTCGAGTTTCGCCACGCTAGCTGGCGTGACCAGGCGGTGTACGACGCCTTGCACGACCACGGCGCCGCACTGGTGATCGCCGACACCGACGACGAAGACGCCGCCATCGTTTCCACCGCGTCGTGGGGCTACCTGCGCTTGCGCAAGACCGACTACACCGACCAGCAGACGGCAGCGTGGGCGAAGAAGGTCACCGCACAGGATTGGGACGACGCCTTCGTGTTCTTCAAGCACGAGGACGCCGGCGTCGGGCCGTTGATGGCGAAGAAGTTCCTCACTACCGCCTCGGGCTGAGGTACCGCGACATCGGGCCGTGTCCGCGACGATGACCGTCTCACCGAGAAGAAGGGACGTTACGGTCGCAGCGCGACTTGATATGAACTTACTACTTAGTTCACTATATAGTCATGATCAAGCTGAATGTGCATGAGGCGAAGACCCACCTGTCGCGCTACCTTGCCAAGCTCGAAGAGGGCGAGGTGATCATTCTGTGCCGGCGCAACGTGCCGATTGCCGAGATTCGGGGCATCCCCAGACAGCAGCAGGAACGACCCATCGGCCTTGCCAAAGGTGAGTTCGAGGTTGCGGACGAGTTCTTCGCGCCTTTGCCGGCGGAGATCATCGAATCGTTCGAGGGCCGAGGCGAGTGAGGCTGCTGCTCGATACGTGCACGTTCCTGTGGCTGGTGACCGACGATCCGAGCCTGTCGCCGGAGGCACGCCGCCTGATCGTTGATCCAGACAACGACGTGCTGCTGAGCGCCGTGTCCACGTGGGAAATTGCGGTCAAGCACGGCTTGGGTCGGCTGCCCTTGCCGGACAATCCCGAGCGCTATGTCCCCAAGCTGCGACGAGATCACGCCATCGAACCGCTCCCGCTCGACGAAGAATCAACCCTCTATCTGCGCCGCCTGCCCGAACTGCATCGAGACCCCTTTGATCGGATGTTGGTTTGCCAGGCGATTGTGCAGGGCCTGATCCTCCTGACACCGGATCGCGACATCACCGAGTATCCGGTTCGCACGCTCTGGTAGGCCGGACTTCTCTAGTCCCGGTACTCGACTCCAGGCAACACGCACAACATCTCGAACAGGAGGTTGGCGCCGATCAGCGCCGTGTTCCCCGAGGGGTCGTAGGGCGGCGAGACCTCGACCAGGTCGCCGCCGACGATGTCGAGGCCGCGACAGCCGCGGATTATCTCCAGCCCCTGAATGGTGGTCAGGCCGCCGATCTCGGGAGTCCCGGTTCCGGGCGCCAACCCGGGATCGAGGCTGTCGATGTCGTAACTGATGTACACCGGCCCCTCTCCCATTTGCTCCCGAACTTCCTCCATCAAGGGGACCAGCGACTTGTGCCAGCACTCTTCCGCCTGCACGACGCGGAACCCCTGCCGGCGCGGCCAGTCGAAATCCTCGGGCGTGTACCCGGAGCCGCGCAAACCGATCTGCACGACGCGCTGCGGGTCGATGACACGCTCCTCGACCATGCGTCGAAACGGGGTGCCGTGGGCGGCCTTCTCGCCGAACATGAGGTCGTTGACGTCGGCATGGGCGTCGATGTGAATGACACCGACCGGCCCGTGTGTGTTGGACAGACCCCGCACAATCGGCCACACGATGGTGTGGTCGCCACCCAGCGTCAGCGGCAGGCACCCGCTCGCGGCGATGCGCTTGTAGGCATCGGCGATGATCTCCACGCTGGCCTCGAGGTTGAAGGTATTGATCGCAACATCTCCCAAGTCGGCCACCTGCAGCGAGTCGAAGGGAGCCGCCTTGGTCGCCATGTTGTACGGACGGAGGAGCGCCGACTCGGCGCGGATCTGTTGCGGGCCGTAGCGAGTACCGGGGCGATTCGAGGTACCGATGTCCAGGGGCACCCCGACGAAGCAAACATCGAGGTCGTCGGGGTCGTCGGCGCTGGGCAAGCGCATCATGGTCGCCGGCCCGCCGAAGCGGGGCATCTCGTTGCCACCCAGCGGCTGGTTGAGCTCGTCGGTCATCTCGGTCTCACGTAGCAGGCCACGGCCTGCTAGAAGAGCAGGTGGGCGGCGACGGCGCACACCGGCAAGGTCAACAGTGTCCGCAGGACAAAAATCGCCAGCAGGTCCCCGATTCCCAGCGGCAACGACGAGCGCAACAACAACACGCCGACCTCCGACATGTAAACGAGCTGGGTCACGGACATGCACGCGATGACGAAACGGGTCGCCGGGCTCTCGATAGCAGTGCCGAGGATCACCGGCAGAAATTGATCCGCGAAGCCGACCACCATCGCCGGAGCCGCGGCATCGGCCTCGGGCAGCCGCAGCAGCTCGAGAAGCGGGATCACCGGCATCGAGAGCCAGTTGAACACCGGTGTGTAGGTGGCAAGAGCCAGACCGAGCGTGCCGATCACCATGACGATGGGCTCGAGACCCAGCCAGATATCGAGCACCTGCGCGCTCGCCCGACGAGCCATCGCGGCCGGTGCCGGTGCCTGGCGTGCGCGGCGCAGCGCCAGCATCGTAGCGTGTTGCATCATCGAGCTTCCTTCCGGCGGTTGCTCGATGGCGTCGGCGTCGACGGCGTCGGCATCGACGCTGTTGGCATCAACGGCTACGCGTTCGTCGGGCTTGGAGCGCAGCGGCGGCAGGCGTGGCAACGCGATGGCCGCCACCACGCCGCTCACCACCACCGTCGCATAGAACGGAACAAACACCTCCGCGAGACCGACGAAGTCGATCACCACGACCGCGAACGCCAGGGAGACCACCGAAAAGCTCGCGGCGATGACCGAGGCCTCCCGCGCCGTGTAGAAGCCGGCCTCGTACTGGCTGATGGTCAGAATCACACCGACGGGCGCGGAACCGAACCAGGAGGCCAGCGCGTCGATCGAGGCGCGCCCCGGAAGCCGGAAGACCGGCCGGAAAAAGGGCCGGACCAGGGTGCCCATGAACTCCATGAGCCCGAATTCGGTCAACAACGGCAGCAACAGAGCCGCAAAGACGAAGAGGACGAAGATCACCGTCATGAGGTCGTTCAGGATGACGCCGCCGGTGTCACCCGAGATCACCCAGGCAGGGCCCCGACCCAACAGCACCATCCAGGCGAGAACGGCACCCAGGCATCTCAGCGCCGCGACCGGCCAGCCGACCGCGAACAAGCGCGCCATGAGCTCCGACGGCTGCCAGCCGCGCCATCGTGCGACAGCGGCCACCACACTGCCGATTCCCGAAACCGTGACCACTGCGGTGACCAGCGTCGGCAGCCAGGCCTCGAGCAACGCCTTGGCGATGTCGTTGAGCACACCGATGCCGATGTTGGGAGATCCGCGGAACGTGACGGGCACGAGAAACATGAGGATTCCGAGCCCCGACGGCACCAGGAACCGGATCCAGTCGCGACTCCCGAAATCATTCGCGCCCGTTTCGCTACCGTGCACGGGCCGCTCCTGGCCACCGTCTCGATTGCATTCCGCTTCGTCCTCTCACCTGGCTGGCGCCGAGCCCATCTTATTCTTCGGCGACATCTACATGGTGGTAATAATCGAGCCCCTGCTGCTACATCGCCAGCCGTGCGTCGAGCCTGCGGGCCAGCGCCTCGTTGCCCGCCAGCCCCTTCTCGAGGTCGGTGATGGCAATCGATTCGTCGATGGTATGCGCCAGCAGGTCATTGCCGGGGCCGAAGCCGACGCAGGTCATTCCCTCGAGGGCGAAGTGGCCGCCGTCGGTGGCGAACTGCCACACGCCGACCGCAACGTCCTCGCCAAGACCGTCGTCCAACGCCTGCTTGGCGGCGATCATCGACGGGTGGTCTTGACGCACGATGTAGGCGGGATTGTCGGCGGCGTAGGTCATCATAGTTCCGGTGAAGCTGGCGCGGTCCGTCGCGGTGATGAGCACTTCCAGGGTCGGGACGTCGGCGTCGGCGCCCATGCCGAGCGCGGCCCGTGATGCGGCCAACGCTTCGTCGGCGAGCGCTTGCAGCTTCTGCCGCGCGTCCTCGCCGGTCTCGCCGGGAACGTTGCGCCAGTCACAAGTGAGCCATACCTCGCCCGGAACCACGTTGGAGCTGGTCTGGTCGGTGCGGATCAAGGACGGCACGCAGGTCGACGTGCCGAGGTCGGTGTCCGTACGCATGTCGAGGTCGTGGATGTTGGCGATGAATCGCGCAATGGGGTCGAGCGCGTTGACGCCCTCGTGCGGCACGCTGGCGTGCACGCTGCGGCCTACCGAGTGGACGATGAGCTCGGTGCGGCCGCGGTGGCCGCGGCGCAGCTCACAGCGACTGGGCTCGCCGATGACCACGAGCGGGGTCTCGATGTAGCCGGACAT
>SMVB01437729.1_pt1 | contig 10981 bp, 11 predicted proteins | sample 2456461 | NCBI WGS metagenome assembly SMVB01 (sample SAMN11095934, study PRJNA526329) | marine sediment metagenome | biome: Marine sediment; feature: Surficial sediment; material: Deep marine sediment; isolation source: Hadal surficial sediment | place: Pacific Ocean | collected 2014-05 | depth...
AGTTCGTCGTTTTCGAAATCGAATCTGGCAACCATCGCGCCACTCCCCGCCGCATATCGCCATGCCGCCGCATGCCACGTCCGAGGGGTCGGGTGGGCGTATCGCACAGGTTGCAAACCCGTGACAATGCCGATGATCGTGTCCTGAACCTTTACGCTAGTCAGCCGGGGAGCGGCTCAGGCTCTCTCCGGCGATTCCCGCGATGCTTGAGCGGTTAGCTCCCCGAAGTGTCGCGATACCACGGGGTCCCACCACATATATAAGCGGCGAAAAGCTGGATCGGCGGCGGCGTGCTTGGTTTCATAATGTGAGTGCCGACCTCGAACGCTGCCGCAGTGGGGGTCACGTCGATTCCCGTCCCTCCGAGGCCTCGGCGACCTGCTTGTCGTGTGTCCGAACTAGATCCCATACGGACCCAAATGCGTTCAGCACTCGCTCCGTCGAGTAAGAGGGCGGGTCGATGCCTAGTAGCCAGGCTCCGACGCTGCGGACGACTTCTATTTCTTCAGGCTGGATTAAGCAATTGGTGTAACACCTGAATTCATCGCTCGGGAGCATCGAAATCAAGCTCTCTAAACGTCTCTCCCCATCAGGTACAGGGGTCCGAACTCTGAGACTGTTGTCCTCGAAGTGCTCGGGCACTTGGTACCCGCTACCTCCGGAAGTCAGCGTGTTTATCGGAGGCGGGGCATCAATGGGTTCTTCGTCAAGTGCGAAGTCATCGTCATCGAAATCGACGCTGGTCGTCTGAGCAGCGCGAACTCTTGCCTTTTCACGCCGAGCGACTGGGTTATTTACGGCCCAGGTTCCGTCGAGACATATGTTCTCCTCTCCGAGAATGCACCAGAGAAGCGTATGCACGGCGTCGCCTTCATCGACTGTGAAGGATGCCTCCCCATAGTCCAGGATCATCCGGATCATCATTAACGCCCGACGGACGTCATCGACGTGATAGGAATCCGCAGCCTCGGGGAACAGCTCAACCAGCTCTTCGTCCTTGAGAAACGTTCCGTAGTCAGGCCTTTGTTCCTTGAGCGCCTGTACACGGAAACACTCCTTTTGGCTCTCATCGAAACTTGCAATGAGCACAAGTCGATCCATTAGGAGAGCAGTGCCCTCTTTCGTCGGGCCTTGCTCAGACTCAATCTCCGCGGTGCAGATTCGACGAGGATCACTGGGCGCAACGACATTATTCTCGTCCTCCTCCCAGTCAGCGCGGCGTTCGAACTCGACTATCCTCTGAATCAGTTCGAATCTGCTAACCCGGTCAAGCTCAGGTCGCATTAACACCCGCATGTCTGCCCCGTTCGCGAGCTCGTGGGTAATGGTTGAAGTGATTCTGTTGTCGATCTTGGAGGGGAGAAGACCGTCGAACGGGTCAGCTGTCCAGGCATCGACCTGATGGAACTTTTTTGGCTCGCGACTGTACAGTTTCGCCCAACAGATCGGTCTTTAGCTGCTTCTGAGCCCGATCCGCTTTCGTTACTCGAGGCTCAGGCCCCGGAGAACTGCCATCGAAGTCGTCCCAGTCGATCTTCCGCTCCTCTTGGAGAAGCCGCTGAAGAAGGCGAATGCGGGAGTCACAATCCAGATTCGGGCGGAATAGGACCCTCACGTCCGCGCCGTTCATGAGCTCGTAGGTGATCATTGATTGGAGGTGTACGTCGAGATCCAATTCAGGATCGTCGGGGTCTTCGTTGATCCAACCGTCAATCTTGTGGAACTTAGTCGGTTCGCATTCAGCCGCCTTTGCGAGGAGATTTGCCCTCGAAGGGGAAGTGGTTGAATTCTGCCTCGTGAGAACAGGCTGCGATTGCACGGGATGGTCTTTCGAGTCAGATTCGGGCGTGGCGAAGGTTGCGATTGTCGCGGGGTCGGATGTCGGAATTTCTATGGTCATGTCTATGTCCTTTGGTCGATTTAATTGTTTGCGACTTGCAGCCTCTGTGACCGCAGCCGAGTCTGTTCTTTAGTCTTTCCGGCTGTCATGCGGCCGCTTGCGCATTCCTTCGCCGCGAGGGCGCCGCTTTCCATGTGGTGAAAGGGCGCATGTCCGAGCTCGCCAAGCAATTCGGGTCATCGCTGACCACTGGTGCTGACGATTGCCTGCTCTTGGTCTGCGCAGCAGATGCGTAGTAGAGACACTCTGGACGGGGCCGTCCACCACTGAAGAGCTGGCCGGAGTGGGGCGGGGCCGGTGATGACCAAGGCGCCCCGTGGATTCAGAGCCAATTGAATAAAGAAGAAGGATGGAAAGCATCCTTCGAAAAGAGCTACTCCGACCCGCAGAGGTGGCTGAGCTCTGCGGGGTCACACGGAACACCGTCTACAGGTGGATGCGCCGAGGAGTGTTCGAGCGCGTTGCCCTTGGCGGCTGCACCTACATCCGCGGACGAGACCTGAGAGCTCATCTAAATGGAAATCCCAGTCTCTGCGATCAGCCAGAGGTCGGATGCGAGGACGAGCTCGAGCAAGAGGCGCAAGAGATGCTGCTCAGCTTTCGAGGTCGTCGATGAAGTCGAAGCTCAATCCGCGACTTCTACGTATGACATGCGCATACGTATCAAGAATGACCTTAACACTCGTCCCGACATGCTCGCCGACCTCTGCCGGCGTCCATCCAGCCTCGCCCAGAGCGTGGGAGACGAACGTGTGGCGCCAGGCATGGGTGCCGAGTTTTCGAACGCCTGCCTTCTTGCGGAGCTTCCGCCACTCTTCCGGTACTTTCGATCATCCCAGTGCTTTCGCGAGTTACATTTAGATGGGAAAACCCAGCCGTCCGGGGAGCGCCGGCGTTCGCTTTTGTTTTTCAGAAAGTCGATCAGCCGCTGCGGGATCCTGATGGTGCGATTACTCGCTTCGGTTTTTGGTGCTCCGAGGATGTTTTTGTGAACCTTGAGTCGGATCGTGATTTCCCCGCGGTCGAGATCGACTGCGGACCATCGCATAGCGAGCGCCTCCCCAATCCGGCATCCGGTCGTCGCCTGAAAAAGGCAGACACCATATACACGCCGAAAGTTGGAAGCCCCGAGCTCGAGCAAGTCTCGGGCTTCTTCAGGTTTCCAAGCGCCGACCGACGGGTCGTCATCCAGACTGGGACGCCAGGCATCGTTCGCCGTTTGCCGTGCGATCTTGGTCAGCGTTGGCAGAGGATCGTCGGTCATGTGCGGCCGGCCGGTCTCGTCCTTGGTTCTCAGCGCCGCAAGGACGGTGCCTCTCAAGAGCACGCATGCGTTGATGGTCGGATCTTTCGCTCGATCCTCTGCGCGTTCGGCTCGAACCAGCCTGCCGATGTCTTCCTTCTGCAGATGCCGGAGATCGATGTCACCGAGGTGGGCGACGACACGCTCAGCGAATTGTCCGTACCGCTCCGCTGTGGACACGGCGACCGTGTGCTTCGCAGCTCGAGCGTGGTCCCGAATTGCTCGGTCAAGGGGAAGTGGCTCTCCGGAACGATGCCACGCCAGGAATCGGTCCTCGGGGCTCGCTGCGACCTCTTCCATTTGAGCGAGCTGTTGTGCGAGCTTCTTCGCTTTTCGGCGAGCCCCTTCGCCCTCGCCGACAGTCCGAAACTTCTGCTTTCGCCCTTCCATCTGGAGCACGCCCCATACGTAGCGTCCTCGCTGCTTCTTCTTATATTCTGTGTACCTGATGTTTGACATATAGATGGACCTCTCCGCGCTTCCATGAAATCGGGCGCTAGAGGTCCTTTAGTGTTTCGGGTTCGGCTGCTGGATTTGCTGGATACCAAGCTAAAGTTGCTGGATACATCCGGCCCGAGATACGCTCTAAGTGCCTGATTTTAAACGCGGAGAGGTAGCCAAGCGGATGACGGCACCGGTCTTGAAAACCGGCAGGGTGCAAGCCCTCGTGGGTTCGAATCCCACCCTCTCCGCCAATCGCGCCGCGCCGAGGAACCGAACCGCCTCTACGATTCCGCGCTGAGCATCTGGCCGGGCCGCTCTCCCGTCAGCTGGTCGCAGTCGATCGTCTTCACGCCGTTTACAAAGACCGCGCGGAAGCCCAGTCCCGATTGCACGAGCCGCGGCGCCTCACCGGGCAGATCGTTTTCCACTCTGACCGGGCCGAGCTGGATCTCTTCGGGGTCGATCACGCAGACGTCGGCCGCCCATCCGGGCAACAGCGCGCCGCGATCGTTCAGGCCGTGGATTTCCGCAGGAACAAGGGTCATCCGGTTGATCGCAGTCTCGATCGAGATCGATCGCTCGCGCTGGACGAGTTCCTGGAGCAGGAACGTCGGATAACGGTAATTCGTGACGCTCATGACATGTGCCCCCGAATCGCCGAGACCGAGCAGCGTCCCTGGGTCCTCGAGCAGACGCACGACGCCCTCCTTGCTCCGGTTCAGGATCGGGACATCGATCAGCGTCGCGAGCTCGTCGCGTATGATCTGATCGCATAGCAAGTCGACCGGATGGATGCCCTCGCTTGCCGCGGCTTCGCTGAGCGTTTGGCCGGAAAGCTCCGGTCGCGAGGGAGTGAGCGAAAAGGTCCAGAGGTCGAAATTCGGGGTCAGTGGATTCTTCGGGTCCCCACCGCCCTGCTTCATGACCGCCCGCACATTCGAGTCGCGAAGGCGCGTCAATTTGGCGTCGTCGGAGTCCTTGTAGAATCCGCGCAGGACTTCCTGCCAGCCCGTGACGGCGCTGAAGACCGAGCGGTCGTCGAAGCGCAGGAGCAGGGTGATCGGGACGGCCGTGATCTGTGGGGCGACGCGTAGTCCGGAATCGTTCAGGCGTGTGTTGTGTTCGAGCACATCTTTCCAGACCGTCTCTCCCGGCTCGGCATAGAAGGGGGTCCACGTCATGCGTGCGCCGGCGGCGCGGGTCCATTCGGCGTAGGTCTCGATCTCCTGGATGAGCGCCTGGGCATCGTGGCTGAATTTGGTCTCGACGTTGATCTGCCAGAGTCGACCCGAACAGGCCTTCACGAGCGCTTCGAGCTCCGCGGCATCTGCGTTACGGCTCGGCATCGGATCGCCATGACCATCGACATGGTTCGGGCCGCGCGAGGTTGCGAACCCGACCGCTCCCGCCTCGATTGCATCACGCAATTCGTCGACCATCGCCTCTCGATCCGCAGCGGTCGCGACCTCCGAACGCGCCCGGTCTCCCATCACCGCATAACGCAGCGCCGAGTGTGGAACGAAGCCCGCCGTATTCACGCCGAGGGGCTGGGCGGCGATGAAATCCCGATATTCGCGCCAGGTATTCCAGCTGAAGGGGACACCGCGTCGAGTCGACTCGTAGGGGATTTCTTCGACCACCTCGAGCGCGCGCAAGAGGTACTCGCCTCCGTCGGGCGGGCAGGGCGCAACCCCGAATCCGCAGAGCCCGAAGATGACGGTCGTCACGCCGTGGCGGTTCGAGGGAGAGCCGCTCGGGTCCCAACAGAGTTGGGCGTCGAGATGGGTGTGGGGGTCGATGAAGCCGGGGGTCACCCAACAACCGCGCGCGTCGATCTCGGTCGTACCGGCCCCGAGGACTTCGCCGACTGCGGCGATCCGGCCGTCGTCGATTGCGAGATCCCCTTTGCGTGCCGGCGCACCCGTGCCGTCGACGATCGTTCCACCTCGGAGGATGAGCTGGTGCATCCCGATCGATTAGCGCGTTGTGGCGATGCGGCCAATCTGATCGCGGCTCGGCTGTCCGGGGCGGGCGGATCGCCGTCCCCGAACCATGAGGTCGCGGCCGAGTCTGGTAGACTTGCCAGGAATGCGTCCAACCGCCCCGCAGACCACCGATACGCTCCAGCGGAGTTTTCTACTCCTCGCCGTCGCAGCGATCTCGTTTCTTTTTTTCTGGATGGTCAAGCCGTTCGTCATGGCGCTGCTGCTGGGTGCGATCACGGCCGGACTCTTACAGCCCATTCATCGCTGGCTGATCTCCGCCCTGCGCGGCCGAACCATTCTTGCGTCGCTTCTTCTGATTCTGGGGCTGATCATTCTCGTGATCGGGCCGTTCGGGTTGTTGTTGGGCGTGGTGGTGGGTCAGGCGGTCGAGATCACCCAGGAGATCAGGCCGTGGGTCGAAGCGCAGATCAACAACCCGGAGGCGTTCTCGACGTGGTTGGACAAGCTGCCGTTTCTCGACCGGCTTCCGCTCGATGCGCTTTTGCCCGACCGCGAGAAGATGATCGAAGGGGCGGGCAACGCCGTGCAAGCGGTGGGTTCGTTCGTGGTCGATGGTTTGGCGGCGGCGGCTCGTGGGACGGCGCGCTTCTTTCTTCAGCTCTTCGTCTTCCTCTACGCAGTCTTCTTCTTCCTGCTCACCGGCCGCGAAGTCCTCGATCGCATCTTGCATCTGAGCCCGCTGGACGCCGACGACGAGGAAGAAATCATGGGGCGCTTCCTCTCGGTCACGCGCGCGACGCTCAAGGGTTCCCTGCTGATCGGTGGGATCCAGGGAATCCTCACCGGCCTGGCCTTTGCGGTGGCGGGCGTCCCCGGTGCGGCCTTTTGGGGAACGATCGTGGTCGTGTTCTCGGTGATCCCCGGAATCGGTGCGCCGATCGTGTGGATTCCGGCGGTGTTCTGGTTGATTTCGACGGGTTCACCGATGGCGGCGGGACTGCTCGGAGCGTGGTGCGCCCTGGTCGTCGGAACCATCGACAACGTCTTGCGCCCGCGTCTCGTCGGGTCGGACGCCAAGATGTCGGACCTGATGATCCTGATCAGTACATTAGGCGGGATCTCGCTCTTCGGCCCGGTCGGCTTCATCGTCGGCCCGGTCGTCGCGGCAATCTTCGTGACACTCTGGGGCGTCTACGGACGAGCCTTCGCGGATTCACTTCCGCCGATTCGTTGAGTCGTCGCAGAGAGCTCGTGGTATTTCGATGTCACGGCTTAGCGGGTCCGCGATCGAGAGGGATCGTCGCGGACGAATCGGGGGTGTCGACATGAGTTCTGAGGACAGCAAGGCGATCGTTCGAGCGTATTTCGAAGCCCTCCGAACGGGAGATGCGGGCCTGGCGGATTTGTTGGCGGACGACGTGAGCTGGTGGGTTCCGCCGGGCTCTGATTACGCGGGCACACACGAGGGGAAGACCGCGGTTCTGTCTTTTCTGGGGGGTGGCGTCGGCTACTACGCCGAAGACGAGCCGATGGTGGTGGAAATTCAATCGATCATCGCGGAGGGCGGCCAGGTCGCTTGCGAATTCACCCTCGAAGCGACGACCGCCTCCGGCAAGGCCTACAAGAACCATTACCACTTCGCGTTCGAGATCGAGAGGGGACGGATCCGACGCGTCAGGGAATATCTGGACACGCACTACGCCCATCAGGCGTTCCACGGCTGATCGGGAAGATGCAATGAACTCGAGAGGGGCAGAGCCGATCTCATCATGGAGCGAGAATCCGGCGAATCGAGCGAACAGGGCGAATAACAGGGCGAATAGAGGGAAGTGAGTTCACCGCCGCTGATCGAAGCGCTGCCAGGGATGTTCGGGGCGGATGATCGGTTTGAAGCCCCTCGGAAACTCGAAGGGGCAGGTCAGGAATTCCCAGAGACCGACGACCTCGGTTGCCACGAACCATCCGATCCCCTTGACGAAGCCGAGCGGAAGGCCGATCGCGGCGCCGCGATTCCGGGTCTCGCGGGTCATCTCGCCCGGAATCGCGAGGAACCCGAGCGTTGTATTCGTGACCCCGCGCTGAAATTTCTGGGCGGGCGAGTAGTTGCGTGCCGCCAGCGCCGCGCTTGGCGCCATGAGCAACCCGAACGCAAGAAGGGCCGTAGCCAGGCCAATCGCCCAGCGATTTGCACGCACGCTGCAGCCACTCTCCATCGATTCGTCCTTGCGCCGATCGATACCCATCGTTCCCCCATTAATTCACAGGACGATGTCGGCCGAACGGGTTCGAAGCTTCAGCCCGGTCGGCGAGGGAGCCGGGGCGGCAGAAATATTGGTCGTGAATCGCCGATGGCGGTGGGACGGCTCGGCGCGTGGTGCGCCCCGGCGTGGGAATCATCGACACCGTGTTGCGCCGCGCCTCGTCGGGTCGAACTCCAAGAGGTCGGATCTGATGATCTTGGTCAGCGCGTTAGGTGGGATGTCGCTCCTCGGCGTGGTTGATTTTATTGTCGGTCCCGTTGCCGCGGCGCTCTTCGTGACCCTCTGGGACGTCTACGGTCGTGCCTCTCCGGATTTGCTTTCGCCGGATCGCTCCGCGGTCGAAAAAATTCCCTGAATAGCGGAATCGGTTCGGCTGAGCCGTGTTCTCCAAGGATGGACGCGCTGCGTCGCGAGATGGGTGAGTCCCCCTGGCCGAGGAATTCTTGCCGAGGATCGCCCATTTTTTGGGTCGAGGGTGGTAAGGTGTTTATCGAAGCAGAGATTCAGATGCACCGATTCGGACGGAAGGCCCTGCGCGCACGTCTGTAGTTGAATCTCGCACAATCGAAATTGCCAAGAGGTCGAGTCGATGCCAATGCCCACGGCTGGACCTTCGTAAATGCGCACGTCGCGGCCTTTCGCCGCCACGGCTACTGCTCGAGCGAGGGCTGGATCGTTCGGATTCCGGAGAGTCCTTTGATCGAAGCGTCGCCCTACGGAGCGGTCCATCCCAACAACATGGGACAGGTCGCGTACGCGAGCGCGGTCCTCCAGACGATTTCCCTACCCGAGCCGAATGGCCTGATATGGGGATTGGCGGCGATTTCGATGCTCGCGCGGCGACGCCGGGTCGAGCGGAGCGCAGCGACCGGAAGTTGACAGCCCAGCCGAGGTAGAGAGTAGAGGGTGGAGGGGGCAGAGCTTGATCGAGGTTGTCGATCTCGTCCTGATTGGGATCACGGCAGCGTTCTCCGCGTTGCTCGCATCCGTCACGGGATCCGGCGGCACGACGATTCTGCTTCCCGTACTCGTTCTCTTCTTTGGGATCCGGGACGGGGTTGCGATCATCACGATCGCCAATCTGGCGGCCAACCTGAGCCGCGTTGTGATTCATCGAGAAGAGGTCGTCCTGCCCGTCGTCGGTTGGTTCGCCCTGGGCGCCGTTCCCGCGTCGCTCCTGGGGGCGTACCTTTTTGTGATCGCGCCACCCGACCTGTTGATTCGGTTATTAGGCGTCGTACTGATTGGTGTCGCGCTCTGGCGGCGCCTGCGTCCATCTCCGCCCACTCGACAGGCGGTCGTCTGGTTCCTGCCGATCGGAACTACTTTCGGGTTTCTCGAGGGCATCATCGGCAGCACGGGTCCGTTGATGGCCCCGTTCTTCCTTGCCTTCGGCCTGATGAAGGGGGCCTACATCGGCACCGACGCACTCGCCACGGTCGCGATGCAGGCAACAAAATTGTCGGTGTTCGGAAGCGCTGAACTGCTGGGAGCCCGTGAACTCGCCATCGGACTCGCGCTGGTTCCCTGCATGATCGCCGGCACGCTGCTCGGACGAAGGATCCTGGACCGCGTGTCGGAACGCGCTTTCTCGATCCTGGTGGAGATCATGATCGTTGCGGCGGGCCTGAACTTTCTCGTTCGGGGGTGATCCCGGGCGGCGCCCCGGCGAGTCGCGCGAAACGGCGGAGCCTACCGCCATTTCGATGGCCGAGATGCTTCGGTCTTGTCCGGACGCGAGCGCCAGGTCGACGCAGTTGGAAGCGGACCGGCACTGCGAAATAAAATTCAGGGTTGTGATTCCAGACACACTGGACTCCGCGGTACGCCTCGAATCCCATGCAGAACGAGCGTTGCCGGCTTGGCTCGACAAGTCGCGAGGCGCTTCCTCTTCTCATGTTCGAGCTGAATCGGTCGCGACGAGATTCTCTCTCGTCGGCGCGCGGAGAAATGTTTGACGATCCCAATTCGTCGTCTCGTGTCTAGCCTGGTCCGGATTCATGGGTCATCCGGTCGGATGTCTCGGAGTGCGAACTCTCGAAGATTTGCATCGAGTGTGATGGCGATTGCCTTCTTCTTCGTTCCGATGTCCGTGTCGGCGCATCCCGTTCCCGGTGCGCTTCCTGCCGTTCCTGATTTCGATGTTCGCTGGTTCCAGAATCCCGACCCGCACGAAATTCAGGATTGGGATATCGAGATCACGCCCTTCGACACGCGGTATGACCCGAGGATCGTGCAGGCCACACCCTTCCCGGACGAAATTTCGTGCTGGCGTGCGACGGTTCCCGCTGAAAGCCCAGCAATGGTCCGTATTCGGGCGGTACAGGACGGAGCGGTCTCGGTCTGGAGTGCCTACACCGCTGTGCCGGAACCCCTTTTCGGATTCTCGCTGGCGGTCGGTGGGCTCGCTCTCACGCTTCTACGCGGGCACCGTTCCGGGATCAGTCGATCCGGTCGCGAGGCTTCGTCGATCGATTGAGAAGTGGATCCCCGATATGGATTCGAACCATAATTCACAGATTCAGAGTCTGTTGTCCTGCCGTTAGACGATCGGGGAGCACTCGTGGGGCTGGTTTGTACCGGATGGCGGCGCGCTCCTCAAGGCTAGAGGCGGCAGAGACCCTCGAGCTGGCCAATTTGAATCGCTCAAGGGGTCTGCAAAATTCGGATTCCCCATGGGGCCATCGGGATTCGCAGCGCATCGCACAGCGACCGGTCAGCGATTCACGCGCGGGGTGTTCCCCACCGAGGCGCTCTCGTAGAATCGCCGCCCGCAGCCGGGCGCCCGCATGCGAGCGTTCGGCCCAAATCCACCCGTCGCTGGCCTCAACGCCGCCTCGTCCACCCGATTTCTGCACCACCCCAAGGAGATTCCCGAAATGCCCGCCGTGATCGTCGAGAAGGAAGGCCACATCCTCACCGTCACCCTGAACCGTCCGGAAAAGAAGAACTGCGTCAACTCGGAGGTGATGTGCCGTCTGTGTGACGCCTGGATTCAGCTCGACGAGGATCCCGAGCTGCGGGTCGCGATCCTGACCGGCACGGGCGACACGTTCTGTTCCGGCATGGACCTGTCGGAGATCCCCAAGCTCCGCACGGGCAAGCCCGAGAACGATTGGATGAAGCG
>SMVB01129590.1_pt1 | contig 10979 bp, 4 predicted proteins | sample 2456461 | NCBI WGS metagenome assembly SMVB01 (sample SAMN11095934, study PRJNA526329) | marine sediment metagenome | biome: Marine sediment; feature: Surficial sediment; material: Deep marine sediment; isolation source: Hadal surficial sediment | place: Pacific Ocean | collected 2014-05 | depth 0-1...
CACACGTCGGCGAAATTTCAATGTTTCGCGAGCGCGACGTGGACGCGTCCATCCGTGACCGGACTCTTCACAGGACTAATGCCCGCTCAGCATAAAGGCTACAGCGTCGAGCGGGGCCTATCCCCCGACACAACGACATTCCCAAAGATACTTGGCCAGCACGGATATCGGACCGGATATTTCCCAACAAATATCGTGGTCGGGCCTTCCTTCGGGATGCACGCCCATTTCGAACATACCTCTTATGACGCCCTCAAGGATCACGATGGAGAGCTGGCGATCAGGAATTGCGAGAAGTGGCTGATGAGTCTTTCAGGCGAAGAGCCAGCCTTTGCGTACGTCCATTTTTATCCTCCCCACATGCCCTATGACGCTGCCGAAAAATTCCTGTCGAGCGCACGAGAGGAGGTACGTCGAAATCCGTTTCGAACAGATCACCTTCTCCCTTATCACCGAAATGTCGGCATCGCCCCCTCGAGCTATAACATTTTCGGTCGTATCCCTCTGGCCGAATCGCTCGTCGCCAACAGTGACAATCCGCTCGACTACCTCCTGCTCTACGAGGCAAATATCCGCTACGCCGATTCATTGGCGGAAGCGTGCGTCAGTATGTGGAAGCGAACGCGCCAGCAGCGCAGGACCGTGTTCATCCTGACCTCTGATCACGGCGAAAACTTCGGCGAGCACGGGCTCTTTTGTTCCCACGGAAAAATCCTGACGAACGCCAACCTCTATGTCCCTCTGCTCGTCCACGACTCGAGAAATTCAAGTGGCACCGAATTTCTGACTCCGGTCTCCCATCTGGATCTGGGAAGCAGTATTCTCGAGTTAGCGGGAGTTCCCGACACACTCGGATTGGGAGAGGCGGTCTTGTCGACGACTCCCCCGCGCGCCGACAGAGTCGTGGTCAGCGGTGACGCACCATCAGGCGCGGGCGTCCCGGAACAGGCCGAACCCGCATGGGCTGTCACCCAAGGACGCTGGCGTCTCCTCTACAACGACGCATCACAATTTGGAACTCACAGTGTAGTGCGGGTCGATGCCGAACCGTCGATCGGTGCGCGTCGTAGCAAGCGGGTAATACTGCCTGTCCCCAGCACCGCACTACGGAGACCAATCCGGCTTGCTCCTGGCGTCATAATCGATGAACTCGCCCTCCACTCTCGCTATGCGATCGCAGGTCAGCCTTACACCTTTTCTGGCAGCATCCGAGTGTCTGGTAAGAGTACGTCAGGCAGCCTGATGTTGAGAGCATTCCGATCCAAGGACGAGGTAGTCGATCTGGGGACATTTGTCTGCTCGAGCGGCCTCATCGAAATTGAAGGTGAAATTCCGGCAATTTCCAGCGCGACTCCTTCGTCCGAGATTCATTTCGAAGCGATGTGGGTAACTGGCGGCGGCGAACCACGACGACCTACTTTTGAACTGGCACGATTCCCTGCTTGGAGAAGACTATTCTCGTATCGCGTCTTTGAACCCAGGCTGATGCCCAACGGATTGGAGTTCATTGGAGTCGAATTGGACCAGGATGTCGCTTCAGCGAACGCTTCGATTCGTGGCCGTTCCATCTGGCATTGTGCAAGTACATTAACGAATAGTCCAGAAATTACGCTGACACTCGAAGCTGAATCGGGTGCCGTCGTGTGGCAAAAGCGCGAGTCGCCGTTTTCTGATCTCTTTGCCTCTGGTGACGACTTCTCTTCGATCGGAAATGTCCTTCACTCCGGTCACGGCTTCAATCTGCCATTCTGGATCGACATCCCGGCAACGGCTTCCGCCGGTCTATACGAGTTGGTCGTGAGACTGTCGGGACACGGGGTAATGGATCAATTTCCAATCACGATCACAGATTCGCAGGCAGAGACGGTCCGTGTGCTGGTGGGACGACACGCGGAGCTCAAGAGCTTCACCGGGATGACTCAGGGTACACTCGAGTCCGGACCGGACATCAGCCCCGAGATAATCGAACTGGCGCGACGCAATCCCGAGGAAGGCCATTTCTTCTACCTGCTCTCGCAGATTGCAAAAGAGGACGGCGAACGGCAGCAATGGCTGGATCGATGTCTGGCGCGGACGCCATTTCATCTACGGGCGAATCAACTCCGATCCGGTTCGCAGCAAACGCGCCTGACTCCGCAGTACAAGTGCGACTATCAGTTCCAAAAACGCCTGCGCCTTTATGGATTCGGGCTTTACCGAACAATCAATCGGAATCTTCTCAAACTGAATCTCTTCTGGGAGGTCCTCGCCCCGATGACGGAGCCCTTCGGCGCGCAACTGTGGCTCACGAATGAAGTCCCTCGGTTCTGGTTCTTAGGAAGCAGTGTTCGGCCAACGCACGAAATGAAACTTGGTGAGGCGTTTGTCGAAACCGTAGCTTTGAAATTATCCGGAGACGTGCTTCATCTCAACGCAGAACAACTAATCGAAAAGGCTACGCTCATTACAACTTACTGGCCGGCGAACTCCGCCTGGAAGCGGATCGAAGCATCGGAGGGAGGCCACCTCCATCTCGCCGCATGGAAAATTGGTGATTCGGATCCGACAAGGATGCGCGTGCCACTAGAAAAAGGCCATTATCGCCTAACGGCGAATGCACTTCTGCGTGAAGATTCCAAAAACCAGACCCGACTAGAGCTATCACTGCTAGAGTCTGGCAGTAGTAACAAAGAGAGGGTGCTAGAGAATATCATCCTTCATCCTGGTCGTGAAAGGATCATCGATCGCCAATTTGAAGTCTCTGCCGACGGCGCAGAACTCGTACTTCGATACGTCATGGCGGACAACGCAGTTTCTCATCACAGCTCCAACGCCGTACTGCGACACCTACAACTTGAGATTCGAAAAAACGCACACGTATCGCAGGATGATGTCAAGCTGACTCTGCTGGTTCATCCCTATTGGGAATACGCGTATAGAGGCTGGGCCGACCCCCGCTATCTATCGACGACCGATACGAATGGCGCACAGACGCTATCCGCGAATCTCGGGACGTTCAAAATCGCGGATCTCGAGTTCAGTGGAACTGATCTGCTCGCCGAGAAGCGAAACAACCGCGCGATGTATCAGCTTTACGATCTCGACGGAGATCCGAACGAAACGATCGATCTAGTCGATGAGCATCCAGAGACCTTCGATCTCCTCCGGAATAAACTCTTCGAGTTCATGACCATTGCAGACGCATCCTCCAATACCACCGCAGACGAGGCCGTCGACATGGATGACGAAACGCTCCGGGAACTCAGGGCGATCGGTTACTTGCCCTGACGTTCATCATGCTTGAACAGGACCCCCGATCAACGGAATACGCGCACAAGGACAGAGCCGTGCCAACCATGAGAACGAACCCCTCCAAGAAAGAGATCGCCGCCGCCATCCGAGTGCTCAAGCAGGCTCCCTTCCTTGAAGTTCAAAGGATGGGTTATCACTTCCAGGCCAATAATTTCTACTCTCCGCTCAACGACTGCGATTTCCTGAGCCAGAACCCTGACCTATGGAAGGATCGCGGCATCCCCCGTGAGATTGATTGGAACAAGGATCTCCAGATCGAGACAGCGCGCACCGTCAGCGAATTTGTAGATGAGCTGCGGGATGTTCCGAACAAGCCATCACGACTTCCGCTGCGCTTTGGCTGGGACAACAACTTCTGGAACAACGCCGATGCATTGGTTCAGTACGGCCTGATCCGATCGATGGCACCAAGAAGATTCGTCGAGATCGGTTGCGGCTGGTCCAGCCTTCTCCTGGCGAAAGCCCTGCGACGAAATGGGCAAGAGTGTCAAGTCACTCAGATCGAGCCCTATCCGAATCGAGCCATCTTTGACCAACTCCCGGATCAGTGGCAGCACTATGAGTGCATCCTGCAACGAGCCGAGTTCAGAATTTTCGAGGAACTCTCAGAAGGAGACATCTGTTTCTACGATGGCTCCCACTGCGTGAAGACAGGCAGCGATGTGGTTTGGTTTTTCTTCGAAGTGTTGCCGCGACTCAAACCAGGTGTGCTCATCCACCTACACGACATTTTTCTTCCCGAACCTTACCCTGACGATTGGATCTACGAACGAGGCCAGACCTGGAACGAGCAGGATCTCTTGCGTGGTTTTCTCATGCACAACAGGCAATACGAGATACTAATAGCCAATCGATATCTATGGCACGAAGAGTCGGATCTTCTCAGCTCGCTCTACAAACAAGTACAGCCAGGTCACGGCTGCAGCTTCTGGATGCGCAAATTGCGTGCCAACCCCTGATCGACCGGACGCGAATTCTATTCAACCCAAGCCACGCGGCCCTCTCGACACCATTTATCAAGCCGATTCTGAGCCGTAGTGATCGATTTTAGTTTGATCACACTGGCGCGAGAGACGTCCATATCGATCATGGGATCGACTTAACAATCAACGTCTCGGGGCAACGTGACAACGCCCGACTAGCTGTTCTCGGGGGACGATCGCGTCGACGCTCTTGTTTTCGACATGTGCCTCTCTTCCAAGGATGCGAACGCAGCCTGAACCGTCTGGCTGAGCTGATCCAGTCCATGCTCCGCCAATACAGTCATGCGTGCCGCCCTGGATAGACTCCGACGATATTCCTCGTTCCCCGCCAGCGACTCGATCGCATCAGCGAAACGAGTCATCTCCTCCTCGTCTGAGCCCGGCTCGATCAGGGAGCCAGCATCAGAACCGACAAGATCAGCGACCGGAGAACCGGCGCGGCAGACGACCGGCAACCCGCATGCCATCGCGCAGAGGACTTTCTCGATCGAATCGCCTCTGCCAGGCTGCACGAACACGTCTCCGGCGACCAGAATCGGCCGAGTTCCGATGACGTTCCTCGGTTTGAGCACCTGAACGCGAGTCTCGAGTTCATGCGTCTCGAGAAAATCGGAAAGCCATTTGCGCCGGCGTCCGGCGCCGTGAATCACCGCTTTGAAGCACAACCCGCGACTCTCGAGCTCGACCAGGGTCGAGGCCATTAGCGCGATGCCCTCTCGGTTGACCAATCGTCCCCAGAAGACGATCACGAGATCATCGAGCGCCGCGCCGATGCTCTGACGAAAGTCTCGACGCAACGTGTCGTCCGGTCGCCAGATTCTCGTGTCCACGGTTGCGGGTACGCTGAACAGCCGGCTTGCGTCGGCTCCCTGTGAAGCGTGCTCGGCCGGGTGCTTGCTCGCCATCATGCAATCGAACCGTCGCGCGACCTCAGGCGCCCCACGACCAACATTCTCCACGTCGTCTTGATGCGAATCATCCTGACCGCTCGTATTGTGATAGCGAAAGCCCACGTAGACGGAATCGGGACAGCGGGAAAGAAGGTGCGATACGAGGACAGCACCGAAATCACTCTGCTCGATCATGATGATCTCCGGGCCGCGAGAGCGAACGAGGTACTCCACGAAGCCCGGATAGTGGTCGGGGTGGAGGAAGTTGGCGAGCACATGAAGATCCGGCCCGGTGTCCTCAGGAAGATCACAGAATCGCATTGCGCCCCCCTCCTCGTCGAGCGCAACGAGAGCAACCTGCCAACCCTGCAACGCCAACAGCCGTGCGATCGGGAGCAGGTAAAAGGTGGCCGCTTCACTTCCGGGGTTGGTGACAGCGATTAGAATTCGTTTCGGGCCTCTGGCTAAATGATTTTCGACGGGAGATTCTAGATCGACCTCCTTCTCGGCAAGGGAAGGCGGCTTCGATTTTGAGATGATGCCCCGTCGAAAGAGGTCGGGATAGCGCGCGCGCAACCTCCCTCGAAAGGCCTCGGCCCGACCGGGCGCCTCCCAGCTGGCAGGCGGATCATGGCGCCGAAACCAGTCCAGGTACTCGGGAATCGTGAATCCCCAGATTCCGTGATCCGCACAACGGAGCCAGAGATCCCAGTCCTCGAATCCATCGACAACACTTTCGTCATAGCCCTCGACTCGCTCGAACACGTCTCGCCTGAAAAGCGCTCGGCCGGTGACGATATTGTTCTCGAGGAACTCCTCATTGCGCTCAAAGCCGCGATCCCAAAGATATTGCTGCGCACCGAAGCCCACTGACCAGCCGTTGACGAAGCCGTATTCCGGATTTGAGATCAGGCACCAGAGACTCTTTTCGATCGCCGTAGGCTCGAGCAGATCGTCGTGATCGAGCATGTAGATAAACTTGCTGCCGGCGGCCGCAACACCGATATTGCGGGCGGCACTTCGGCCTTTGTTTTCCGGCAAATCGACGACTTTAATTCGCGGATCTGCGTCCCGCACGATGGCCAATCGTTCGAGCGAGTCGGAATCGCGCGACGCATCATTGACGATGATCCACTCCCAGCTCTGCAGCGTCTGACGACTCAGGCTGAGATGGGTCTCCTCCAAAACCGCCCCCGCGTCGTGAAACGGTGTGACGATCGACACGAGCGGAATGGGCGTGGCTTCGGCTGGTCGATAACCGAAAGTCGACCGCGCGTCTGACGCAGGCGTATCAGCAAAGTCCATGTCCCTTGGATCAATCATGTTCGCCTTTACTCAGCCTTCCACGATGACGCCGCGCGCCTTTCATTCTGAGTTTCGCTTCCTGTGATTGTGCTCAATCGCTTCTCGATAGACGAATTCGGTCGCACTCACCATCTCCTTCAGTCGCGATACCGGGGGAGGAGGATTTCGTAGAGAAGAAACCGAGAGTTCACGCATGACTCGAGCGAGATCCTGGGCGGAGTTGGATCTGAAACACATTTGGGGTGAAGGGATCCGATGTGCAATTCCAGCAACGTCGCTTCCGATCACCGCCAGTCCAGCGGCCTGTGCCTCCAACAGGACGAAGGGCAAGTTCTCAGGCCAGCGACTGGATAGAACCAACACGTCGAGACCTCGGTAGAAATCGATGATCTCGGGCTGGGAAAGTGATCCGACGAACTCGACCGAAAGTCCCTTGGCGCTCGCAACGAGACGATCCCAATACTCCCGATCGTCGATGGTGCCGGCGATTCGGATGCGCGTATCGGCCCAGCCGAGGCGGCGCGCAGCCTCGAGTAGTAGATGGGGTCCCTTGTGAGATTGCAGGCTTCCCGCAAACCCATAGATAAGCGACTCGGGGGCGAAAGGTTTGTGCGTCGTCGTGCTCGGATCGAAGCGGTGGGGCTCATTGAAATACGCATCATCGAGTCCAAAGGGAATCTCTGTCCAGCGATCGTGCCCCAGCTGCGCGAGCATCCTGTCTCGCGTCGCGGGCGAAGGAAAGATCACCTGATCAATCTCGCCGAATATCTTCGCGAGTCCACTTCGACGGTGCATCCAGTGCTTCACTTCAGCGAATCGGCCACCCTGGACCGCCACGCTGCAGGTCAATGCCGCCGCTGCCAGCGGGGTCACATGGCGCAGTAAAGGTGCGATGGTGCGCCGCGACGCGCGGTCGTGGTCACTCATCGTGCAAGCCAGGCATTCCTTCCATCCCGGCGTTCCACGGCACTCCTCGCGACCACATCGCAAAAGTGTTCCTCGCGGACATACCCACCAGAAGTCCATCACCGTCGCCACCGTCGGCAGATCCAGCTGGCTTGCGGCGAGCAATGCGCCCGCGCCGATATGCGCCAGAGCCGCTACGTGGACTAGGTCCGGCGCCTGCTCGCCAAGCCACTTCGCCACCCGATTCGTCGAGTAACCATGAACGGCCGTGGGACCTCGAGATGGATAATTGTAGAGCGGCAGCTCGGGGTCGATCAGACCGCCAATTTCATCGTCGCGTTTCGCGTCTCTCGGATTTCCCGCCAGATAGATGACATCATGACCCTGGCGTCCTAGCTCGCGACCAAGTGACCCGACATAGCGTTCCGTCCCATGCACATACGAGCGGCCGAGCTGCATCGTAATGAGTGCGACTCGCATATTTTCTATCTCTCACCCGGGCTGGACACCTCGACGAGGCGTCTGCCTATTCTCACTGCTCGCATGCGCACGACGGCCGTCATCGCAGGCCCCAACCGAGCACCGCACCCGGCACAGGGGGCTCGAGGTGCGGAGCCGAGAGTAGCCCAGCGATAGAGAGCTGGACGCCCCCGCCGCCCCGCCCAATCAGCATGTCGTCGATCCAGGTTCACGTCGACTGCAGAGCCTCCAGACCTGCCACCACCGACATAAGCGACCTGCTAGATTCCAACCTTGTCAGGCGAGCCCTCGAGGGGCTCGCGGACGGGCCGATTCGCAAGCCTGGCTTGCACGGACGTAGAAGCTGAATCGTCGGGCCGTCCGGTGGACTCATTTCAGCCAAAACGACGTGGGCCCAATGGCGGATCAGAAGCGAAAGAAAAAGGCGCGACTCGAATCGAGTAGGAACCCGGCGGAAAATCCCGAGATCGCTTCCCTCCGCGTGCGGCTTGCGCAGCAAGTCGCCGAGATCGATCGCCTGGCTCTGGAGTCTGATCATCGGGTCGCTCGCTCCAAAGCACTCGAAATCGAGCGCGACCGACTTTCTCACGGGCTCGTGAACGCCCAGCAACAGCTCGAACAGCTGGCCGCTCAACATCAGAACGACCGAGAATCAGCTCACGAAAAAAATAGCCTCGAGACCGAACGACTGCAGGCAAAACTGTCGCGGTCGGATGAGCGGGCTTCGCAACTCGACCTCGAAATCGCGAGGCTGAGTAGCCTGCTATCTGCCAGGGACATCCAGCTGGCACAGGATGCCGAATCGGATGCCGAACACCGCAAACGCATCGCGCAGCTCGAGAATCAGCTTCAGCAGCTTGTGGCGGAGACCCTCATCGATCAGGAGCGGACTCTACGGGAGATTCGCCAGCAGACGGACCTGATCGATGCCAAGAACGATGCGATTGCACGATTGGAACGTAAAGGGGCCGAGTTTCGTGACATTGCTGAGTCCCATACTCGCCTGATTACCGAGCACCGACTCTACATCCAGTATTTAAAAGACGCGAAAATCATCGGTTCGAATGCCGACAGCCATTCAATAGGTGCCGCGCACGGAAGCCGGTGGTCCCGGTTGCTGCAACTGACCACATGGACGCTGGGGGTACGCCTTGGACGTCAGCTTCGGGCCGAACGCGCCATCGCCCTACTCGACTGCCACCCGCTTTTCGACCGGGACTACTATCTTGACACCTATCCCGACGTGGCGCGATCCGGCCTCGACCCCCTTTATCACTACGTCCATTTCGGCGCAGACGAAGGGCGCAATCCGAACGCATATTTCGATTCGACCTTCTATCTCACTCAATATCCAGATGTCGCCCGCGCAGGAATGAATCCGTTGGCTCACTATCTAGCGGCCGGCGCAGCGGCGAACCGCGATCCCAGTAAGAGCTTCAGCACCCAGAGCTATCGGGAGGGGACGCCCTTCGCCCTGGAAACAGGAATGAATCCGCTGCTCCATTACATGTTGATCGGGCGCCATACAGACCTGCGTCGAGACCAGCCCTGAAAAGATCCTCAATTCAATGCCCGACTTCCTCGAAGGAGCGTGAAACCGGGCCAACCTGGGTCTTGATGAATCTGTCAAAACATCCACAGGTCGAGTTCCCATCCGAAAAGGAAGTCCACTTCTGGGACCAGCTGGCAGGCCGCTCGGTGGACGATTGGCTTCGGCTCTTTCCCTATACGGATCCCAGCATCCGCCATCCTGAGATCGTGCCCGCGTAGATGCTTCGGGATCCTATTTAGATCCGGGCGACTCACGATTGCCGGTTACAACTTCGTGTTTTCGGCCGTATTCGAAACCCCATCGAGCGAGCGCCGGCCACCGCCGAGTACTCGAACTCGTCCGAGCGCTTCCGGTTAACAACGAGCCAGTGGGGCAGCGTAGTGTTGCCAGCAGCACCCGAATCGCCTCCGGGCCCTCACCGATTTCTCATCGATATTCCGGCCGACAAACGTCGATTTGCGTCTCGAGCGAACCGATCCGGTTCGGTTCCATGATCGGCGGTACCGAACGACCAGCCCTGCCCTGTTGACGAGAACGAGGAATCCCCAGAGACGATTCGGACGCCGCTCAACTCACGATCGCGCAAGTCGCTTCGATCGGCATCGCACGGACCGGCCCCCGGGCAGAATTGGCTCGATCTCGAGCACTAAGACCGGTTTCTCAGCTCTCATTGCGATCCTACTGTTTTGGTCGCGTAAGCAGTGGAATTGGGGTAGAATTTCGCTGTAGTTCCTCCCGGGGAACTGAGCCTACAATCTGTTGAGTCTGGATCATAATTCACGTATCCTATATAGAGCCCAGACAGCGGAATAGAATCAAGTTTCCGGGGACGTGAGTTTAAGGTGGGGCTGGGAATCGACAGCTCGCAACCGACGTAAGCCAGATCCAATCACATTCGAGGAAACCTATCTTATGCGCCTCAAAAATACGCTCTACTTCATCTGCGCCGTGCTCGCGTTCGCGTTCGTGTGGGCGATGCCAGCCGTCGCCGGACCCGGCGGGGGACCCGCTCTGCTCGCATGTGATTTCAACGAGGACCAAACGAGGGACCTCGCCTTTGGCGGCGTTCCGACGACCTCGCAGGCCGATTTTGACAAAACGACGATTATCGTTGCTGGCGCGACATCGGGTAGCGCTGGGTTTTTCTCAACAGGCGGCGGAGCCTGGGGGCTGAAGTCTTGTGGACAGTTCGGCTCGGCTGGATTGGTCTCGCAAGGAGTGAGCGGCATCGCAGCAAACTTTGTCCGCGTCCAGATCCTCAACGCAACCGGCACCGCCGTAGCCAGTCAATCATTTTCCTCACGCGGCGGGGGATCCTGGGATCTGGTTGGAACCGCCGATGTCGACGGAGATGGACTGCAAGATCTCGTCTTCCTCGGTGTAGATGGAACACCGGCACAGGCGTTCGCCAAGGTCGAGATCGTAGTTGGCTTGAATGTTGGAAACACAATCTTCATTCAAACAGCCGACGGACTCTTCGACTATGTGGGTAAGGGCGATGCGGACGGAGACGGCGACGAAGACCTCTTCTTCGCGAGCAATGACGGCAACTTTTTCCGCATCGACCTGGCG
>SMVB01162434.1_pt1 | contig 10979 bp, 7 predicted proteins | sample 2456461 | NCBI WGS metagenome assembly SMVB01 (sample SAMN11095934, study PRJNA526329) | marine sediment metagenome | biome: Marine sediment; feature: Surficial sediment; material: Deep marine sediment; isolation source: Hadal surficial sediment | place: Pacific Ocean | collected 2014-05 | depth 0-1...
CTGCGACAAGCCGAAAAGAGACTCGACCAACGCTGAACCCCAACAATTGGTTTATGATTCGACCATGCCCGACGCCCGCGCTCTCTACCGAGAAGGCTTCCAACACTTCGCCGAGGACCGCATCGACGAAGCCATCGATTGCTATCAACGCGCAGTGGACGCAGAGCCCAACCTTGCGATTGCCTGGAATGGTTTGTCGATGACGTTGAAGCGCAAGGGAGACCTCGATGGCGCAATCGAGGCGGGCGTGAAGATCATCGAACTCGAACCCGATGACCCCTTGAGTCACACCAACCTGTCGATTCTCTATCAGGCGAAGGGCATGATTCAGGAAGCCGAGGATGAGAAGGCGCTCGCGATGCAGCTGCAGTTGAAGGGCGAAAGCGACACCAAATCCGGTTGACCCGATCAGGCTCGCTCGGAAAGCGCCGCGCACTGCGCGAGTGCAGCCCGGAAGTCGTCGGGATCCGGGCTGCTCGCCTCAACTTCATCCCAACTCGCGCGCGCGGCGTGGAGCATCTGTCGCGGCACGGGGATCGGATCAGACGCTGGGCCGTAGCTGCGATCTCCGAGGACCGGAAAACCCAGGTGCGCCAGCGAGACGCGAATCTGGTGGAGAAAGCCGGTCTTGGGCCTCACTTCGACGAGCGTCACGCTGCCAAAGACCTCGAGTGCGCGCCAACTCAGCACACCGATGTGGACACCGCGCGCCCGTTCGAGCTCCGCTTCGGCGACCACCCGCACCCGCGCGGGCCGGTGACGGGCCGTGACCAACCCGACCTCGAGGCTCCCCTCTCCTTCGAGCGCACCGATTACGAGCGCGCGATAAGACTTCTCAACCAAATGCTCCCGAAAGGCTCCGCGCAAACGCTGCCAGGCGTCTTCTTCCGTCGCAAAGAGCAGCACGCCCGAAGTATCGACGTCGAGCCGATGGACGACCCCACTGCGCAGGCCACCTTCGCCCACGCCGTGGATCTCGGGAAATCGAGCGATCAGCGCATTTAACACGGTGTCGATCTCATCCTCTTGGAGCGGGTGGACGGGAGTTCCGGCGGGCTTGTCGACCGCGAGCCAGCCGCGTCCGCGCGCGAGTACCCGGAGCGGCTGATCCGCAGCAGGCAGCACCCGCTCATCTTCGGGCCTCGCAAAGGGGGCCACCTCGACCAGGGGCCCCGGCTGAAGATTCAAACCCTTGGCGTCCTCCGCTACGCCGCGCCCGCCGATGCTCACGGCGCCGCGCGCGAGCAGCCGACGCACCTGAGAGCGCGAGAGCCTCAGGCGCTCGGCGAGAAACCGGTCGAGGCGCTGGCCGCGATCTTCTTCCCGGATCGGCAGGGATTGGCGGGGCTCGGTCATGTGGCGAGGTTAGACTGTCAGGGGCTCCGTCGGCAAAGCCTCGCAGGTTGACAGCGCGAGACTTCGCGCAAAATTCATTCGGCCGGATTCGGAGAATCGCTTGAAGCACATGGATGAAAATCGCATCGCGGTGATGGATACCACCCTCCGCGATGGAGAGCAGACTCCCGACGTCTCGTATTTCCCCGCGGAGAAGCTCCAGCTGGCTCGGCTCCTGCTCACCGAGGTCGGGGTCGATCGCATCGAAATCGCTTCGACCCGCGTCTCGGAAGGCGAGCGCGAGGCCGCTCACCTCATCGTGGATTGGGCGCGAAAAAAGCGCATGCTGAAGCGAGTCGAGATACTCGGCTACTGCGATGGAAGCGCATCGCCCAACTGGATCGCGGGGGCCGGCGGGAAGGTCATGAACCTGCTCACGAAGGGATCCGAGCGCCACTGCCGCGTCCAGCTCGATCGGACTCCCGAAGAACACCGCAACGCCGTTACCCAGACCTTTCGCGCCGCAAAACGGAAACATCTCGTGGTCAACGCCTATCTCGAGGATTGGTCGAATGGGGTTCGCGACTCTTTCGATTACGTATTCGCGATGGTCAGCCTGTTGCGCGACCTCGGTACACAGCGGATCTACCTCGCCGACACGCTGGGGATCATGTCACCACATGATGTAACTCGCTACGTCGAACTGATGGTATCGACCTGGCCAGACGTCGTATTCGAATTTCACGCCCATAACGACTACGGGCTCGCAGCTGCGAATGTTCTCGCGAGCGTTCGAGCGGGCGCCAGGGGCGTTCACACCAGCGTGAACGGCCTCGGCGAGCGCACGGGCAACGCGAGGCTCGCGGAAACCGTCGCCGCGATCCACGACCACACGAGGTTCAAGACCGGGGTCCAGGAAGCACGACTCTCGTCACTGTCGCGCCTGGTCGAAACCTTCAGCGGAAAAGATGTCGCCGACAATACGCCGATCGTCGGCCGTGACGTCTATACCCAGACAGCGGGCATCCACGCGGACGGCGATGCCAAAGGGGAATTGTACGCGAGCCGGCTGCTACCGGCCCGATTCGGCGAACGGCGGCGCTACGCGCTCGGCAAGTTGTCGGGCAAGGCTTCGCTCGAACACAACCTCAAGGCACTGGGCATCGCGCTCGAGACCGAGGAGAAAGCACTCGTCCTTCAGCGGATCGTCGAACTCGGCGAGCGCAAGAACCGGATCAACGTCGAGGATCTCCCCTACATCATCGCAGACGTCCTCAAATCGCCCGCGGATCAGCGCGTGCGGGTCGAATCCTACCGGGTCGTCGTCGGAACGAGCGAGGCCCCACAGGCCGAGATCGTACTCGCGTATCGAAACAAGAAATCAGCCGCCAAGGCCACCGGTAGTGGTGGCTACGACGCGTTGATGAACGCGATCCGAAAGGCGGCGAAGAAGCTACAGCTCGACGTTCCGCGCCTGGCGGATTTCCGGGTGCGGATCCCGCCTGGAGGTCGAACGACGGCGCTCGTCGAGACGGTGATCACCTGGAAATCGGAGAGCGACGCCGAAGACGGCTTGACGACCCTCGGCGTCGATTCAGACCAGCTCGCAGCAGCCGTAATCGCAACCGAAAAAATGCTCAACGCAATCGCCCTCCGCCAAAAGAAGAGCAGCAAGCGGAACTAAAAGCTGCCTCGAGCCCCCGAAAAGGCTGAGAAGCCGCTCCTCAATTCCAACAACGACATGCGGGGGCTGGGTGCTCGTCGAATCGTCTGCGGGGTTGGGTGCTCGGGTGGGGGGACGGGGAGCCATCGGTCTCAGGCCCATGTCGACCTCAAGCCCCCCGTCCCCCCACCCAAGAGACCTCACCTCAAACCGAGCCCCCAAATCGAGACAATCCCCTTTCACGCGCCAGCAAGTGGCCCTCCTTCACGCGCCAGCAAAATTTCCCAGGGGAGCCCGGGGGGAAGGGTTATGAGCGACATGGGGTTAGAGCGAATGGCCCTTCCCCCCGGCTCCCCAATACGAGGAATAAGCGCCGCTTTGGAGGATTTACCGTATTGGTATGCTTCAGGTTTGAAATGAGATCTCGACGCTTCTTCTTTGAATCGCTCCTCGCGGGCGCGATGCTCGCGTTTTGCGCGTCGTGTGCGTCTACTCCGGAAGTCGATCCCGTCTACCGGCCCACCGAGAACGTCCTCGAAATCATTGCCGTGCTGCGCGCCCACATCAATGACGACACCTACCGATTCGAACCGGCGCGTGACTTCACCGGGAGAAACGTCTATCGCAGCTCGCTTCTGCGCCTGGAGAATCTCGAAGCGTTGCACCGGAATGCGCTGCGAGCGAGCCAGATGGACGGGGTGCTTGCGTTCGCCAAAGCCCGATCTCTCGAGCGCCTGCGGGCCTTCGATCTCGCGGCTGAAAACTACCGGCTCGCCGCGGACATCAGCGAAGATTTGAGGCTCGAGGCACTGCGCAGTGCCGATGTCTGTGACGCACTCCACGAGGCCGCTCAGATGACTCGAGCGCTCGAGCCCGGTGGTGAGACGGACATCGGCTCCGATACGGCGAGCGTCAGCCAACGCATCGAGCTCGATCCCGACTCGGTACTTGAGGAGTTCGAGGCGCGGATCGCACTGCTCGATGGCCTCACGGCAATCACCGATGGCACCCACCACAACCCGATCGCCTACGAAGAAATCGAGCGCGCAGACGTAGCGCGCGCCAACTACTTCGTGGGCATCCGTAGGACCGATGTCAATGGCGATGTGCGGGCGATCGGAGAGCTCCAGCGCGTCACCAACCGACACCCAGCCAGCAAGAATTTCAACCGCCACCTGCTCGAACTCGCAGACCTCTACGTCGAACTCGCGATCGAGTACTCGAGCACCTACCCGCCAGAAAGTCTGCTATTCGACCCGGTGCGCTTCCAGGAACTGGTCGAAGGCGCGTCTCGACTGTACGGGATGGTGGCCAGCCAAGATGGAACGCCCGAAAAGCTCGAGGCATCTCGCCGGTTGGAGGCATTTCTGGCCTTTTCGATTCGGATCGATCGTGATCGCTTCACACCCTGACCGAAAATGGGTCGCCGGCTTGATCGGCCTGGTGGCCATCGGATGGCTGACCGGCTGTCGCTCACCCGGCGCGCGACCTATTGGACGCGCAATCGATTCGAACGTGCAGTTTTCGACCCGCGTCCCCGACGTCGCCGATTTTGCGGCTGCAGAGTTGGCACGCGCAGCGCTGGCTTCTGACCCCGAGCGGGCCGATAGACTGCTCCGACGGTTGCGCGCGATCGACACGGTGCTCGTCGCGGGAGGAGATCTTCCGACGGGACTCGTTCCCGTCGCGACCGACCTCGTCAACGCAACCACCGAGTCTTCGCACGGCTATCAAATGGCGACAGGGGTTCTGCTCGAGAGCGACGACCTCAGCCCAACGCTACGCGAGCGGCTCTCGCAAACCGCGAAGAACAACCCACTGTCGCTCGCCTCCGCGCGAATACACGATGCGTGGGTGATCACTTTCGGGCGCGCCTTCAACGCTCTCGCCGAGCCGATCGGCAAATCGATCATGACGATGAGCATGGCTCCCTACCGCGTCGCGAGATCCTTGCTCAGCTATGCGATCCAGGTCTACAACCAGGAGCCGCTGCCGCTGCAGCGCCGGCAAGCACTCGCCCACTGGAAGGAGTTCGTCGCCCGTTATCCGGACGCTCCCGAAGTCGCCCAATTGCAGCCCCTCATCGAAGAGGGAAACATCGGGCTGGCCGAGACTTTCTACCGGCGGGCGATGCGCGGCGCAAAGCGCGCCCTCGAGGTCCATCGCACACGACTGGCTCTCGTCTACGCGGATCGCGCTTTGGAGTTGAAGCCGGAAGACCCGCTGGCATCCGCGCTTCGCGACGAGGCCGATCGGAGACTCGTCCAGGAGCGCAAACAACGAAGCCGAAGCCTCGAGGTCGCTCCGGAGATGGAACCGATTCCGCCCGCTGCGAGGCAGTTGGCGATTGCGATGCTCGACCCGTACGGCGACGTCGTGGCGGCCGCTAACGAGCTCCTCGAATCCGACCCAGACGGACCTTTCGCCGACGAAGCGCGCTTCGCCGAGGCCGTTGCGATCGGAGAACAGCCTGCCGAATTGCAGATGTGGAGCGCCTTGGACGAAATTGCCGAAGAGGATCCCGAGCGGTCGAACATGGCGAGGCACGCGCGCGCGCTCATCAACGATCCGGCGAGCAATCCCTACATGGCTTTCAGTGAAGCCCGCAGCCAAGATCGCAAGAACAGAGCCAAGTGGGTCATTTTCGGTCCGTGGGCGCGCGGGCCGGCAGACCGCCGTCTACCGAGGCCACTCGAGTGGGCGATCGACCTTCCGGCGATTGGACAGACCATGATCGCGTTTCCAATGCGGTTGATGCAGTTACCCTGGATGAGATCTATGCCGACGGCACGCCTGGCCGCCGTCTACGGGCGCCGCTATCTCGAACTCAATCCCGACGGCGAGCGCACAACCGAAGTGCGCGGCTGGCTGTCGGCCTACGAACGCAAGCGGGACAACTGGATCGCGGTGTACAACCTCGCGCTGAAGAATATTAATTTCGATGTCGACGAACTCGGCGAGTTGAGAGAAAGAGCCGCTGAGCAGGCATTCTCATTCGCAAGCCGCGAACAGAACCGAGACATTCGCATCGCGATGTATCGACGGGCAGCCCGAGAGTATCCGAATACCGAAGCCGGAAGACACGCAGGCGTGTCGGTCCGCGAGGAAATCCTCAACGCCACCCCTCAGCAGATCCAAATCTCCCGGGGGTTTCTGGTCGAGAATCCCGAATTTGCCGGATATCAGGGCTTGGGACTCGACCCCAATTTGCTCGACGACGATACCGCCAACGGGGAGCTGCACCCAAGTGGAATCGTGTTGATCGGGGGACGCGCCGTCAAGATCTTATTCATCGGCCCGAGCGGCAACAAAAAAGATCCCCCAATCGAAGTCTACCAGGAACTCTCGGACGAGCGTTTTGCGCGAATGGTCGCCAAGCTCGAGGAAACATCCTTCCGCAATTCTCTGCTCGACCCGGACGACGCGATCGTCGCCGACGCGAATCGCGACGTCCTGTTCGAGCGCGCCCGTGTGGGTCTTTCGGATGAAATCGACACCCGGCCGATGGCGGGATCCACCTACAGTTATCGCGGAATGCGCGAGCGCTACGGAATGGTTCGCTCACGGGATTCGATTCTTCCGTTCTCGTTGGTGCTGCAAGGTTCCCTATCAGACCTGAGTCTCGGCGCGTTTCCGCGCATCAATGCCCCGCGAGAAACCCCGGACGCTTTTCTCTATCGCTAACCGTCACTGCGCGTTGGCATTCGGCAAAAGGTTACGCGGCACCGCACGGCCCGTCCGGCTGCGCTCCTGGCCGTTCCTATATCGCTAACCTTCACTGCGCGTTGGCCTTCGGCCAAAGCTTACGCGGCGTCGCACTGCTCCTTGGGGCTTGACGGGCGGTGCGCGTAGGCTCGATCGAGAAGTTCGATCGGATGAACCACCGCTGCTCTCAGCCCGGCGGTGGCCACTCCAGCGCGCAACTGCATTATGCAGCCGGGATTTCCAGTCGCGATGTAGTCGGGATCGGCGGCGCCGAGCGATTGCATCTTTTTATCGAGGATCGCGCGTGACATCACGCGGTGGGTCAGATTGTAGATCCCCGCGGCGCCGCAGCAGCCGGTCGGATCGTCGTGGGCCTGGAGCTCGAGGCCCGGGATCTGCTCGAGCAGCCTGCGGGGCGCCGCGTCGACCCTCTGGCCGTGGACCAGATGACAGGGATCGTCATAACACACCCTCGATTCGATCCGCCCCTCGGGTGGGCGGAGCCCGACTGCGTCGAGAAACTCCGACACATCGCGCACCCGCCGTGCGAGTGAAGAGCCCTCGCCGGGAAACCATTCTTCCAGCTCTCGCAGCACAGCCCCGCAACCGGCCGAGTTCACGATCACGGCATCAAAATCATCCGCTGCGAAGGCCTCGAGGTTTCGACGAGCGAGATCACGCGCGAAATCGAGGTCGCCGGTGTGCGCGTGCAGTGCGCCACAGCATCCCTGCGATTCGGGAACCACTACTTCGAAGCCGTTGCGGGACAACACGCGAACCGTGGCTGCGTTCACTGCGCCGAACAGTTCGGGCATCACGCAACCGACGAATAGTGCGACTCGGCCGCGCTTTTCTCCGAGTGCTGGTGTGAACGCTGGCAGTGGCTTGCGCTCGCTCGCAGGCGGAACGACCGGAGCCAGCGCGCAGATTTCGCGCCATGCCTTCGGCAAAAACGCAGAAACGAACCGATCCAGACGAAGGCGCTGGACGACGCGCAGGAGCGAAACCGCGACCGACAACGATCGGGGGCTGGCGACCAGCCCGCGTAGCGACCAGCGCTCCAATCGGAACGCCCATCCCCTTCGCAATCCGGAGCGATCGATCTCCGCTCTTGCAAGTTCGAGCATCGAGCCAAACTTGACGCCAGACGGGCATGCAGTCTCGCAGGCGCGACATCCCAGACAGAGGTAGGCCTCCTCGGAAATCACACCACTCAACGGAGCGCGGCCCTCGGCGACCGCCCGCAGCATGTAGATGCGCCCGCGCGGAGAGGAGCTCTCGCGGCCGGTTTCCCGATAGGTCGGGCATACCGGAAGGCAGAGACCGCAGTGCACGCAATCGAGCGTTCGCTCGTAGATCGCCGTCCAGTTCTCGTCCATTACTCGTCCATTACTCGTCCGTCACTCGTCCGTCACTCGTCCATTACTCATCCGCCAGTCATCCGCTAGTCATCCGTCACTCATCCGTCACTCGTCCACCACTCGTTCATCATTCGTTCATCAGTTCTTCGAAACTCCGCACTTCGCTCATCCATCAATTTCGGCCCGCAAAACGCCCGGGATTCAGTACGCCCGTTGGATCGAATCGCTGCTTGAGGGTGCGGACGATCGATCCGCCCGCACCCAGATCGCTAAACATATCCCGGCCCGCCTTGATCGAAGTCGGCGCGGCTTCGCAAACGTAGCCTCCGCCCGCGCTGCGGGCAGTGGATTCGACGTTTCGGAAGATCGTTTCCACTTCGCGTTCCGTCGGCGATGCGCCGAACGCGAAGCTCGCGTAGACGAGCTGGAGCCCGGGGTAGGCGAGCAGCGAGGCGCCGCCGGCTCGAAGCTCGACGAGTGTTCGTTCGAGTCGAGAAACGAGTGCACCGATCCGGAAACGCAGACCGAACGGGGCCGGCACTTCCGCCTGGAGGTCGCGGATTTCTCCGATGGCTTCGTCCTTCGCATCGCTCGCGCCGTGCTCTTCGCGCAGCCACCCGAGATCCCGTTCGACCGTCGGAGCATCGCCGGCAAATTCGATCACCGCCCTCCACCCTTCTGCGCCGTTGGATGCGATTGCAGCGGCGCGCCCAGACTCGCGTCGGGCAGCCGCGATGGTCGACCGCAAGACCCCCTCCATCTGAGCTCCGCGAATTTCACAACTCGCCGAGCGTTCGGGGGCCGGGCGGAGCCTCAACCAGGCCGATTCGATCACGCCGAGCGTTCCATACGAGCCCGTATAGAGTTTGTTGAGGTCGTAACCCGTTACGTTCTTCACAACCCGGCCACCGCAGCGAACGCGCTCTCCCGAAGCCAGCGACACCGTCAGACCCAATACCTGATCGCGCGGAAGGCCGAGTCCGAGAGCGCGCGGCCCGATCGACGCTGCAGCGAGGCAGCCGCCGACCGTGGAGTCGCGCCCGGGCGGATCGAGGGGAAGCTCCCAACCGCTCGAGGCCAGCGCTTCACGCACGACGCGCACGGGAGTGCCCGATCGCACATGGCAGACGCCCTCGCTGGCATCGAGTTCTTCGAATCCCACGAGGCGCCCGGTCGATAAAAACGCGTCCAGGCCGGTGGGGGGATTCCCGACGCCGGCGCAGCTTCCACCGCCGCAAACCGCGACGGCGAGCCCGCAACGTCGAAGCGCCGCCAAGGTTCGGGACAGCCCTTCGCCATCTGATGGGCTCAGGGTCAAGCCGGCAGCCAGACCATCCAGATCGATGGGCTCGTGCTCCTGCAGGCCGCCCTCTCCAACCGCATCCCGCAGCACCTCGAGCTGATCGGGGGTGATCATCAGTCGAATTGAACCCGGTCGTAACCGCGTGCTTTCGGGTTCGACTCGGCACAAAATCGCGTCGTTGGAAAGATTTTACCGGGGTTACAGACACCGTCTGGATCGAAGCAGCCGCGAAACCGTTTCATGGCATCCATGTCCGCTTCGCTAAAAACGAGATGCAGGAATTCGCGTTTTTCGTTTCCGACGCCGTGCTCACCCGTAATGACGCCGCCCGCTCGGACACAACACTCGAGAATTTCCGAACCCGCAGCAATCACACGCTTGAGCATATCGGGGTCGCGGCGATCGAACGAGATGTTCGGGTGGAGGTTCCCATCCCCGGCGTGGAACACGTTCGAGAGCATCAACCCATAGCGGTCTCCGATGGCGCAGATCTCGTCGAGGACCTCGGGCAACTTGTTGCGGGGAACCACCGCGTCGTGAACGTAGAGATCCGGCGCGAGGCGCCCCATCGCACCGAAGGCGCCCTTCCGGGCGCGCCAGAAGCGCTGTCGCTCAGACTCGTCCGCAGCCACTTCCACCTGCGAAGCTCCCTCGCGCACGCTGATCCGCATCACGCTTTTCACCTGAGGAGGCAGTGACACCGCTGCGCCGTCGAGTTCAATGATGAGCACTGCCCCGGCGTCGGCAGGAAGCCCCGCGGCATAGACGCTGGCTTCGACGGCTGCGATCGTGTTGCGGTCGATGATTTCGAGCGCCGCGGGAGTAAGTCCGGCCTCGATGATTCCGCCAACCGCACGGCAGGCCGTGACCACGTCTGGAAAACTCGCAAGCAGGGTCTCGACACGTTCGGGGATCGGCGCGAGGCGAACCGTCACCTGCGTCACGATTCCGAGCGTGCCCTCGCTGCCGACGACGGCCCCGACGAGGTCGTAGCCCAGCGCGAAACCGGAGCGCGAACCGAACTGGACCACACTCGCGTCGGGCAACACGAGTTCGAGAGCGAGAATGTGGTTGGTGGTCGTTCCGTACTTGAGGGTGTGTGGCCCACCCGCGTTTTCAGCGACGTTGCCCCCGATCGTACAGGCCAGCTCACTGGACGGATCCGGCGCGTAGAAGAGACCGTGCTCGACAGTCGCCTTGGAAAGATCCGCGTTGATGACACCGGGCTCGACGATCGCATAGCGGTCCTCGGCACAGATCTCCAGAATCCGGTTCATTCGAGAGCACTCGATGACCACAGCACCGTCGTTCGCAACGGCACCGCCGGACAGGCCGGTGCCGGCACCCCGAGGCACGAACGGCACCGCGTGGGCGCGGCAGGTCGACACAATTCGGCACACTTCTTCGCGGCTGCGCGGGAGCACGACCACGGTCGGTTTGGCCGAGTGAAGCGTCAACGCGTCGCACTCGTAGACGAGCAGCTCCTCCGGGCGGGAGAGGCAGCCGGCCGCACCCACGATGGATTCGAGTTCACCGACCAGGGACGACATCTGGCCATTCTAGTGGAAGGAGTGCGGTCCTGTTCAGCCGGATTTGACCCATCGCAGGGCTC
>SMVB01307742.1_pt1 | contig 10977 bp, 9 predicted proteins | sample 2456461 | NCBI WGS metagenome assembly SMVB01 (sample SAMN11095934, study PRJNA526329) | marine sediment metagenome | biome: Marine sediment; feature: Surficial sediment; material: Deep marine sediment; isolation source: Hadal surficial sediment | place: Pacific Ocean | collected 2014-05 | depth 0-1...
ACGAGTTTTCCGACAGGTACCGACGCCACGCCCGGGCGCCGGGTTGCCCGGCGAATAGCCCGAGCATATGCCGTGTGATTCTGTTGAGTTTCTCCCCTTGGTCCAGTTGCTGCTCTATGTAGGGAATCATCTGTTCGACGATGTCGCGATGCTCCGGAAGCGAGTAATCCGGATGCAGATGCCGCTCGAGTTCCGCCAGGAAGTACGGATGATGGTAAGCCTGCCGGCCAATCATCACGCCGTCGACCTGCATAAGAATTTCGTCGACCTGATCGAGAGCTCTTACGCCACCGTTTAGAACGATTTCAAGTTCGGGATAGCCGCGTTTTAGTTGATAGACGCGCTCATAATTCAATGGCGGTACCGTGCGATTGTCTTTTGGACTGAGTCCATCGAGTATCGCTATGCGGGCATGCACAATAAATTTGCGACAACCTGCGTCAATCAACGGCTCTACGAAACCGGTCAGGAATTCATAATTGTCTTTATCATCGATGCCAATCCGCATTTTGACGGTCACCGGAACATCGACGGCGTCCCGCATCGATGCGAAACAGGCTGCCACAACCTCCGGGCTCGCCATCAGGCAAGCGCCGAATTGCCCACTTTGAACACGATCGCTCGGGCAACCGACGTTGATGTTGATCTCGTCATAGCCAACGACAGCCGCCGAAACAGCGGCCTTTGTCATCCAGTCAACATCACTACCGCCGAGTTGCAATGCGATCGGGTGCTCCGACTCGTGGAAACGCAACAGGCTGGCATTATCGCCATGCACTATCGCCGCTGCAGTCACCATTTCCGTGTACAGCTGCGCGCTGGGGCTCAGCAGCCGCATCAGGAAGCGGCAATGGCGATCGGTCCAATCCATCATGGGCGCAACTGACAGTTTAGGGCTTGTTGAGCATTCCGCCATTTCTGTCCTATTTATTTTATTATTCAAATACTTATGTTGTACAATTTTCGACTCATTCTGTATTTAATATTGTTTATTTTGTATTAAATATCGTTTTTGAATAAAGATCTTAACCATCACAGTAGCACCCCCATCATATTCGATGGCTGGCGTTCGATACCTTGTTCTTTGCTATGGAATCGGGTCAGACGGGGTTTTCAGCTCATAGCGAACCTTGCCCTGTTTCGTCAGCGACAGGCGCTTGCCCGGAAAGTCGGGCCTTATTATCCCCCTTGAGGGGAGAAGGCCCTCCCAAAATTGGCCGCTTTTACAATGGACAAACCAGGCAGCTAGCGCTCAGTTAAAACCACACTCAATGAATCCTGTCTCAAGCAGGAGCACCGCGTGTCGGCGAAGCTTTCGTCGCAATAAGCGACGTATCCAGCCGGGCAATGACTGCCAGATTGAAGTGCTCGTCTCGCGTTAGCTGGTTCGCGCGCTTCGACAGCGGACCAGTCACCGGTAATAAATGTCTGGGTCTCGAGTTCGTCCATTGTCGGGTGCACCGCGCAACCGACCAGTAGAAACAAAACGCCTCTGTAGCCAAAGTCTCTATAATCAATAGGATGAGCGCGGTCCTGGACAGCCAAACGCAGGCAATCATCCGTTTCGAGAACATCGAACGCGCTTATCACATGGGTGGGGAAACGATTTATGCCCTGAACGGCGTTTCGATGACCATCGAACGTAACGCTTACGCGGCCGTCATGGGGCCGTCCGGCTCGGGCAAGTCAACAATGATGAACGTCATCGGATGCCTGGATACGCCGACTGCAGGTAACTACTGGCTCAACGGGCAGCTCGTGTCGGCCATGAACGACCGCCAACTGGCGCGTACGCGCAATCGCGATATCGGCTTCGTTTTCCAGACCTTCAACTTGCTGGCGCGAATGTCGGCACTGCACAACGTCGAAGTGCCGCTGATTTATGCCGGCGTCAAACGCAAGCAACGCCATGCGCGGGCACGCCACGCACTGGAGACCGTGGGTCTCGCGGATCGCATGCTGCACCGGCCATCGGAGATGTCCGGCGGGCAGCGGCAGCGCGTCGCAGTTGCCAGGGCGCTGGTGACGGAACCAAGTATCCTGCTGGCAGACGAACCTACAGGTAACCTGGATTCGGCAACCGGAGCCGAGATCATGCGTTTATTCGACAGTCTGCACGACGCAGGCAACACGATCATTGTCGTGACCCACGAACAACACGTTGCCGATCATGCCCGGCGCGTAATCCTCCTAAGTGATGGCCAAATCATATGAGGAAAACCGCGTTACTGGCTGTCGTGATCCTGGCCGCCTGTGCCGAGGAGCAGAGTACGGCGCTAATTTATGACTCGGCGAGCGTCGAACGGACGTCGATCAGCGTATCCGTGGGTTCGTCCGGCGTCGTCGAACCACTCGCGACTGTCGAAGTGAAGTCGAAGGCCTCCGGCGAAATACTCGAATTGTTCGTCGAGACGGGCGACTACGTTGAAGAAGGCGCACTTCTCGTGCACATCGACCCGCGCACAGTGCGCAATCGCCTGGCGCAGGCAGAAGCGGCGCTCAAGGCCGCACAGTCACGCCAGCAGATATCAGTCTCACAGATGGAACGCGCCGAACGCCTCGTCAAAAACGGCACTTTCACCGAGATTGACCACGAGCAGGCCGCACTCGAACTCGCGAATGCCGAGGCGCAGGTCGTGTCCACCGAAGTGGACGTCGAGAATGCGCGCATCGCCGTCGATGACACGGAAATCCGTGCGCCCGTGACCGGCACGATCATCATGAAGCCCGTCGAAAAGGGCCAGGTCATCTCATCACCGACGCAGGATTTTGCGGGTGGTACGTTGCTGATGTCGATGGCCGACCTGAGTGCCGTGCAGATTCGCGCACTGATCGATGAGACGGACATTGGCAAGGTGCGTGCCGGCATGCAGGCCGAGGTCACCGTCGCCGCTTACCCAAACCAACCCTTCGCTGGCGAAGTTGTGAAAATCGAACCGCAGGCCGTGGTCGAACAAAACGTGACGATGTTTGCCGTGCTCCTTTCAATCAGTAATTCCGAAGGCATGCTGATGCCGGGCATGAACGCCGAGGTCGAGGTCTCGGTTGCTGCGCGTCAGAACGTGCTGGCAGTGCCCCTCATGGCGTTGCGTACCGACCGGGACGTCAAAACGACCGCCGGGATCCTGGGAATGAGCGAGGCTGACTTGCGGCGGGAACTGGCGGGCGGCGGCAGCAAGCCCGTCCATGCGCCAGCGAAAGACGACAGCGGCCGCCGGAGAGGTGACCGCCAGCAACGCGGCCGTAACAGCCAGAGCAAGGAGGACACCGATTATCGATTCGGCGGCGAATTCTGGGTTGTCATTGATGAGGGCGACGGCGAGACGAGGATCGCGAAAGTCCGCGCGGGCCTCACTGACCTCGACAAGGTCGAGATCATCTCCGGGCTCGACGAAAGCGACCGTGTGCTGATTCTGCCCAGCGCGCATCTCGTCGAAACCCAGGAACAGCTGCAGAATTGGATCAATCGTCGGGTGGGTACCGTGCCGGGCCTGGGTTCCAACTAATGCTGATCGGCGAGACATTCCTGATCGCATTGCAGTCGATACGGGGCAACCTGTTCCGCGCCTCGCTAACGATGCTTGGCATTATCATTGGTGTGGCCGCCGTCATCACGATGGTAGCGCTTGGCACCGGTGCGCAAGCGGCTATCGATGCGCAAATGGCGGCGTTAGGCGGTGATATTTTGTCGATTAGTTCGTCGCATCGGTTCAATCGTGGTGTCGCTCGCGAACAGGACACGTTGACAACCGATGATGCTCATGCGCTTGCAACTGAGTCAGAATATCTTGATGGCGTCGTACCCGAAATCGATTCACGGCAGCAGGTCGAGTATGGCAACCGCAACATTAATTCGACCATTCTGGGGACCACGCCGAATTATGACGAGGTTCATTTGTTTGAGGTTGCCATTGGGCGAATGTTTAATGAATCGGATGATTCTGCGCGACGCCGTGTGGCCGTGCTTGGCAGTGAAGTACCCGGAATGCTCGAAACCGACGCGACTAGCATCGTCGGCCGCAAGATTCAAATCCGCTCAATTTCATTTGACGTCATCGGTGTGCTGAAGGCGAAAGGCTCCAGCGGTTGGCGAAATCCGGACGATGACATCTGGATACCGCTAAGGACGGCTCAGTTTCGTGTCGCCGGTAATAAACTGGTCGAGAATATCAGCGCCAAGGTCCGTGACGGTGTGGCGATCGAGTTGGCCATGGTCGACATCGAGCGCATCCTGCGTCGCGAACACGGCATCTTGCCCGGTGCCGATAACGACTTCTCGATCATGAACCGCAAGCAGTTCCTCGACTCACGGCAAGAAGCGACCGAGGTCTTCACCTACCTGCTTGCGGGCATTGCCGGCGTCAGTCTCCTCGTTGGAGGCATCGGCATTATGAACATCATGCTCGTCACGGTTACTGAGCGGACTCGCGAGATCGGAATTCGTAAGGCGATGGGCGCGACCAAAGGCAACATCCTGCTGCAGTTCCTGGTCGAAGCAATGACGCTATGTCTGCTTGGTGGCGGACTTGGACTGGCACTGGGGGCAGGCGCTTCCTATTTCGCCGCGGAGTTTGCGGGCTGGCAGACACAGATCACTTCTGCATCCGTTGTAACAGCATTCACGTTCAGTGCCACGGTCGGTCTCGTGTTCGGAATTTGGCCCGCGAAACGTGCGGCCAATCTCGACCCGATCGACGCACTGCGTTACGAATAGAGTCTACTGACTTAAACAGTGTCTGGAACCCAAATCGACAGCGCCACGACGGCAGCAATATCGCGGAAGTCCTTGTCGGTTGTGAGCATTGTCAGCTCGTACCGAATGCATAGCTGCGCCAACAACGCATCTATGGTGCCTGTCTGCACACCTTTCCGACGGCAGCGATTGCGTAATTCTGCTGCTCGAATATGATCATCTTTGTCAGGAACCAGAAGCGGAAACGCCGAAAAATGACTCAGAATCTGTTTGTGCGCCTTGGGCTTCGCGAAGCCTTGCAGTAGTTCCTGCAGCACCAGTCCCGTGCAATAAACACTTCCGGTGTCCAGTGATCTACGCAGCTCATGAACTTCGGGCAGATCGGGCGGCGCATCGCGTCGTAGTGCCAGGGACCAGACACTGGTGTCGACAAGGACATTCAATCGCGGGACCGCTCGGACTTGTAATCGTAGTCGGTATCCCAGTCCAGGCTGCCGAAAAGCTCTGCCAACCGTTTCTGCTCACGGCGCGCGACATATTCCTGGAGAGCCTTAGTAACCGCAGCTTTTTTTGTGCGTTCACCGCTTACCTCAAGAGCACGCTGGATTAGTTTCGGATCAATTGCGAGATTTGTAGCCATTTGTGTGAACCTCCACACATCATTCTACACAATATAGGGTGTTATTTGAACTCTTTGTCATCTCTGGGGCCACGTTCATTCGTCTTGAATATGTCGAGATACGCAATACCCCGATTCACTCCAACATCAATAGCACCCTGACATTGAGTCCACTGCTGTCACCCACGACGCCTTGGTTGACAGACTTGGCGACGGGGACCGGGCCGAGAATGCCAGCTCGTTTGTTGTATTTGCGCATTTCGCCGGACAGGATCCAGGATGCGGTCACGTGGTGACCACTGAAGTGAGGGTTACCCAGCGCCGATGCATTGACGTCGTTACGCACGTATTCAGTGGCGAGCCAGTACGGGCCTTTTCGCCAGGACGCCTCGAGCTGGTAGAGCATCGCACTGTTGGCAGCAAATGGCGTGCCATCAACGCTGGTATCGACGTATAACGGCGCTTTGTTGAATTCGGGTTCGGTACTGTATCGAAGTCCTTCATTGGCATCCGTGTATCGCATGCCCATGCCGAGATGAAGCAGATTGCTTTCATCCTCGGAAATGAATGGTAACGACGTGACACGACCGACGATCTGGTTGGCGGCATCGCTAAAGGAATTTCCAGTATCGAACCAGTCGTTAAACACGCCGCCGGCCCAGGTCATTCGTTGGTCGAGTGCCGTGCCACTGATGACCACACCCACGTTTCTTGAGGGCATTAGAGCATCTGAGACCGATGTACGTTCCTGCATGGGTAGCTGCACCATGGACATGATGCGTTCCATTGATATCGGTTCTTTTTGTTTACCGACACTCAAATTGATGTTGTCAGATAAGGGAATGTCCAGGCGGTAATCAATAAACGTAAAGCTATCCAGCTGTTCCGTTTCGAATCCCTTGTCGAACGTGTTGGTGGCACCGGCAATGGTGTAGATCCAGGGTTTCTTAAAATTAATTGTGCCGGCTGCGGCGACCCGAAGCCCCCTGATTTCGCCGCCCTCGAATTGTTGCAGATCGCCAACTTGCTGCTGGCTATTGCTGTTCTGACTAAGCCAGCGCTGATTGTCGAGGACGGCAGCCGCAATGAAAATTCCAGATACGTATTTTGTCTCCCAGCGGTTCCACTTAGTCGTATCTAGATAGGAGAAAGGCAATGCCATCGGCGGAGGTGCGTAGGCTGTCCAGCCAATCCGTTTCGGCTCCTCTTCCTCCACCTCTTCTTTTTCGACTTCAAACAGGTTGTTTTCAAAAAGCCGGCCATTATGCACCGCAAAGACCGTAAAGAAACTGGTGTCCATGAGAATCTCGAAGTTTTCTCGCGGATCTTGATTGAGGATGATGAAACTTGGCGTTTCCCCTATCTTCAGTTGTCCGAGCAAGTATCCATTACGGGCATCTACAGCCAACATCGAGTCGTCGACGGTCACTTCGTCTTGCGTGATGATCTCGAGCTTGTTGTCCTTAATCAGTAAGTTGACGGATACGCCTTCAGTTCCTTCTCCGCCCTGGATCAACTGCACGTTGCGAATCAATACGTTCTGCGGATCGACAGTCTGTGCGAACGCCGCGGTCATGCACAAGGCGCCGGTACACAGAAAAAGCCGCAAAACATTTTTCATGGATTAACCTCGGACGACACTCGTTATTTAAATGCGTCGTTGAGCAGCTCCGCCAGCCTGACCCCGGCCTGTTGCAGGCGCTGCGAGACTAACGCAGCGTGCATTTCGAGATAATCATTCGTGATCGTGATGTCACGCCACGGCTCGCCTTTGTCCAGCATCATGTTGTCGCTGCTGTACCAGCAGGCACCTTGTTTTTGTACACAGTAATTGACCGACTCAGAAATCGTTATCTGGAATGACTCGTTGGCCCACTCGATCGGCGAATCGCGTTGCCAGGTTCTGCGTTGCTCATCCGTAATCGATTCACCAAGCCTGGCAGCTATTCTTGGAAAATCGTCGCCCAGATTTCTCGTAATGATCAGGTAGTCCCAGACACCATGAAAATTGGCTCCGGGGATGTCGACGTCGACGTTGTTGCTATTTCCACCCCGGTCATCCTGGAATGAGACATGCATGGGTTGATGGACGTCGCCAACCCAGTGTCCCAGCAACTTCAATGCCAGTAATTTTTCGGCATCGCTGGCGGTCGGATCTTGCAGAACAAGAACATCATAATAAATTGCCGTAATTACACACGATTCCGCCAGAGGGCATTCGGCCGTCGTGATTGCCTGGGCCGACCTGGGCATATTGATGAAATGATCGAGCCAGCGAATTCGCTCAGGACTATCGGCAAACAAACAGGACTCAGCAAAACTCTCGAAGTCGGGGTCAAGTGCCAACAGACGATTGACCTCGGCGCTTGCCGCTGGCGTCAATTCATCAAACGCGATCTGGCAAACGACGCGATGTCCGTCTTCGCCCCATCCAAAAGCGATCGAAGGAAGCAACGTAAACCACAAGATCAGTCGCTGCATATTATTCCCGGATAATGTCCAGATACCATTCGGTGAACCGCTGCGTGAACTTCTCCATCGGTGTGAATGGCCCGGGAACGAAAAATCGCGAGTTAACGCCGCGACGATTGTCTTCAATGATTCTCTTATCCGCCTTCGTCGTGACGTCCCACATCCAGATCAGATCATCCACGATGTAGTCTTTGCCCTCAACCGCCGAGTCGCGCACGAGCCAGGTGATCTCACAGTCCGTGGCATCGATCGCCCTCGGCGTAAATCGATACAGAACGACATGATCGCAATACAGCAGTCCGTAACTGGCCGGCCCTATCTGGAAATCGGTGGCACCGCCGTCGTAGTCCTTAATCGTTCCGAGCAATGGAGCAACGGGTTTCCCGTCGCGACTCCCTGTTACCTGCCCTTTGAGCAACGGATAGCGGTCGAAGTATCGATCCATGCCTACGGGCTGTGACGCGTCCCAGGTAACACCGAACATCTCAGGGGACAATCCACAGGCTCTGGCACGACCAAGCACCTCTTCTCTGAGTTTAGCGACCTTGTGTTCCGGCCGGGCTCGGCCATGGCCGACGGCGAATTCCCGGTGTGCGGGAATGCAGTGGTAACACTCACAGAAATTGTCGATCGCAAGCTTCCAGTTCGATTCGATCGGGTAGTTCTGCCGATGGGCGACTCTTGCATTTGCGAGATCATACGGTGCCAGCGGCGCATCGAAATCAGTAGCAATCGGCTCGAATACGGCACTCTCATCAAAATTGATGAATAACATGCCGTGAAAGTTCTCAAGCTGGGCACGCCGCAATGGGTATTTGCTGACGTCGAACTCATCCATGACCTGCGGAGCACCCTTGAGATTTCCCTCAAGATCGTACGTCCAGGCGTGGTAGGGACACACGAACCTTGCAGCGTTGCCCTGTTCTTCGAGGCACACTCGCGAACCACGATGACGGCATACGTTGACGAGCGCATTTATCTGATCGTCAGCGCTTCGAACGATAATGATGGACTCGCCGGCCATTTTGAAGGTGAAAAAATCGCCGATCTCGGGCACCTGGCTGTGGTGGCCAACATAGAGCCAGGACTTCAGAAAAATGCTTTGCACTTCCTTTTCGAACACCTCGGCGCTCAGGTAAAAGCCCCGTTCCAGGGCGTGCCCCGGCTTCTGCCTGGCAATTAATTCATTAATGGCTGATGGGTTCATCTTCCGGATTTTGCATTCATAAGCTCAATTTTCGGTTTTGCTCGAGATAAGCGAGCCCTTGTCCTCCATAGACTCCAGGACTCGCTTGTACGCAATGTAATAGCGATAAATATTGCTGACGTAAATGACCGGTTCCATACCAACCTGCGCAGCGACGACTAATTCGACATTATTGAACCACACATTGGGATCCAGTCCGCGCGTTGCCGCGACGCGCCGCAGTCGATTTATCCGATTCGGTCCGGCGTTGTAGCCAGCCATTGTGAATAGCAAGCGCTCGGTTTCGTCGATGCCTTCGTCGGAAAAATAATGCCCTCGAAGCACAGACAGATACTTGGTGCCTGCGTGCACATTATTTTCCAGATCCTCGATATCGGAAATGCCTACAGCACGATCTGCTGCCGTGCTTGGCATGACCTGCATGACGCCAATCGCACCAACTGGACTGCGAGCTTCCTGATCAAATCCTGACTCCTGGAACGCGAAGCTCGCCAGCATGAGCCAATCGAAGTCGTATTGCGCGCCGTAAGTACGGAATAGCCCCATCAACTGCTCGAAGCGGCGCATCGGCTCCTGCTCCAGGGCCTCGCGCAACCAACGCGTGTATTGGCCGTATTTCTTGAGGAGGATATTGGTGATAAGCGTGCCCACGCGATTCTCACTCACGAATTCGTCCAATAGTCGTTTGAGCTTCGGACTGTCTTTTCGAATGGCGAGCGCGATCGAGGCATTCTCGCGAAACACAATATCCTCGTGCACTGTCATGTTCGTGTAGACCTGGGACCAAAGCTGAAGTCGTGTGTCATCGGCAACGGTCATTGGCAACAGACCGGCATCCAGCATTTCGAGAATGTCCTCAATTTCGAGCCGTGGGTCCGATTCTGTGATGCGGATCGGCTCAAGACCATCGTCAATGAACTGCTCGTTCAAACGAGACAAACTCTCAAAGTAGCTGGAGGCGCGTGGCACAATCACCTCCTTGCCAGCAAGATCTTCCAGGCTGGCAATGCCTCCAATTCCGGGCGCGGTGACGAGAAATTCGCGCACCTTGTTCGTAAACGGCACCGTAAAATCCACGATCTCCGCCCGCTTGGACGTCACCGTGAGGTTCGCAAACGCGACGTCGCCGTGCCCGGCAATGAGATTGGGCAATAATTGATCGCGACGCACCGGGATAATTGTGATTTTGAGGTGGCGTGCATCGTCGCCGAGCTTTCCACGGACAAATTTCTCAAGCCGCAGCGACATCTCGTAGACCATGCCGCTTTGGCGGCCCCGGTCGATGAAGTACGAACCCAGCGTGATCGAAGTCAGAACCCGAATTTCGCCATGCGCAACGAGTGCATCGAGGTCACCCAGCCGTGGCTCGGACATTGCCGGCCAGACGTCCTGGAGAGGCGCTTCGGGTAATACGACGTCTGTTGGCTCATCGGCAGCTAGAGCATCGGCCGCATCGAACTTCTCGTTCGTCTGCGGTCGAGGATTGCCCGCCACTTCGTGTTCAATATCCGGCTCGTCGGATGCAGTCGAACAGCCGACGAGAGATATCGCAATTATCGAAAGTGTTGCAAAACGAATCATTTCATTTATTGAAGCGTGTTCTTGTAGATCTCGCCGTCCTTCATGATGAAGGCCAGCTTGCTTTCGTCCAGAATCAGGTCGATATTTTCAAGAGGATTGCCATCCCAGAGCAAGATATCCGCATAAGCATTAGGGCGGATAGTGCCAAGATCATAGGTCGGGTACGGATCAAGCACGTTCGACCACTTCAATACGATTCCGGCATTGCCAGTGGACATTTTTAGTGCATGGGGCGCAGGATAACCGGCCATATTTGTGCGGCAGGTAATATCTTCCTTCATCCTTGGCCCGAATGTCGGAGTGAACATATCTGAGCCCCCGATCATAAAGACATCATGCTCCAGCATCATAGCGGCGGCATTCCTCGCCCCCTTGCCCACAGCCACACCTTTCATTTTTTGCTCG
>SMVB01181731.1_pt1 | contig 10974 bp, 13 predicted proteins | sample 2456461 | NCBI WGS metagenome assembly SMVB01 (sample SAMN11095934, study PRJNA526329) | marine sediment metagenome | biome: Marine sediment; feature: Surficial sediment; material: Deep marine sediment; isolation source: Hadal surficial sediment | place: Pacific Ocean | collected 2014-05 | depth...
TCTGGATGCCAACCCCATTAAAGTTGAGAAAGAACAAATACGCCAAATACAGGTGCTTGAAACGATAAAGGAGGGCCTGTCTATTTGGTCAGCGACTCCTCCAACTAGCGCCCATCAAATTAACTAGGGAATAAATAGATGATACTTCGATTGTTCGTTGGACTGGCAGCTATGATGCTGACCGGCCTGGCTCAGGCCTCCGCTGCCCAGCCGATCGGCACCCTGTACTTTGGTGGATCCATTCTCACCATGGAGGGAGAGGAACCCGGTTATGTGGAAGCAATGGTGTCCACGGGAGATACCATTGCTTTCCTGGGGAAGCAGGCCGAGGCCAGAGCGCGGTATCCCAATGCCGAATTGGTTGACCTGCAGGGCAAATTCCTCATGCCCTCGTTTCGCGATCCGCACGGCCACTTCTCATTTGCTATTCGAATGATGGACCAGGTAAACCTGGCTATCCCGCCGGTGGGGCCGGTCACCCGTATCGCTGATGTAATAGAGCAACTTGCAACTTTCAAGCGGGAGCGCAAGCTCGGCGATGATGCGATTATTGTCGGGTGGGGCTATGACCAGGACGGCCTGGAAGAAAAGCGCCATATCAACAAACTGGATCTGGATGACGCATTTCCCGACAATCCCATCATCCTCATTCACGTCTCCGGTCACGGCGCGGTACTGAATTCCAGGGCGCTGGCGGTAGCCAATATCACCGCGCAAACTCAAACTCCTGAGGGCGGGGTTATTGCCCGCCTGCCCGGGGGGAATGAGCCCGCCGGTCTGTTGATGGAGACGGCTTTGCTTGCGGTCATGGGCATGATTCCCACGGCGTCCCAGGAGCACCGCCTGGCTGTCATCAACGAGGCTCAGATGGAGTACGCAAGGAATGGTTATACCAGTGCAGTCGATGGCTTTGCGACCATTCAAGATGTGGAGTTTCTGCAACTGGCGGCCCGACAGGGCAAGCTCTTTATCGACGTGGCTGCCATCATCGCTTTCGTAGATATCGCGCAATGGCTGAATAACCCCAAATACCCCTTTAGCCGTGAATATGACAATAATTTTCGTATCGCGGCCATGAAAATCACCCAGGATGGCTCCCCCCAGGGCAAGACCGCATTCATGCGTGAACCCTATTTGACTGGCGGTCCATCCGGGCAAAAGAATTGGCGGGGTGAACCCTCGATGAAGAAGGAGGATTTCGAACAGCTGATCCAAACGGCCACCGACCACGACATTCCGCTACAGGTACACTGCAACGGTGATGCTGCAATCGATATGGTTATCGATGCGGTTAGAAAAACAGGAATAGTGGCGAAAGACGACCGTCGTACAGTGATCATTCATTCCAACATCCAGGCGCCGGATCAACTCGATGCTTACGCCGAGTTGGGGCTGACGCCCTCATACTTCTCCAATCACGCATTCTTCTGGGGCGATGTGCACGTGCGAAATTTTGGCAAAGAGCGGGCGTTCAATATCAGTCCGATGAAGAGCGCGAAGACGAAGGGAGTAGTATTTTCCAATCATACCGATTTCAATATTACGCCCCTGGATCCGTTCTTTACTATCTGGACTGCCATGAAACGCGAGTCGCGCTCGGGCGTTATTATTGGGCCGGATGAACGTATTGATGCCTATACCGCACTGCAAGCACTGACCACTTCACCTGCGTGGCAATTCTTCGAAGAGGACCGTGTTGGCAAATTAAACGTCGGCCTGGAGGCCAGCTTTGTCGTTCTTGATCAGAATCCCCTGACAATTACCGAGGTGGACGAGATCAAGGACATAAGAGTGTTGGAGACTATTAAGGCGGGTAAAAGCATCTTTAGCGGCCCTTGAGAAGGTATTATGAATTGTTGCACACTTGGGAGAGTTCATGGATGGCTATCGATGAGTGCACTGGAGTCGAATTCGCTGCATCGACTATTACTCTGACAGCACTCCCGCACCGGCCACAATAGAACGGCGGGAATGCTAACCCGATAAAATGCGGGATCCGTCAGTAATCAGAAGAACCCCTGGGGGCTGGTATCGTAGCTCACCAGCAAGTTCTTGGTTTGCTGGTAGTGCTCCAGGGCCATTTTGTGGGTTTCCCGGCCAATCCCGGATTTTTTATAACCGCCAAAGGCGGCGTGCGCCGGATAGGCATGGTAGCAGTTCATCCATACCCTGCCAGCCTTGATCCCCCGCCCCATGCGGAAGGCACGGTTGACATCCCGGGTCCAGACGCCGGCACCCAGGCCATATTCCGTATCGTTGGCGATAGCCAGCGCCTCGGCTTCGTCCTTGAAGGTAGTGATTCCCAGGGTAGGACCAAAGATTTCCTCCTGGAACACACGCATGTCGTTGGTGCCCTTGAGCAAGGTGGGCTCGATATAGAAACCACCCGCCAGATCACTGCCAACCACCGCCTGGCCACCCCCCAGCAGGAATTGGGCCCCCTCGCCCTTGGCGATCTCCATGTACTGCATAATCTTGTCAAACTGTTCCCGTGAGGCCTGGGCACCAATCATTGTTTCGGTGTCTAGGGGGTTGCCCTGCTTTATCTGTTTGGCCCGTACCAGGACCTTTTCGATGAAGGGCTCGTAGATACTCTCCTGCACCAGGGCCCGCGAGGGGCAAGTACACACCTCACCCTGATTGAAGAAGCCCATCAGCAAACCCTCGATACATTTACTGACAAAATCATCCTCCTGGGCCAGCACGTCCTCGAAGAAGATATTGGGAGACTTGCCACCCAACTCCACGGTCGACGGAATCATATTTATGGCGGCACCTGCAAGAATCTTGTGGCCGACCGCGGTGGAGCCGGTAAATGCGATCTTGGCAATGCGATCACTGCTGGCCAGAGCCTGCCCGATCTCTTCACCATAGCCATTGAGGACATTCAGTACCCCGGGCGGTAGCAGGTCGCCAATCATCTCCAGCATGACCAGAATCGACGTTGGGGTCTGCTCCGCCGGCTTAAGGATGACGCAATTTCCCGCCGCCAGCGCCGGTGCCAGTTTCCAGCCCGCCATGAGCAGGGGAAAATTCCACGGGATGATCTGCCCGACGACACCCAGGGGCTCGTGGAAATGGTAGGACACGGTATTGCCGTCGATATCGCTGGCACTGCCCTCCTGGGCGCGTATACAGCCGGCAAAGTAGCGGAAATGGTCGACCAACAGCGGCATATCTGCATTGAGTGTTTCGCGGATACTCTTGCCGTTATCCCAGGTCTCGACATAGGCCAGGGTTTCCAGGTTCGACTCGATGCGGTCGGCGATCTTCAACAACACATTGGCGCGCTCGGCCACTGGCGTCTTGCCCCAGTCCTCGGCGGCACCATGCGCGGCGTCCAGCGCGATCTTTAGATCCGCCGGGGTCGAGCGCGGCACCTCGCAAATCACCTCACCGGTAACCGGAGTCACATTCTCAAAATAGTTGCCTTCCAACGGAGCCACCCACTCTCCGCCGATAAAATTCTCGTAGCGATCCTTGAAATTGAATAAGGCATCTGGGCTACCCGGTCTGGCGTATAACATGGCGATATCCTCTCACTTGTTTAGTCCGCCACCCTACTATAGACGATTTCCAGCCGGAGGGAGCTGCCCTGTTCGAAGTATAAGAAATATTAAGAGGGAAGCGTGGATCTACATGGCGGTCCAGCCACCGTCGGTTTTCAAGCTGTCTCCGGTGATCAGTGATGCCCCCGCTCCGGCGAGAAACAGCACTGACGATAACCGCATTGGGTTAATCGTTCACTACTCGCTTGCCTGGTTGAGGCAGGAGGAAAATCAATACATCGGCACACCCAATGAAGTGCTGAAAAGTTTGCCCGAGGATTTGCTGCGCCTAATGGGCTATAGCAAAGGCGCTTACAGTTTGGGGTTTTATGATGCTGGGCGTGATCCAATCGCAGCGGTGCGTCCTGAGCTTGAACGTGAAGCCGATGTGATGCCGGAATTGAATTTGCAGTCTTCGGATTGAGTGGCATCAATTTATAATCAGCGGCGCCAGGGCCATTGATTATTCTTACTGCGTCTGAATTTTTAATTATACGGCCCTGCGAGCGCGTTGACATAACGTACGGCATAACGTACGCTCTCTATTTTGGAGGACAATTATGTCAACTGTCAATGCAACAGACGCGAGAGCGAAGCTTTACGCCCTGATTGATGAAACGGCTAAAACCCACCGGCCCATTACTATTACCGGTAAGAGGGGAAACGCGGTGCTGCTCGCCGAGGAAGACTGGAACGCCATCAACGAAACTCTATATCTTGTATCTATTCCAGCTATGCGAGAATCTATCCGCGAGGGATTGGAGGCTGACCTCGACGAGTGCAGTGAAGATCTGGACTGGTAATGTGGAAGATCTATTACACCAAGCAAGCGCAGAAAGATGCCAGGAAGTTGGCCTCGTCCGGCCTTAAGAGCAAGGCCGAGGAGCTAGTGAGAATCATCTCGGAAAACCCGTACCAAAATCCACCTCCATACGAAAAATTAGTGGGTGATTTATCGGGGGCTCTATCACGCCGTATCAACATCCAGCACCGGCTGGTATACCAGGTCTACGAACAAGAGAAGAGCGTAAAAGTTCTTAGGCTCTGGACGCACTATGAGTGAGCCGTATAACCAGTCAATCAATTTCGTGCCTTCGGCGTCGGATGCTCGTACCTCGCGGCGGATTTAAGCTTTGAGCACACGCAAGGATTTAACAATGGATAATATTCCAGAGGGATTTGAGCCTATATTCAGGACCAGTCCATACCTTGAATTAATTGGCCCTATATACAACAAAAAGACAACCGGAGGGTTGGTAATTGGGCTGCTAGCGCAAGAGAAGCATTGTAATGCACGAGGGTTAGTGCATGGGGGTGTTTTTAGTAGTCTGGCCGATGTGGCTCTGGGTTATAACGCAGCATTTCAAGGAAAAGAACCCACACCTCTTGTCACCGCAAATTTGAGTCTCGACTACGCGGGCTCGGCGAAGTTGGGAGATTGGATTGAAATTCATACCGATGTACAAAAAGTTGGTAGAAGTATGGCGTTTGCGAATTGCTATTTCTTGGTGGGGGCTAAACGTATAGTAAGAGCAAGTGGTGTTTTTGGGGTTGTGAAGCAGGGGAAGCCACCATGATTGATCATGTATCGGTGGGAGTAACAGACCTGGCTAAAGCAACCGTCTTCTACGAGGCAGTTCTCGCTACGCTGGGATCACAAAAGCTTATGGAGCATGCTGGCACAGTCGGTTTTGGCAAAAACTATCCGGAGTTCTGGCTAAATCATCGGCCGGGGCTAGCTGCCACAAAAGAGGATAATGGTTGCCATATTTGCCTGCGCGCCCCAAGCGTCGATGCGGTAGATGAGTTTTATGCCCTGGCCATGAGCCTTGGAGCAAGCTCCAGCGGAGCGCCGGGGTTGCGCCCGGAATATCATGAATCATACTACGCATGTTTTATCCGGGACGCGGACGACAATCATTTTGAGGTAGTCACTTTTGTGGCAGGTTAAAATCCGGAGCAATAACCCTGTGAGATCACACTAACCCCATCTGAAGATAAATTGGAGACGCACTATGATGATAGATACCCAAATTATTACGCCCGTTATTGCCCTGGTTACATGGTCCCTGGTCATGTGGACCTGGATGTATGCAACCCGCTTGCCGGCGCTGGCCAAAGCAAAAATGGAGATGGACCCGAATGCCCCAAGCGGTGTTCAAATGGCGCAGCTGCCCGCTCAGGTGCGTTGGAAAGCGGATAACTATAACCACCTGATGGAACAACCGACTATTTTTTACGCCCTGGTGATATCGTTGGCGTTGCTTGGCGAAGGCGACGGCATTAATCTAATTTTGGCCTGGTCCTATGTGTGTCTACGAATCGTTCACAGCCTGGTCCAGTCACTCATCAACAAGATTGAACTCCGATTTGTCATTTTTTCGCTGTCGTCATTTGCCTTGTTTGGCCTGGCAATAAACGCGGGTATAGCGGTATTGAGCTAACTGATGCCCGCAATGAAGGTGGCGACCCCGAGGTCGACCTGCCGCTGCAGATCAATGTGGCGCTCAAACAAGTCGGGTATGTCTACTTTCAAAGTGGCAAGACCGTGAATGCCCGCCCAGGCGGCATTGGCCAGATAGGCGATATCCTGGCGCTGAAAGTCCCCCTGCTCGATACCCCTGTGCAATATTTTCTGCACCAACAGGAGCGTTTCCCGGCTGGCGTCGCGTAGCTCCGGGTATTTTTCAGGGGGGCGCAGGCTGGGGCCGAACATTAATTTGAACAGGTCCGGGTTCTCAGCGGCGTAATCTACATAGGCGCGGGCAAAGGCGTACAGCTGCTTCTGCGGGCAGGGGGGGGCGGAATCACCCGCCTGTTGCAGAGCGCCCAGAAGGGATTGATAGCCCCTGGTGGCCAGGGCTGCCAGTAACTCATTCTTGTCACTAAAATGGCGATACGGAGCCGTTTGAGACACGCCGACCGACCGGGCCAACGCCCGCAGGCTCAGCGTCTCAGTACCACCGGAGCGTAATTGCTCGACAGCGCTGTCGAGCAACTCAGCCCGCAGGTTGCCGTGGTGATAGCTTTTTGGCGACGACTCAGTCATGCGGTTAGCGGGCCCGCCACTAGGGTAGCAAATGCTGGACAGCGTCCCGCTCTTCGGTCAGTTCCTGTTCGGTGGCAGCCATTCTGGCCTTGCTGAAATCGCCCACTTCAAGACCCTGTACGATGCTCCACTCGCCGTCGGCGCAGCGACAGGGGAAGGAGTAGATGAGACCTTCGGTAATTCCGTACGACCCATCCGAATAAACGCCCATGGATACCCAGTCGTCGCCGTCGGTGCCCAGCGCCCAGCTGCGCATGTGGCCGATAGCGGCATTGGCGGCCGAGGCGGCAGAGGATGCGCCCCGCGCTTTAATGATGGCGGCGCCGCGCTGCTGTACGGTGGGAATGAAATCATTCTCGTACCAATCCTGATCGACCAGGCCAATCGCCGCTTCCCCATTCACCTTGGCGTTAAACAGATCGGGGTACTGGGTGGCAGAGTGATTGCCCCAAACGGTCATATTGCTCACGGCATTGACGCTGGTGCCGGTTTTTTGGGCGATCTGGGTCTTGGAACGGTTGTGATCCAGGCGCATCATCGCGGTGAAATTGCGCGGGTCGATGTCGGGTGCGTTGCGCTGGGTAATCAGCGCATTGGTATTGGCGGGATTACCCACCACCAGTACTTTAATATCTTTGCTTGCGCAGTCATTGATGGCTTTACCCTGTACCGAGAATATCGCCGCATTGGCTTCCAGCAAATCTTTGCGTTCCATGCCCGGCCCGCGGGGGCGCGCCCCCACCAGCAGAGCGTAGTCGGCGTCCTTGAAGCCCGTATCGGGGTCGTCAGTGCAGACGATACCTTCCAGCAGCGGGAAGGCGCAGTCCTCCAGTTCCATTTTAACGCCGTTGAGGGCGTCCATGGCGGGGGCAATATCCAGCAATTGCAAGATTACCGGTTGGTCTTCGCCCAACATGGCACCGGAGGCAATACGAAAGAGGAGTGCGTAGCCAATTTGGCCTGCGGCACCGGTAACGGTTACTCGAACGGCTTGTGTCATCGGGATTCGTTCCTTGTGAATAGCAATGGATAGGGCACTTGGGGCGCATATTGTCGTGGGATTCCCATAAAAAAACAAGTAAAATACGCGCCGAATCAAAGACTAACAGCGGATGTATCGTGCGAGAGCTAGCTAATGCCAACCATATCAGTGCGTCGCCAAATTCAGTGTGCTCACCACGACTCCCGTGTCTCTAGATCGTAAAAATTAATTATCGGGGAGAACGCATTATGGATGCACCATTCGACTTAACGCAAACGGACAAATTACTCGGCACCACTCGAGCCGTACGCAAGCGGCTGGATTTTGAAAAACCGGTGGACAATCAAATTATTCTCGATTGTATCGCTCTGTCCCAACAAGCACCGACCGGATCCAATACCCAGATGTGGCGCTGGGTAGTAGTGACCGATGCTGACAAGAAGGCCGCTATTGCCGAAGTATATGGTCATGGCGCCGTGTACCTGGAACAGGCACGGGCAGCATTGTCGGAGGATGACCGCCAGACACACCGGGTCTACGATTCTGCGGATTACCTGGTAACCCACTTGCACGAAGCGCCCGCGCTGGTGATTCCCTGTGTCATCGGGCGGCCCGCAGACGGCGCTCCAGCCGTTGAGGCGGCTTCAATTTACGGCTCCATCATGCCGGCAGTTTGGAGTTTCATGTTGGCCCTGCGCAGCCGCGGGCTTGGTTCCTGCTGGACCACTTTGCACCTGGCCGAGGAGGCAACGGTTGCTGAAATTCTGGGTATTCCCGACGATGTACAGCAGGTCTGCCTGTTGCCAGTCGCCTATACCATCGGCACGGACTTCAAATTGGCTACCCGCCAGCCGCCTGCGGAAATCACCCACTTCAATGGCTGGGCGCAGTAGGGCAGGCGTGCCCCAGCCCTGCCATGATTATTAACCTCCAGGATAGCGTCATGCCGACGTTGCGCCGCTGCGCTGAACATCGGCTGAGTCGGAAAGCTGCAGCGGTATCAACAAGAGTGCCGCCAGGCCAATGGCGCCGCCGAAGAGCACCAACCCGGCGGTGTAGTTTCCGGTGCTGTCAAACAGACGCCCTACAATGATATAGGCGGGGATGATACACGCGGTGATGAGCGGCCCCATGGCACCCATGGCGCGACCGAAGCTATCGACCCCGAATAGCTTCGCCACCATCGCGTTCCACACCGGCAACAACCCGCCCGTAGACAGACCAAAGCAGGCGGCGGCGACCAGCATCAGCGCGTAGGGCGGCTCGAAGATCAGTATCAGGAATGCCGTGCCCAGTAAGGTGTGCGCCGTCCATAGGCCCAGCTTGAGATTGATGCGATCAGCGGCGATGCCAAAGCTGATTTTTCCGACCAGCCCGCCTACAGCAAGCACTGCAATCATAGTAGAAATTCCGGCCTCCCCAATGCCGAGGCGCGCGGCATAGGGGGAGAGGTTAGCCAGCATGGAAGCGAAGGCCGAGAACACCATGCCCATGCTGAGTCCGATGAACCAAAAAGCGGGTATACGGATTATCTGGGCCATGCTCAGGGCTGCTATGGGCGCGGGTGAGAGCGAATCAGCGGGAGCCTGCATCCCCTCCGCTTGCAAGCCCACATCTGCCGGCCTGCTCCTGACGGTTAGCCAGATGAAAGGTGTGACTACCAGGAGGGTACTCAGCGACAAGTTTTTCATGGCGCCGCGCCAGCCGTCGATTTCAATCCACCAGGTCAGCAGTGCAGGCACGAGGATGCCGCCCAGCGATGTTCCCATGGACGCTATGCCCATGGCCTTTCCCAGGCTGCTGGTAAACCAGCGCGAGACGGCAGCGCTGCCGGACATCGAGCCGGCCATGGCCATCGCAATGGCCATGGTGATACCGACGGAGATATTAAATACAAGAATAGAATCGGCAATAGCGATGAGGTAGAAACCGGCTGCGGTGAGAAGGCACCCAGCGGTCATTAATAGACGTACGGAGTATCGGTCAATCAGAATGCCTGTGGTGGGTGCTACAACCAGGCCACACAAGGTGCCAATGGTCAGGCTGTACATAACCTGTTCCAGGCTGGCGCCAAACTCCTCGCGAATCGGATTAACCAGGATGGTGAATGCGTAGGTGAAAAATCCATTTACCAGCACCATACCGACGAAGGCACCGGCGACCACTCTCCAGCCATAGAACATAAGGGTGTTTCCTTTTTGTAAGCGCACCATTATCCTTGGCGTCCATCCTAGCGTCCATCCTAGCGTCCATTAATGACGGAGCCCAAACATGAGAATTCTGATGCTGGCTGTGTGCCTGCTGAGTGCGGGGGTTGCCGCGGAGCAACCCAGTTTTTCTGCCATGGACGTGTTTCAATTGCAATATGCCAGCAATCCCGTGGTAAGCCCCGACGGGTCTTTTATTGTCTACCAACACAATTTCATGGATGTGATGGAAGACAAACGCCGCTCCAATTTGTGGCGCGTGGATGCCAATGGCAGAAATGCCCGGCCCATTACCACCGGTGCGGTGAATGACGGCGGTGCCGCCATTTCACCAGACAGTGCCCGGGTGGCCTATCTATCCGCCGACGACAAGGGCACACAGATATTTGTACGCTGGTTCAGGGGCGGCCAGACCCAACAGCTAACTCGCTTGCCCACCGCGCCGACCAATCTGGTCTGGTCGCCCGACGGCCAGTGGTTGGCCTTCAACCAGTTCGTACCGCAAAAGCCACCGACGATGGGCAAGCTACCGACCGCACCCAAGGGCGCCGCATGGGCGAACCCCCCTACCGTAATTGATCGCTCTTATTTTCGCGCGGATGGCACGGGTGATCTGCCAATTGGCTTCTCGCACGTGTTTGTAATTTCTGCCGGTGGTGGCGCGGCCCGTCAGCTCACCAGCGGGGACTACAACCACGACGGATCCATTGCCTGGGCCGGCGACAGCCAGAGCCTGTTTGTCACCGCCAACCGCAACGACAATGCCGAGATGGCTCCGCTTGATAGTGAGATCTATCGCATTAGTCTCGATGGCGGGGAGCTGACCGCACTGACAGACCGCGATGGTCCCGACAATGGGGTGAGCGTGTCACCCAACGGCAAGCAACTGGCCTGGACGGGTTTTGATGACAAAAAAATGAGTTACCAGCTGACACATCTGTACGTGATGGATGTGGATGGCGGCAATCGCCGCGTATTGCTCGAGGATCTCGATAGCGATGTTCAAGGTCCCGAGTGGGCCTCGGACGGCAAAGGCATCTACTTCCAATATAACAACACGCCCTGAGGTGGACCACAACCACAATGTCACCCGTTGACTGCGTAGCTTAGTAACGGTGAGCCCTTTGATTTTAGGGCTTCCAGGTACCTTGATTCATCGTATGGTGTTTTTGATTTCCAGCACTTAAA
>SMVB01295492.1_pt1 | contig 10973 bp, 7 predicted proteins | sample 2456461 | NCBI WGS metagenome assembly SMVB01 (sample SAMN11095934, study PRJNA526329) | marine sediment metagenome | biome: Marine sediment; feature: Surficial sediment; material: Deep marine sediment; isolation source: Hadal surficial sediment | place: Pacific Ocean | collected 2014-05 | depth 0-1...
TAGCGCTATTCTTTGAGCTCCACGCGAGCCGGACGAAACTCCCCCTGTTCACGACTCTAAATGTCGAGTACCAGGTGATCGCCGGTCCCGCGCGATACGCAAGGACACATCAGGCGTTGCTCTTCTCGCTCCAGCGTCGACAGCGCTGAGTCCCGATGGTCGGGTTCGCCCGACAATACCTTGACCGCGCAAGACTTGCAGTTGCCTGCCTTGCAGCTGTACGGCGCATCTATGCCAGCATCAAGCATGGCGCTGAGGATGCTCTGATCCGAACTGACCTGGAGCAGCTTGCCGGCGCGGCGCAGTTCCACGCTGATCGGTTTGGCGTCGATGTCAACGTGTGCGCAGAAACGCTCAAAGCGGACGCGCTGCGGACCTACGTTCAATGCGGCGGCGGCCTCGACTACTGCGTCTATCAGCGGGCCTGGACCGCAGACGTAGAACATCGCGTGATCCGGCGCGGCAGACAGAATCCGCTCGACATCCATGTGTTTGCCGTCCACCGACGGATAGGTAGTCAGCGCATTACCGAGATCGCGGCCGAGCTGATCCGCAAACGCCATTTCGCCCCTGCTTCGACCGGCGTAGTGTAAATGCAGGGTGTTGCCGCGAGCCTTCAGCGCCTGTGCCATGGCCTTGATCGGTGTAATGCCGATGCCACCGGCAACCAGCACTGCCGGCCGGCGGTCGGCATGCAGTGGAAAGTGGCTCTCAGGCAGGGCACAACGCAGACGCAAACCGAGCTCGAATACTTCGTGCACGGCACGGGATCCGCCCGTGCCCTCGTCATCACGCAGTACGGCGATCTCGTAGACATCTCGTTCGGCAGGATTGGTGATCGAATAGTGTCGAATGGTGGATTCGCCGGACGGCAGTTGGACCGGGATCTGTAGATGCGCACCGGGATCGACTGGTAGTAACTCGGCGCCATTCGGATCACGAAGCTCATACGCCCGGATTCTCGGCGTGAGCTGTCGCACTGCAGAAATCACCAGTTCCAGCGGTCCGTCACCGAGCACTTCCGGGCGGTTTGCAACGGTGGACCGGCGAGCCTTCAGGACCTGGATCTGCTCCCGCAGGGGGGCAATCAGGTCATCGAGTTGGGACTCGGTAAAGCGCGGCGTGATGTGCTGCGGACAGTTCCAGTCGAACGCCTCAACGTGAATCAGGAAGCCACGTTCGACAGTCGCCCGGTAGTCGTCCACTTCCAGATTTGCCAGTAAAGCCGAATCGTCCGGGCCGATGAGCCGGACCCGGCCAAGCAGCTTGAGGCGCGTGCGGTTGGGATAGTCCATGAAGAACAGTGCCACGCGATCGTCGCCTCGAAGATTGCCGACACTGACGTACTGGCGGTTGCCGCTGAAGTCCGCGAAGCCGATAGTGCTCTCGTCAACGACCCGCACAAATCCTGCCGGGCCACCTCGATGTTGGACATACGGCCATCCGGTCTCGGATACCGTGGCCATATAAAAGCTGTCGCGTTCCGCGATGAAGTTTGCCTCTCTTTCGCCGAGGACGTGGTTGTAATCAGGGCCGTCGTCCATCGCGCGGTACCCAGCACGACTGCCGAGTTCCAGCTGGACCTCACGCACCGACTCCGTAAACGCGATAGCTGCGAATTGATGTCCCATGATTCTCCTATGTTCGAGTTTTGGGTTGCTCGCCAACGTGACGTTGCGGGGAATGGCACTTTGTCACGTTGCGCTTGAAACAAGAATAACCACATAGGACAATTGCTTATTCCATTATTAGGAATAATAGATGGACCGACTACACTTGATGAATGTCTTTGTGCGGGTATCAGAGGAGGAGGGCTTCGCGTCCGGCGCCCGCAAACTGGGAATGTCGCCTCCTGCCGTGACCCGGGCGGTGGCGGCGCTTGAAGAGCGACTGGGCGTCAAGCTCCTCGATCGCACGACGCGATACGTGCGCACCACGGATGCGGGCCAGCGTTACCTCGAAGATGCGCGGCGTGTGATCGCCGACGCGGATGCGGCAGACGAAGCCGCCGCCGGCGTCAATGCCGAACCGAGCGGCCACCTGGTCGTCACCGCACCGATGTTGTTCGGACGGATCTTCGTGATGCCCGGGATCGTCGACTATCTCAACCGATATCCTGGTACGGAGGTTTCGGCGTTATTTCTCGACCGCAACGTGAACCTGCTGGAGGAAGGGGTGGATGTGGGCGTGCGCATCGGGCAGCTGCCTGATTCCAGCATGCGCGCGCGGCGTGTGGGGTTCATTCGCCCGGTAGTATGCGCGTCTCCACAACATCTGCACCGCCACGGCATGCCGATGCGGCCAGAGGACCTGGTTGATCACCCGATCATCACGTCAAGTGCCGGTAACAATGCCGTCGACTGGAAGTTCGGCAGTGCAGTCAGGTTGCCCCGCCTCAAGCCTCGCCTGGTCGTGACCACCAATGATGCAGCGATCGAGGCAGCCGTGAGGGGGCTTGGAATTACCCGGCTGCTGTCCTATCAGGTCGCGCCCCAACTCGCATCCGGCGAATTGGAGATCATTCTGGAACAGTATGAGCCGCCGCCAAGACCCATTCATATTGTGCACCGTGAGGCTCGGCACGGCTCCGCCAAGGTTCGCGCCTTCGTCGATTTGTTGGCCAATAAACTGGATGCCGATTCAGTGTTGAACTAATCTGACACTCTACGTGGAGCTGATAGGGCAGAGTGAGATAACGTGGTGAGCGCCTCCGCAACTTGGCTGCAACAGAACAAACGTCTGTTCATGATCGTGACGATCTGCGTCGCGATCGCCGCCAATTTCTGGGCGGGTTCCCGCGTGCCGTCGCTGGGTGACAAGGCTACCCTTGGGGGAGATCTGATCCTGCAAGATCCGCTGGGTTTTGAGGCGGTCTATCCAATCGATCCGGCTGATGCTCTGACGACCCGCATCTTCTATACCACCGTGAACTGGATATCGACCAACCGGCAGGGAATGACCTTCGGCATCCTGTTCGCTGCTTGCTTGATGACCATTCTGTCGCTGTTGAAGCGCCGCAGTTTCTCCAGCCACTTTGGCAACACCTTGCTTGGCTTGCTGATCGGGGTACCGCTCGGGGTCTGTGTAAATTGTGCGGCGCCAATCGCCCGAGGCATGCACGATTCAGGGACCAGGCTGGAAACTACTCTGGTCATGATGATCAGTGCGCCCACCCTGAATGTCATTGTGCTCACAATGCTCTTCTCGCTCCTCCCGCTGTACATGGCCATCACCAAGGTGGCCATGACGCTGTTCTTCCTGATTGTTCTGGTGCCACTGCTGGCGAGATATGTGTTTAAGGACCAGCTCGTTGCACAGAGCATCGCGCTGCCCGAAGGTGGCCTTTTCTCACCAACCAACAGTAGCGTTAGTGAAATCTCGTCAGGTGAGCCGGGATGGGGTGGGTCGATCAGTTGGGTGGCGCAAAAGTATTTTGCCAACCTGATCTACATCATCAAACTTACTGTCCCGCTGATGCTTCTGGCTGGGTTGATGGGCGCAGTGCTCATCAGCCTGCTCCCATGGCAGGAGATGACCAACATGTTTGTCGGCGACCAGTGGTTCCTGGTCGTTCTCGGGGTGCTCTCACTCGCTGCCGTGGGTCTGTTCCTGCCGGTTCCGATTGCTTTTGATGTTGCCATTGTGGCCGCCGCACTGGCCGCCGGCATGCCACCGATATACGCGATGATCCTGTTGTTTACGCTCGGCATATACAGCGTGTACTCCTTTTTTATCATATGGACAGGGATTTCGAGAAAGGTCGCGTTGGTGTTGAGCGGTGTGCTTTTGTCGATGGGTATTCTCGCTGGAGTGGTGGTAGACGAATATCTGAAATGGGATGAGTCGAACCAGCAGGACCTGTTCCGGGAATTTGACCTCGGCATGAAGTTCTCATTTTTTCCCAATGCCTGGGCGGACACTGTACAAGCCCCGCCCATCACCAACCCACCAAAAGCGTTAGACAGCGAACAGTCGACGGTTCGTGTCACCGAAACGGCAATGCAGCCGCTGTCGCGGCCAGCGGCACAGATGTTCACTCGCCAATATGGTGAAGAGCGAGGCTTGTTGACTAAATCCGATATGACAGTCAGTTACAAGTTCATCGCCCCGTTCTACCGAAACTGGCCGGTCGCTTCTGCCGATGTCAATGCGGACGGCTGGGTGGACATCGTTTTCGGTACCGAACAAGGTCTCTTTCTGTATCAGAACATGTTGGGGGAGCGGTTCGAACGGATACCGATAACTATCCCCGGATCGCCACAGGATGCGATGAATGTCGCACTGGTCGATCTGAACAACGATGGTCAGCCCGACCTGTTTGTCTCCAGTTACCGTGGTGGCAATTACATCGTCTATAACGATCGCGGCACGTTCCCTCCAGCGAACCGTCACGTGTTGCCCGATATGGGCTCCACCTTTCTCAATGCCGTCGCGTTCGCTGATATGGACCTTGACGGTGACATCGATATTATCGCTGGCAACTGGACAGCGGGGCGTTGGACGAGGCTACCCGGAGAAAGCTCGCGCAATGCCATATTGTGGAACGAGGGGGATCATTTCAGAGTAGAACGCCTCGAAGGCTTTCCGGGTGAAACCCTTAGCATACTGGTCTCCGATATCAATCAGGACGGCTACCCGGACCTGTTGGTTGGCAATGATTTCCAAATGGGTGAGTTTTACTACCTCGGAATGCCGGGCGGTAAGCTACGTTTGATCAAGCGTTCGGACCAGATCTTCCCAGTCACGACGTTCTTCACCATGAGTATTGACAGCGCAGACACAGATAACGACTTGCGCTTCGAGATCTATACCACCCAGTCCACCGGTTTCACCGCGATGAATCCGACCGATCGCGCGTCGATGTTACCGTTGCGATCCATCGATGCGAGCTGTGCAGAATATGAAGAAAACCATTGGAAAAGGCGCTGTTTGACTCGCGTGAAGCAACACGAAAGCGTTTTTCAAGCATGGCGGAAACGGGCGCCTCGTCTTTGTCTGAACATTAGCGATGAGAGAGAAAAGCGACATTGCCTTGGCTATTTCCTGCTCGAGAAATCTACCCATTTCGATAGGAATCCGGCGTTGTGCGAGAAATTCGGGGCGGGATGGGAAACTATGGCCTATATCTGCAATCTTGGGCACCAACCGGTACCGACGTATACGAAGGAACAGGCAGGTGAAGTGCTCAGACAGACATTGGGCCGAAACATGTTTTACAAGCTCAACAAAGACAATACCTACGACGAGATAGCGCAAGATCTGGGTGTCGATATTTCTGGTTGGAGCTGGACGGCGAGGTTCGCCGATCTCGACAACGACGAATGGCAGGACATCTACGTGGTTAATGGGCATTTTCGTTCGCGGAAACGCGCTACCAAGGTCTTTTTTCGAAACGAGCAAGGCAAGCATTTTTCCAACGATACTCGTGAGGCGGGTCTGGAAAACTACCTGGCCATGAGCACCTATACCTACATCGACTACGACAATGACGCGGATCTGGACATCATCGCCGTGTCCTTCGACGGGCCGATCTGGATCTACACGAACAACACACAGAAGAATCGGGGGATCATCTTCGAGCTGGACGACCACAAGGCCAATCGTGCAGGCATCGGCAGCCGGATAATCATTCACTACGGAGATGATGGCAGCAAACACCAGATTCGGGAAATCAAAGCAAGCGGCGGTTTCGCATCATTCGACGCACCCCGTGCGCACTTTGGATTGGGCAAACACAGAGTCGTTTCCCGGGTTGAGGTGATCTGGTCAACAGGAGAGAAAACCCTGCTGACAGGCAGATTCATGGCAGGGCACAAATATACAATTAGGCGGTCGTAGGATTGCGTGAGCAAGTGGACGCGATAACGACGAAGGAACGCGACCGTTGCCGCGACAACCACCGCTGAACACCCTTCTGCTGACGAGCCTCGCGATGCTGGCGTTCGCGGCGAATTCATTGCTGTGCCGATTCGCACTGGGCGGAGAATCGATCGATGCCGCGACGTTTACCTCCGTGCGATTGCTGACCGGCGCGTTGACCCTGAGTCTGTTGATGCTGCCGCGCTGGCGAAACGGTCGGCGCCCCACCGGTGGATTACGTTCGGCGGCGTTTCTGTTCACCTACATGGTGTTTTTTTCCTTCGCTTACACTTCACTGGCGGCCGGCACCGGTGCGCTGGTCCTGTTCGGCGCGGTGCAACTCACCATGTTCGGCTCGGCGCTGCGTGCGGGCGAACACTTCGCCGTCTGGTCGTGGGTTGGCCTGGGGTGCGCCATCTCAGGGTTGGTGTTCCTGGTGGCCCCAGGGGTGACGGCCCCCGATCCCCTGGGCGCGGCCCTGATGGCCATCGCTGGAATCGCCTGGGGCGCCTATTCGCTGCTGGGCCGAAAGACAGATGATCCGCTCGCCGCAACCGCGACCAGCTTCATCTACTGTGTGCCTCCGGTGATTCTCGTCAGTCTGGTATTCCTGGATGACTTCCACGCCTCCACGGGAGGTCTGATCCTGGCCGCCGCGTCCGGCGCCATCGCTTCGGGGTGCGGCTACGCGATCTGGTACGCAGCGCTGCGCGGGCTCAGCGCGTCGCGCGCCGCGACCGTTCAGCTCTCGGTGCCCGCAATTGCTGCGTTCGGCGGAGTCCTGCTGCTCTCCGAAGCAATCACCTTGCGGTTGCTGGTGGCGTCGGCCGCAACGCTAGGTGGCGTCGCGATCGTGCTGGCGCAGCGCAAACCCGCGTGAACATTCCGTTCGTCGAATTAACGGCCTTCTGGTTACGCAGGGGCAGACTGCGCGCGATAATGGTCAGACCACCGACCGGAGGGGCAGCGTACGCGCTGCGTCAATTGACCCATGAAGCGCTTCGAGTCCCTGATCGCCGAGGTCCGGGCCTGCACGATCTGTGCGTCGCACCTGCCCCACGGCGTACGTCCCGTCGTTCAATTCCACCCCGATGCGCGGTTGCTGATCGCCGGTCAGGCGCCGGGACGCAAGGTCCATGCGTCGGGAATACCGTTCGACGACGTCAGCGGAAACAGGCTGCGCGATTGGATGGGGATAGACCGAGACGTGTTCTACGACCCTGAGTTGGTCGCGCTGCTACCCATGGGTTTCTGCTATCCGGGCACGGGGAAGTCAGGGGACCTGCCGCCGCGCCCGGAATGCGCGCCCGCCTGGCGCGCGCAATTGCTCGAACGCCTCGACAAACTTCAGCTCACCCTGGTGATCGGCCAGTACGCCCAGGCATACCACCTGAACGAGCCGAAGTCGTCGCTCACCGAGATCGTCCAACGCTGGCGCGACTATTGGCCCAACGTTGTGCCGCTGCCGCATCCGAGCCCCAGAAATAATCTCTGGCTCAGGCGCAATCCGTGGTTCGAGATGCAGCTGTTGCCTTCGCTGCGGCAACGCGTGGCGGAGGTGCTTTCACGTTAGGACGGCGTTTCGATGCCCCCCTGTTCTGCAGTTATCTGCTAGGGTAGCGCCGCATGGCAGACATCTTCATTTCGTACGCCTCCGAAGACCTGGACCGGGTACGTCCGTTGGTCGAGGCGATCGAGGCACTCGGACTCAGCGTCTGGTGGGACCGGCAGATCGAACCGGGTACTACCTGGGATGAGGTCCTCGAGCGAGCGCTGGGCGATGCCAAATGGGTCCTCACCGTATGGACGGAACGCTCGATCACGTCGCGTTGGGTACGCACCGAGTCCATGGACGCACTGGAACGCGACATCCTGATTCCCATCCTGCTGGATGACGTGACCCCGCCCGTTGCCTTTCGTACCACCCAAGCCGCGGACCTGCGCAACTGGCGGCCGGGGAGTGCCGATTCGAATTTCGACCAGCTCATGGCACGGCTGACGGCGGAGCCAGGTGTGGTCACGACCCTCCCCCCGCAGACCGTATCGCCTGCCGCCCCACCGCGACCGCGCGTAAGCGTTGGTATGGCGCTGGGTGCGTTGGCGGTTATCGCGGTAGTTGGCGGCGCTGCGTTCCTCAGCTTCGGACCTTCGAACGACGACGCCGTGCCTCCGCCGATCACAACGTTCACGGGCCAACCGAACATCGCGGTGCTGCCGTTCGAGCATGGCGATGACACGGACGATCGGCTGTTCGCCGACGGACTCGCCGAAGAGATCATCAAGGGCCTGCAGCAATATCGCTCGTTTCCGGTGATGTCGCGCCACGCAAGCTTCACCTTCCGCAATAGCGAATTGGGGAGTTCCGACATCGCCGCCCGACTCAACGCACAGTATCTGGTGACGGGTTCGGTCCGCCGCAGCGGCGAGCGGCTGCGCGTGGACGCCGCCCTGGCCACCGCCGACGGGCGCCAGGTGTGGTCGGAAACCTTTGAGGTGGACTTCGTCCCCGACCAGGTGTTCGCGCTTCAGGACGAGATCGCGCAGCAAATCGCCGGAATCACCTTTCCGCAGCTGATGGCCACCGAAATCGATCGGGTCTCTGGCCAGAGCGCGCACAGTCTCGAGGCCTGGGGATATCTGCTGAAGGCCATCGACATCACCTACAGCCTCGACATAGACCGTGCCGCTGAGGGGCTGCAGTACGCTGAACAAGCGTTGGCGCTGGATCCCAATCTCGCCCTCGCGTACTGGGTGCGGGGCGAGATAGGCATCTACACCTACGTGGACGCAGGACTCGTGGGTGCGGCGGCTGAAGCGCGCGAAGAACAGATCATCGCCGACTTCAACGAAGCGTTGCAGATCAACCCCTTCGATGGTGCAATCTGTGGGTGTCTCGCGTTCGTTCACATGATGCGTGGTGAGTTCGATGCCGCCCACGTCGTATTGGACGGCGCGCTTCGGGTAAATCCGAGCAATGCTCTGCTGCGTGTGAACCAGGCGCAGTACCTGTTGTATCGCGGACGGGTGGAGGAAGCCAGGCAGGAAGCGGAGCTTTCGATTCGGCTCGACCCGATCAGTAAATTTGGTTCCATGGCCTGGTCCGTGCTCGGATTGGTCGAAGCGGCAGAAGGCAACACCGCAGAAGCAATCGCTCTGACGCGGCACGCATTACAACTCGAACGCGAAGAAACCTGGAGCCAATCGCAACTGCCGATACTGCTCTTCCTCGACGACCAGACCGCTGGCGCCGAAGATGCGTTCGGCAATCTCATGCGAGACCACCCGCGGCTTACGCCTCGAAACAAATTCATCTACGGCTGGATGGTCCCGTTGACGGAGCAAATTCGCATGCACGTTGCGCAAGCAACCGGCCAAGACCAGGCGGATGCGTCCATCGCAGACCTGCTCGAGTGGATCTACCTCGAACTCGGCTGGAGTGCATAGCAAACTGTTCGCCGGTTTGGCAGTGCGGAGAAGGACCGCTTTCGCTACAGCGGGGTCTGGGAGTACATCCTTCAGGCGCACGTTTTCTTCTAAGGATTGAACACCCGGATGGTCTTCAAGGATTGAAGACCCTGATGAAGTTCTCCGAGTAGAACTTGTCCAGTGCCGGCGCCGCCACGCCTTGCAACGATGCTTCGAACCGGCCCAGCGGATTGCGGCCGCCTTCCGGATGGGGATAGTCGCTGGAGAACAGGTACAGCGCCGCTGGTGATTGTCGGATCAGATCGCCGATGTCCTCGTAGACGTACGGGGTGAACGCAAACTGATCGACGATCTGCTCGGACGGTTTGCGCTGCAATTTGGCGAGTTCGGCGTCGGTTTTGCTCCAGATGTCCACCACCCAGTCCAGGCGTTTGAGCATCGACGGAACCCAACCGGCGCCCAGTTCCACACTCGCCCCTTTGAGTCTGGGAAAGCGTTCGAACACGCCGTCCAGGATCATCATCGACAGAAACCGCTCGGCCATGTGATGCACGCTGGTCATGTCCTTGCCGCGCACGTTCTCACCACCGCCCAGCCAATCCTTCGGCAGCGGTCGACCGTTGTTCATCCAGGCGCGGTCGACCTGCAGCGAATCGCCACCGATGTGTATGACAAAGGGTATGCCGGCTTCCTCGAGCCGCGCCCAGAACAGGTCGTAATCCGTGTGTCCCGGAGAGCGGCCGTTGCAATGCCGATGTGGCACCCAGACCGCACCGGGATTCTCACTGAGCACGACATCAAGCTCGGCAATTGCCAGCGCGGGATCGTCCAGCGTGATCGCGGCAACGCCCATGAATCGATCGTCATCGGCGCAGAAGGCGTGCATCGCGCGGTTGTGCGCGCGCGCCGCGCCGTAGCGTACATCCATGTCGAGCTTCTGCGAGAACACCAGGCCTTCGCTGACGGAGGCAAACACCAGCTGCTTCTTGAAACCCAGCAGGTCGAGCACGCGGGCTCGCTCACCTGAATTGAAGGCGCCGGCGGCTTCATAACCCTTCGGACCGCGCAAGATGTCGTCGCCCAGTTCGAGCGCCTTGGCGACGTGTTCATCGGTGTGCGCGCACCCCTGCGCGACGAAATCGTTCAGATTGCGCTGCAATCCGGAGTTCGCGCCGAAGTCGATGTCTGGTATGCGATCACGCATCGCCGGGTCTGCATGGTCGCTCAAGAAATTCGGCAACTCCATGATGTGGCTGTCCGCATCGTAGAGCACGCGTTCGGCGGCATAGGTCACGGTTTTCTCCCATAGCGCGGTTCTGATCCCACGCGCCAGATCCCACTTGCCTGATGCTAAGGAGAATCGCGTCGCCGCGCCAGCGCTGCGGACACTTCGTGCCCCGGCTCAAAGATCAGCACCCGTCCGCCAAGTATATGGTTACGCAATCACACAACAGTCTGTCGTCGAAGTCCGCAGAGCGCCAGGTGCTCATCGATCGCGCGTTTGACCGTCACCTCCACCTCTTCGTCGAGCTCCTGTTCATCGATGCCCGAAAAGCACCGACACACCGTGGCCTTGTCGTAGAGTGTCTCAAAGGTGAGCGAGTCTTCGACCAGGCTGCCTTTCTCCACCGCGTATTCAAAAGACACGCGTACCGGAACGTCCGCCATGCGACCGTCGCATTCGATCA
>SMVB01124383.1_pt1 | contig 10969 bp, 10 predicted proteins | sample 2456461 | NCBI WGS metagenome assembly SMVB01 (sample SAMN11095934, study PRJNA526329) | marine sediment metagenome | biome: Marine sediment; feature: Surficial sediment; material: Deep marine sediment; isolation source: Hadal surficial sediment | place: Pacific Ocean | collected 2014-05 | depth...
ACTCGTTAAACTGTAAAGGATCGCACACCGAGATGTAGTCCACTTGAGTGTCCGGGTGTGCCTCAATAACGTCCTGCATTGCTGAGCGGATTTTACGGGCCGAAGTTTCGCCTGCCGCCACTCGCCGTTGCGCCAGTTGCAGTGCCTCCTGCAGGCACAACGCCGATTGACGGGCCTGAGGACTCAGGTAAAGGTTGCGGGAACTGCTGGCCAGGCCATCGGCATCACGCACAATCGGCAATCCCTCAATTTGGATATCGAGATTGAGATCCTTCACCATCTTTTGGATGACGGCCAACTGCTGGCGGTCTTTTTCTCCGAAAAACGCGACATCCGGTTGCACCGTATTGAACAGTTTCAACACCACCGTGGCCACGCCTCGAAAAAACCCCGGCCGGCTCTTGCCGCATAACCGTTCCGTGATTTTTTCCACCTGAACGTATGTTTGGTATCCCTCTGGGTACATGTCCGCATTTTTTGGGAGGAACAGAATAGCCACTCCCAAGTCTTCCAGCAATTTTATATCTCTTTTTAGATCAACAGGGTAAGTGTCCAAATCCTCATTCGGCCGGAATTGTTTGGGATTGACAAAAATGCTGACCACGGTGATATCGCAGGTGCTGAGCGATTTCTCGACCAGGCTCAAATGGCCATCATGCAAATAACCCATGGTGGGCACCAACCCGACGCGCTGTCCGGCGCGACGCCGTTGGGCGATTTTCATGCCTTCCAATGTTTTAATGATTTCCATTTTTCACTCGATCAGCCTCGGATTTTAAGCTCCGTTGGCATTCTCCACCTTGCGGAGGGGTTTCCGCTCGACGCGATAAGAATGTTCTTCGTCGGGGAAAGTTCCCGACCGGACTTCCTGAATATAGTCTTGGAGAGCCGACTGAATGGTGTCCCCGACATCGGCAAACTTTTTGACGAACTTGGGGAAAAAATCCAGGTTCATACCCAGCATGTCTTGGGTCACCAGAATCTGTCCATCGCACTGCGGTCCGGCCCCGATCCCGATAGTGGGGATGGTCAGTTCCGCGGTGATTTCCGCCGCCAAATCAGCTGGAATGGCTTCCAGCACCACCGCAAACGCTCCGGTCTTTTGCAAACCGAAAGCGTCTTTTTTGATTTGCCGGGCATTCAGGTAGTTTTTGCCCTGCACCTTGTAGCCCCCAAATTGGTGCACCGACTGGGGGGTCAGGCCGACGTGCCCCATCACGGAAATTCCGGCGCCCACCAGCGCCTGAACCCGATCCAGCACCTGTGCGCCGCCCTCCAGTTTGACCGCCTGGGCGCCGCCTTCTTTTATGAAACGGCCGGCATTCAGGATGGCGTCCTGATCGGAGACCTGGTAGGACATGAACGGCATGTCCCCCACCAGCAGAGCATGGCGGATGCCGCGCCGGACGGCCCGGGTGTGGTGAATCATTTCGTCCATGGTCACCGGCAGAGTGTTTTCATAGCCCAGGGAAACCATGCCGAGCGAATCGCCGACCAGCACGATATCGATGTCTGCTTCATCCAGAAATCGCGCGAAGCTGTAATCGTAGGCGGTGAGCGCCGTGATTTTCCGCTGGTTTTTTTTCCACTCCAAAAGAGCTGGAATAGTGACGGGTACAGTTTTCATAGCGGTCCGATGTGACTTGGACCTGATGAATCGGGCAGGACCTGGCCAACCAGTGTTGTGCCAAGCAAAATACCCGCCGGCACAGCCGGTGGGCACGGAGGTTCTTCAAGCATTCAGGTTGACGTTTGTTTGGGTTTGAAGCCAGTGCAAAAACGGGTCTTCTTCCCAACGTCCCCCCGGACTGGAAAATCCTTTACTCCGTCCCGGTCTTATCAGGATCCAAGCGGATTGTAATACTCACGGCCTATTTTATGACTATTGATTTTATTAATCAACTCCTTCAGGTCAATATTTTTTGCCACGATATCGATTTCGTTGGTGTTGACCACCAGCAGAGGGGTTTCCGCGTAATAGAAGAAATAATTGTTGAACGCCTGGTTGACCTCATCCAGATACGCGTATTCCATGATTTGCTCATAATCCCGAGCCCTTTTTTCGACCCGAGAGTACAACACATCGGTATCGGCCTGCAGAAATATGACTAAATCCGGCTTGGGGATCTTGATTTTTATGAGGTTATAGATTTGTTGGTATAAATGGAGTTCATGGCCCTGCAAATTGATATTGGCAAACAGGTTGTCCCGCTGGAAAAGGTAATCGGTGATGACTACCGAACTGAACAAATCCCTCTGCAATAAATCCCGGTACTGGTTGTAGCGGTTCAGTAAAAAAAAAACCTGAGTCTGGAAGGCGAATGTTTCCCGGTCCTCATAAAATTTACTGATGAAGGGGTTCTCCTCATCGATCTCCAGCACCAGCCGGGCTTGGTATTCCTTGGCCAGCATCTTGGCAAGGGTGGTTTTGCCGGCGCCGATCGATCCCTCGATCGCTATGAATTTTGGTTCATCCATGAGGGTTGCGGGCCTCTTGGGTTCCGCTGAAAGCGCGGACCCTGTTCATTTTAATGATGGCTCAAGTGACTTATGAGGCGTCGAGGACTTCCTTGATGGTCGTTTTCAATTCCTGGAGGTCCGCCGATTTAACCACATAGGCTTCGGAGGCCCACACCTGAAAGTCCTGCTTGTAGGCACCGTAAGCGGAACATATTATGACGGGAATATCCTTTTTATCTTCCTTCAACTTCCGCAAAAGTTCAATGCCGTTCATTCCCGGCATTTTGATGTCGAGGGTGATCAGGTCTGGCTCAGCCGTTGCGATGGCCTTGAGGGCCTCCTCGGCGTTGGCCGCCAGAGCGACCTCGTAACCTTCATCTTGAAGCTCCTGCTTGTAAAGAAGGCGGATATTGGCTTCGTCATCGATCACTAGTATCTTGGTCATGGTCCACTCCTTATTTTGTCTTTATCTGTTGCACCGAGAGGATGGAGAAACGCCGGGCCCAGTTGCCAGACCGGAAAAGGATTATTAGTTTTTATTATAATTCGCGGGATTTTGCAACGGTAAATAGAGGTACACCGTCACTCCCTGATTCAGGTTGTTCTTTAGTTGGAGAGTGCCGCCGTGGCTTTCCACAATTTTACGGGAAATCGAAAGGCCCAGTCCGGTGCCGGTGGCCTTGGTCGTGAAAAATGGATGGAAGATATTTTTAAAGGTTTTCTGGGAAATTCCCCCGCCAGAGTCTTCAAAGCACAGCGTCAGCTTTTCGGATTGGATCACCTGTTCCTTGGTGGACCACAGTTCCTGATTGGATTTCAGGAGTTTGTTGAACAGCCGGGAATTTTCAATCACCCATCCGATGTGGGTGGTCAGGCGGGTGAGCAGGGCCATATCGTTGTCCGTGATGGGAGCGTTGTTGTAGCGATTGTCGACCAGCAGAACGCCCAGCGTTTCCTGATGGGGTACCAGCGGCACCACCGCAAAACTGCTCGAACCGAGAAGCTTTGCAAACTCCTTGGGCACCAGCGAATGTTCTTGCGGATGGTCGATGAGAAAGGGCTGCTTGAGGAGCGCCGCTTCCGCCAGCACATGGGTGCCCGGTCTTTTAGAGGAATGGTCAGGCTTTGAGCCACCCATCCGGTCACCCCTTTGCCGGGTTTCAGATAGATATTGGAGGCCGCACCTTCGGGCATGCCGCTGGAGGCTTTTAGTTTCAGGCGGGGTTGTTCATTTTCCGTTTCAATCAAATAGATGGAGCAGGCGTCGATGTGCAACTTGTTTTTGACGATATCAAGGGTCTGCGCGAGGATCTCATCCAAGTTGAGGGTGGAGTTGGAAATTCGCGCGACATCTCTTAAGATTTCGAGCCCCAGAGCGGTTTCTTGTATCATACGAACCTCACTGCCAATCACGGGCAACGGAAAATTATTTTTGGCGAAGGGCCCGGCGGTAAAGTCGAGTGTACTGTCTGGCCACCTTTTCCCAGCCATGATCTTGACTCATCCCATTGAGCATCAGTTGCCGCCAGGTCTTGGGTTGCTGGTAGGCCGTCAATGCTTTGCGCAGGGCAGTCATGAAGTATTTTAATTCAAATGGCCGGAAATTAAAACCAGTGCCTTGGCCGGTCCTGGTATTGAAGGGCGGGACCGTATCGGCCAGGCCGCCCACCGCCCGCACCACCGGAACCGTGCCATAGCGCATGCCATACATCTGGGTCAGGCCGCAGGGCTCGTAGCGCGAGGGCATTAAAAGAATATCGCTCCCGGCCAGGATTCGGTGGGCCAGTTTTTCGTCGAAGCCCAACCGGCAGGCAAATTTTTTGGGATACTTTTGGGATTTGAAAAACTTTTCGTATCGGGCATCGCCGGAACCCAAGAGAATGAATCCCACCCGCTCCGCCATGATGTCCTGAAACCCCTGCATGATCAGGTCCAGTCCCTTTTGGTCGGAGAGCCGGGTGATCATGCACAATAAAGGTTCCCGCCGCCCCAACTCAATGGATAAACTATTAGCGATATCTTTTTTACAGGCCTGCTTTTTTTGCAAGGACCGGGCGCTGAAATGATGGTCGATCAACGGATCATCCGCCGGGTTCCACGCCTCCTCATCGACCCCGTTCAACACCCCAAACAGATCTTGGCGCCGGTGTTGCAAAACCCCCTCGAAACCAAACCCGTTCTCAGGCTTTAAAATTTCCCGGCTGTATTTTTTGCTGACCGTGTTCAACAGGTCGGCATACACCAGCCCCGCTTTGAGAAAACTGAATTGACCGAAAAATTCCACGCCCTTGGGGTGAAACAGAGTCCACGGCAAATGCGCCGTGTGGAGAGCCTGCGGCGGAAAATTCCCGGCGTATCCCAGATTATGTATGGAAAAGATACTTCGGGTATTTTTAAAAAATGCCTCGGAGGCGTAAATGCTTTTCAGGTAAGCCGGCACCAGGCCCGTTTGCCAATCACTGCAATGAATGATGTCGGGCTGGAAGGATATGGCTTTGCAGGTTTCCAATACGGCGCGGCAAAAGAAAATAAAACGCTCGGCGTTGTCCGGGAAATCCCGGCCATGGGAACCGTACAATCCGTCCCGATGAAAAAAAGGGTCGTGCCCGATAAAATAAGTGGGGCCGGGTTGAATGGTTTCAAAAAGGATGGCCTCTTGGTAGGTGGGTCCGAGCAGAACCGGAACCTTTTTCCCCATCGGTTTGATGGTGGCAGAGGGGACGCATTTATATTTGGGCAAAATCAGGCGGACATCGTGTCCCAGTTTTCTCAGTGCTGCGGGCAGGGCGCCAGAAACATCCGCCAAACCGCCAGTCTTGGCATGGGGATGGGCCTCTGAAGAGACGTACAGAATTTTGAGGCGGCGCGCCATTTCAAGGCTGGATAGGAATGGACCGCAAGACCTCAGCGGCTTCTTCGGGAGAGGTGGGATTGATATAAAATCCCGTGCCCTCCTCAAACCCGGCCATCTTGGTGACTTTCGGTGTGATCTCTATGTGCCAATGGTAATACGCATCGTGATGGCCGTTCACCGGAGAATTGTGCAAGATGAAATTGTACGGCGGATGGTTCAATGCAATGCGGATTTTCAACAAGACATCCTTGAGAATCGGTGCCATGGCGGCCATCTGGTTAACGCTGTCTTTTTCAAAATGTGATTGGTGATACCTGGGCAGGATCCAGGTTTCAAAGGGAAAACGCGACGCGTACGGACAGAGCGCGATGAAATCGCTGTTTTCCATGACCACCCGTTGGCCGTCGCTACGCTCCTGGTCGATGATGTCGCAAAATATACAGCGTTCCTTGAGTTCGTAGTGGCGTCGCGCGCCGGTGATTTCATCGGAAACCCGTTTCGGAGTGATCGGAAGAGCGATCAACTGGCTGTGGGTGTGTTCCAACGTTGCGCCAGCGGCTTCCCCGTGGTTTTTAAAAATCACAATGTGACGAAACCGGGAGTCGCCTTTCAAATCGATAATTCTTTGCTGGTACGCCCACAGGCAATCCTGAATATTTTTTTCGGGCAGTTCTTCCAGCGCCAACTCATGCTGGGGGCCTTCAATGATAACTTCATGCGCTCCGATTCCGTTCATTCGGTCGAACATGCCCAGACCGGTACGGTTCATCTCGCCTTCGATTTTCAGAGCTGGATACTTGTTCGGCACCACTCTGAGAGACCAGCCACTGCCATTTCTGGGTGCCCCGCTGGCTCGTAGTGCCAGCACCTCCGGCGGTGTTTTGCTCTCGTTGCCCGGACAAAAAGGACAAAATCCCACCTGCAGTTTCCGGGTCGGGCTGGGAAAATCACCGGGCCGCTTGCCACGCTCTTCGGCAATGATGACCCAGCGATCCACGATCGGATCTTTTCTCAATTCAGGCATAAATCTTTCGTTTCCTTCAGGTTCAGAGATTGAGTTGGTTAACGGGCATGGGCATACTAAGCAAAGGTTATTTAAATGTCAATTTCGACTTGCCTCCCATCCGGTGCCTGCAAAATCGTTGATCCTGCAAGGAACTATCTCTATAATTGATTGCATTACACTCGTTCCGTGAGAAAATTCTTTTGTCCAGTGAACGGAAAAAACCAAGTGGATTGACTATGGCAAATTCTTTGAATGGCAAAAAAATTGTGTTGGGGGTTTCCGGAGGCATCGCCGCTTACAAAGCGGTGGAGTTGTTGCGTCTTTTGACCAAAGCCGGAGCCTCGGTGCACGTGGTGATGACCGCCAGCGCCAAAAAGTTTGTCACGCCCCTGACGTTTGCAACTCTGTCGGGCCACCCGGTGTATCACGAGATTTTTGATTCCGAACATTCCGCGGCTATGGAGCACCTGCAAGTTTCGGAGAACGCCGACCTCCTCATCATCGCTCCGGCGACGGCCAACACTTTAGGGAAACTTGCCAACGGATTGGCGGACGATCCCTTGTCCACTTTGTTCACCGGCTATGACGGCACGGTTCTGGTGGCCCCGGCGATGAACGACAAGATGTGGGCGCATGCCGCCGTTCAGGAGAACATTCGTAAAATAAAACGGATGGGAGTCCATGTGATGAATCCTGAGCCGGGTGAGCTGGCCTGCGGTGTGACGGGTCTGGGCAGGCTGGCCGAGCCCGCGGACATGGTTCGGGAGATTCAGCAACTGCTGGCCCAGCAAAGCGATCTTCAGGGAATAAAATTTTTGGTCACCGCTGGCCCCACCCGCGAGCACCTCGACCCAGTGCGCTTCATCACCAACCGGTCTTCCGGGAAAATGGGATACGCGGTTGCCCGGCAGGCCGTCAAACGCGGCGCTGGGGTGGTTTTAATCAGCGGGCCCACGCATCTGGAGCCGCCTCCGGGCGTCCAGCTACAGCCCTGTCAGCGGGCTCAGGAAATGCACTCGCTGGTGATGAAGCATCTGCCCGATTGCGATGTGCTGGTGATGACCGCCGCGGTAGGGGATTTCTCTCCGGCGGAGGTGCAGAAAGAAAAGATGAAAAAAAGCGACCAACCTCTGGTGCTTCATTTTCTGCCTACGGTGGATATCCTGCAGGCGGTGGCGGCAAAAAAAACCGGACAGTTTGTGGTCGGGTTCGCCGCCGAAAGCGAAAACGTGGTGCAAAGCGCGCAGGAAAAATTAAAAAGAAAACAGCTCGATTTAATCGTCGCCAATAACATCAGCGCACCCGGCATCGGATTTCAGTCCGACAACAATCAGGTCACCCTCATCGACTCGGCTGGGACCATTGAAGCCCTGCCGCTGATGTCCAAGGTGGAAATTGCCGGCATCCTTCTGGACCGGATCAAAAGTAAAATCGCACCCTCATCATGAAGAGCGGTCATTTGACCGTGGCCACACAGCGGAATCCCAACGTCCGGGAGCGGGCTTTAGGAACCGTGGCGTTGCGGTAGGTCAGCCTCACATCCTCCGCGTTGTTCATCCAGTTGCCGCCGCGAATCACCCGGTATTGCCCTTTTTTTGGACCTTGTGGATTTTTCTTGGGCGAAAACAGGTAGTGTTCCGGATCGTGCCAGTCCTGCACCCATTCGGACAGGTTGCCGGACAAATCATAGACCTCGTAGTCCGATTTTCCGGCTTCGAAATAACCGACCGGGGAGGGCTTGCCCACTTCATTCTGGTAATTCAGCCGGGTGCCATCCGGCGCCTCATTGCCCCAGGGATATTTGACGGGCCGTTTGCCGCGCCCGGCTTTTTCCCACTCGGCTTCGGTGGGTAAACGCTGGTTCCGCCATCGGCAGTATTGCTGGGCTTCCTTCCAGGTGACGCCCACCACCGGTTGATCCGGGTGGTTGTAATCCGGGTGGTCCCAAAACCGGGGAAGCGTTTTATACCCCGTGGTGTCCATAAAAACTTTGTACTCGAGGTGGGTGACTTCGTATTTATCAATGGTGAAGGCATCCAGTATCACCTCGTGCGCCGGGTCTTCCGGACCCAGCATGTGGCGGTCGGTTTGGAAAATGGTCGTCGGGTGCAGTTCCCGGAGCGATCGTCGACTGCCCATTTCATAGGAACCCGCCGGGATCAGCACCTGCCGTTCAACCGCCGGCGGGAAGTCGGCAGGGTGCGGGGAGGCTACCCCATTATTGGGCGGGAGACCCAGGCATCCCAATACGATCCATCCCATTAAATGGCTAATTTTCATAGGTATCCGGTAGTTCCGAAAAAGCAGAGAGTTATTAATCAATGATAATATTCCCGGTGATTGACAGCCCAAATCAATGGGTATAAAATTCAATCACCATTGGTATTTATATTGCTAAAGAATCTGGAGTTGCTGGCGTGGCGCCGAACTCCCTTCTGTCCCCTGAGCTATGGACAAGCCAAAAAAAGAACCGATCGCTTTGCACCATGAACAGCAGAACCATCGGCTGTGCCTGAACTGCGGTTTCCCCAACCGCCAGGCCGACACCCATTGCATGTATTGCCAAACCAGCCTCGTGGAAGATGGCGGTCTGTTCTCCTGGATGCGGCAAACCTACTATATTTTACGCTGGCGCTGGCAACTGAAGCAAAAGCGGGAACACCTGAACCTCACTTCCCGGTCCTCATTTTTAAAGGCCATGTGTTACTTCTCGCTGGGCCTCATATTGAGTTTGGCTGGCATATATTTTTTCACCAGCTCAATTTCTGAAAACTCTTTTACCAACGCAATCATCGCCCTTCTTCTCATCTGCTACGGTTTTTTCACTTTAAGATACCTGTTCTGGAAAAAATAATCCCCGGTTTTTATCCATTCCTAAATATTTTTTCTGGTCGGTCCGCGGGCCGCGTTAACGATGTCTACCCGCACGAAGATCCGTGCAGGGAATGAGTGCCTTCCAAGGTTACTTTATAATATAATAAAAGAAGGAAATTTAAAACCGGTGGCGGTCATGGTTGAAACTCTAAAATCCCATCATATCACTCTTCCGATCCAAGGCATGAGTTGCGCCAGCTGTTCGGCCCGCATTGAGAAAAAAGTGGGCGGCATGACGGGAGTGCAACAGGCCAGCGTCAATTTTGGGGCCGAGATGGTCGCCGTGGAATACGATCCTGAGCAGACCTCTTCCGGCCAGATCATGGCCGCCATCGAAAACATCGGCTTTGAAGTCCCCAGGATCAAAACCGTTTTTCCGGTGGCGGGAATGACCTGTGCCTCCTGTGTGTCCCGCGTTGAAAAAAAATTGCGCGGGTTGGATGGTGTGTGGGATGCGCAGGTCAACCTGGCCAGTGAAAAAGCCACCGTGGAACACCTTGAGTCGCGGGTGGGCATGCGGGATTTCAATATTGCTTTGGAGCAGATCGGCTATAAAGTTCCCCCGATGGCAATGGCGGTCGGGGCCGCTGAGGATTCGGCGGAGCAACGGCAGAGCCAGGAGACCCGGCGGCTGACCCGCAAATTCGTTTTCAGCGCCGTGGTCAGCGGGCTGATCATGGTCAGTGGCATGCAGACCTTCATTTCTCTGGACCCCGTCCTGCACAACATTTGGCTATTGGTTCTGGCCACCCCCGTGCAGTTTTGGGGCGGCGGGCAGTTTTACAAGGGCACGTGGACCGGAGTGAAACACGGCTACACCGACATGAACACGCTCATTGCGGTGGGCACCACCGTGGCTTACGGCTACAGCGCATGGGTGACCTGCTTTCCCTCGGCCCTGCCATCCCTGGCGCAGGGCGTGTATTTCGACACTTCCGCGATGATCATCACCCTGGTGCTGATGGGACGCTTGCTGGAAGCCCGGGCCAAGGGCCACGCTTCCGACGCGATCCGCAAACTCATTGGCCTGCAACCGAAAACCGCGCGGGTCGAGCGCCAGGGGCTGGAGGTCGATCTGCCGGTGGCGCAGGTGGTCGTGGGCGATACCATCAGCGTGCGCCCCGGTGAAAAAATCCCGGTCGACGGTACCGTGTTGGCAGGGAATACCACCGTCGATGAATCCATGATCACCGGCGAGAGCGTGCCGGTGGATAAAATTTCCGGTGACGGCGTCATCGGGGCCAGCCTCAACCGCACCGGCTTTTTCAAAATGACCGCCACCCGCCTGGGACGGGATTCGGTTTTGGCCCATATCATCAAACTGGTCGAGGAGGCCCAGGGGTCGAAGGCGCCGGTGCAAAGATTGGCGGACCGGGTGGCGGGCATCTTCGTTCCCATCGTTATCGCTCTCGCCAGCCTGGCGTTTCTGGTGTGGTGGTTGTTCGGAACCGCCATCACAACCTTACCGACCGATCCTTTTTTATTCGCCATGATGATTTTTATCTCCGTCATGATCATCGCCTGTCCGTGTGCGTTGGGATTGGCCACGCCCACCGCCATCATGGTGGGCACCGGCAAGGGGGCGGAGTTGGGCATCCTGATCAAGGGCGGGGAAATCCTGGAGCAGGCGCAGTATTTGGACACCATCCTGTTCGACAAAACCGGTACCTTGACCGAGGGCCGGCCCGCTGTGACCGATGTGTGGATCGACCCAGCATCGAAAATGAATGCGGACCGCCTGCTGACGTTGTCCGCTTCCCTGGAAAAGGGATCGG
>SMVB01001877.1_pt1 | contig 10968 bp, 10 predicted proteins | sample 2456461 | NCBI WGS metagenome assembly SMVB01 (sample SAMN11095934, study PRJNA526329) | marine sediment metagenome | biome: Marine sediment; feature: Surficial sediment; material: Deep marine sediment; isolation source: Hadal surficial sediment | place: Pacific Ocean | collected 2014-05 | depth...
GGATCACAAAGTTGCGGTCGACCGGTTCCAGCGCAGGCGGCGCAGAAAATGAGTCTGCTCGAGGAACAACACGTCTTCTACACGGAGCGCGTCCCCGAACATTTCAATCGGACGCTCGAGCGCCAACGCGCGACGGCCCGCCACGACTCCGACGCGGCCCGAACGCTCGCGGAAATGGAAGCGGTTCGCGCCGCGATCGTTGTCCAGATCGACACGGGGAAAGGCGTCCAGCGTCATGTCTTCGAGATCGAGAACGGCGAAATGCGTTGCGTCGTCGATCCGACTCGTGTTCCCTTTTTGATCCTGGACCACACGCTCGAAGATTTTTCGAGTATCCGACGTGAATGTGGAGATTCGCTGCTGGGATTTCTAGGCGGACTGGCTGGATTGGGCGATGAGCTGCGCCTCACCGCTCAGCGTGTGCGTGACCTGCGTGAGCTCCACGGCAGTCTCGCTTTCGAACGCACCGGCCCAGGCGGCTTCGTCCTCGTCGCGACCTTCGGCATCGAAACGCCAGAGGTTCAGCCCCGCGCGACGATCCGGCTCGACGAAACGATCTACAAGCAGCTTCGCAACGGGGAACTCGATCCCCAGGATGCTTTTCTGAATGGCATGATCGAGATCGAGGGGGATACGGAGATGGCCGTCAGCCTGGCCCTCACGGTGCTCTCCCCGGACTAGCATCCAAGGAGCCTGCGCGGCAGGAGCCAGAAGACGCAAGCGCCTAGCGTCCGTAGCCGAGCGCCTCGAGTTCTTCGCGGATTTCCGGAGCGAGCATCAGCTCCTCCCCTTCCCCCGCGGCCGCAATCGGCTGGTTCTCCTTCATCGCTTCCAGTCCCCGCTTGCGCATTCTCGAAACCAATATCGGCTTTTCCTCAGCGATGTTGTGTTGAGCCATTGGATCCGCCGCGAGATCGAAGAGTCGGGGACGACCCTGGCTAAGTTCGTTGAAGATCAGTTGATAGTCGCCCTGCACGATCGAACGCAAGAAATTCTTTTTCGGATGCGGCCACCATGCCAAGGCGATTCGATGCGAACTTTCGGCAAGCGGCACCGCTCGCTCAGCCTTCCGTCGCGCCGACATTTCCGACGTCAGGCTCCGCCCCTGGGCTGCTTCGAGCGGCTCCGCCTCGACGAGCGCCAGAAGCGTCGGCAAGATGTCGATCAATTCCGCGGCACCCGCTATTCGGAGAGGCCCGTCGACGCCGCCGGGCGGCCGCACGATCAACGGAATTCGCAAATTGGGTTGGTAGTAGAGTTGCCAGTGAATGACGCTGCCATGCTCACCGAATTCCTCGCCATGATCCGAGGTCACGATGATCCAGCTGTCCTCGAAGCGTCCGCGCGCCTCGAGGTACTCGAATAGACGCCCGATTTGTGAGTCCGTGTAGCGAATGCCCTCGTCGTAGCTGTCGACGAGATGCTGGAGGTCCACAGGGTCCAGTTCGATCTTTCTCAGGAAGATCTCGTCCAGACGCTTGGCCGTCGCGACGAGGTCCCCGGCATAGGGTCGATCGTGAAACATGCCGGCATAGGGGGCGGGTGAGAGATAGGGGGCGTGGATGTCATAGGTGTGCACGAAGAGAAAGAAGGCCTCGCTGTCATGCTGGTCCAGCCAGCCAAAGACTCGCGGCAAGATCTGGGCGAGCCCGCCGCCCCGATGATCGTAGGTCTCGAAGCCACGATTAAATCCGAACACCGAATGCAAGAAACCTCCGTCGACGTAGCCCGCCGTTCGAAGACCCGCATCTCGCAGCCGTTCCGCCAGGGTTTCGATGGCCGGGGAGAGCTTGTCCCCCTCCCCCGTGAAGCCGTGCCGACCGGGGTAGAGAGATGTCATCATCGACATCTGGGAGGGCGGGGTGTTCGGCGCGGGCGCGAGCATGCGGTCGAATACGAAGCTCTCTTGCGCGAGCGCGTCGAGCTTCGGAGTGGTGTCGCGTGGGTAGCCGTAGACGCCGAGATGATCGGCGCGAAGCGTGTCGAGCGAGATGAGCACGATCTTGTGAATCGGCTCGCGCGGCGCGGGGGGCGGCGAATCGTGGCAGGCGAGCAGGGCCACGATCAAGCTGGCCGCAAGCCGCCGTCCGGTCTGCCACGACGAATAGGACGGGGTCCCTTGACCTCTGATGGACGGGCGGGCAGTCATGGCGAAGCGGAGCCTAGCCATTCGACGGCGCGGGATCATGTGAGAGGGGCTCGCGCGCGCGCGGCTCGCCGAGACTCAGACCAGCGCGACCTCGCGCAACAGAGCGAGGTCGTCGAGGGCCTTGCCGGCGCCGTGAACGACGGCTGTGAAGGGATCTTCGCTGCGCAGGATCGGCAGGCGCGTCTCTTCTCGGAGTAGATGATCGAAATCGGTCAGCAACGAACCGCCCCCGACGAGCATGATGCCGCGATCCACGATGTCGGCGGCCAACTCCGGCGGCGTCTTCTCGAGGGTCAGATGAACCGTCTCGACGATGGCATGAATCGGCTCGACCAACGCTTCTCGCATCTCGTCACTCGTCGCCACGACCACCTTCGGAATCCCCGCAACGAGATCTCGACCCTTGAGTTCCATCTCGACCGTCTTGCTCTTCGTCGAGGCCGTGCCGATCGTGATCTTGGCCAGCTCGGCCGTGCGCTCACCGATCAGCATATTGTATTTGCGTTTGACGTAGTTGATGATCGCCTCGTCCATCTTGTCTCCGCCCGTGCGGATGGAGCGCGAGGTGACGATTCCGGACAGGGAGATTACGGCGACATCGGTCGTGCCGCCTCCGATATCCACGACCATGTTTCCCGTCGGCGCCGTCACGTCGAGTCCGGCACCGATCGCGGCGGCCATCGGCTCTTCGATCAAGAAGACTTCCCGCGCACCGGCGGACAATGCGGACTCTCGCACCGCGCGCTTCTCGACGCTCGTGATGCAAGGCGGAACGCAGATCACGATGCGCGGCCGTGCGAGCGTGCGGCGATTGTGTGCGCGTTGAATGAAGTAGCGAAGCATCGCTTCGGTAATTTCGAAATCGGCGATGACGCCGTCCTTGATCGGACGAATGGCTTCGATGTTGCCCGGCGTGCGCCCGAGCATTTCCTTGGCGGCGTGTCCGACGGCTCGCACGCGCTGGCCGCCCCCACTGTCTCGCGTCACCGCGACAACACTGGGCTCGGAGCAGACAATTCCCTTGCCTTTGAGGTAGACGAGCGTATTCGAGGTTCCGAGGTCGATCGCGAGATCGTGTGAGAACATTCCGGCGATGGCGTCGAGAAACATCCGAGTCTCCAGGGCTCTGGCGTGGGCAGCCGCGCCCGTCCTTGTCAATCGGCATCTATGCGCAAAGGTTGAGCCAAAAGCCGTCGTGATCAGGCGAAAACCACTCGCCCCCGCGTGAGCTGCATCACAACGCCCTGAAGCCGTCCCTGAGAGTCGCGAAGAACGGTCTCCCGCTGGGGTTCGCCAGGGTTCGACGGAATGCGTCCGGGTCGGCGTTGCGGGGGCGGGGGCGAAAGGGAATGGGAAAGGTCGGGGATCGTAGGCAAAACCTAAGGGGTCGGCTCCGTGGCCTCAGCGGCGAATTCAGCAAGGCTTTCGGTTGGATCGCGGTCGACCAGTGCGCTGAGCCCCAGCAGGCTTTCTGAGAGTTCGTGGACGCCTCCGCGGATCTCCGAAAGATGCGCACGATGGGCGCCGAGCAGAGCCTGGGACTCTTCGAGCTGGCCTTCGAGGATTGCGACCTCGGCCTTGAGCTCGCTTGCGACCTGCGCCTGCCATCCGACCAGCAGGGCGAAGAGGACCAGGGCCACGAGCATGAGCCAGCCGGGGAATCGGCGGGCCGGAGCGGGTTCCGGGTCGGATTCGGGTTCGGGTTCGATCGCGGGTTCCTGGGCCTGCGTGGAAATCCCAGATTCCGCCGACACATCGACCAACTTCGGGCCGCTCGTCTGATCCGCTTCGGGCTCGAACGGGCCAGAGGACATGAATTCGGCCTACGACTGAATGACGAGCTTCGAGAGGCTCGTCTTTCGCAAATTGGTCTTCTGAATCGTGCGCACCAGCTCCGCAACTTTCTCCGTGTCCGTCTCGAAGGGGTTGTTGCAGATCACGCGCACGTTCAGCAAGTTGCCGAGTCGGATATTCGACCAGTCGAGATCGTATTGGATCGAATTTTCGCGGGCGAGCTTGATGAACTCGCCCCGCATCTTCGCCCGCGTGTCCTGGGGCGGAATCGTCTTCGCAGCATCGACTTGCTCATCCGTGAACAATCGTTCGACGGCGCCCCGCCTCTCGAGCAGGTAGTAGAGACTTCGCTCGCGCCGGATGTCGTGGTACTGAAGGTCGAGCATCAAGACGCGCGGATCGGTCCAGGTCGTTTGGTGTTTGTCGATCCAGGACTGGATCAATTTTCGCTTGATCACCCAATCGATCTGACGATCGAGTTTGTTGGGATCCGTGTCCAGACAGTCGAGAACATATTGCCACATCTCGACAGCCAACTTGTGGTCGTCGATGACGGGATATTGCTCAATGTATTTCTGGGCCATCTCGAGATACTCGCGCTGGATCTCGATCGGCGTATATTCGCGGCCATTATCCAGCCGCAAGCGACGCTTGCAAGTGGCGTCATAGGTAATGTCCTTGATCGCCTTGACCGGATTTCGAAGCGTGAAATCTTTGTTGATGTAATTGTCCTCGATCATCTGCAGGACGATCGAGCAGGTTCCAACCTTGATGAAGTTGGTGTACTCGCTCATGTTCGAGTCGCCCACGATCACATGCAATCGGCGGTATTTCTCGCGGTCGGCGTGAGGTTCGTCCCGAGTGTTGATGATCGACCGATCGTTGGTCGTCGTCCCTGAAATCTTCTGATAGATATGCTGAGCGCGTTGGCTGACGCAATAATGGATGCCGTCCTGCGTCTGGAATACCTTGCCCGCGCCCGTAAAGATCTGGCGCGTCACGAGGAACGGAATCAGCTGCTCCGCCAGATAATAGAAATCCACATCCCGGTCGACGAGATAATTCTCATGGCAGCCGTAACTGTTTCCCACGAAATCGGTATTGTTCTTGAAGATCGAAAGCTTCCCGGGGATGCCCTCTTCCCGGATTTTTTCTTCGGCGTAGATCTGGAGGTCTTCGACGATCCGCTCACCCGCTTTGTCATAGATGACGAGCTGACCCGGCGCCGCGCATTCGGGCGTGGCGTATTCGGGATGACAACCGGTGTCTTGATAGAATCGCGCGCCGTTCTCGAGAAAGACGTTGAGGAAATGTTCGGTCGTGATCAACTTCTCGAAAAGAAATCGGATGGCCTTCTCCACCGGAAGCGTCTTGCGACCCTCTGGTGTAAAAATGATTCCGTATTCAGTCTCGATGCCGTAGATGCGCTTCTTCACAAAGCCGCCTGACCGCTTCTGCAACACTTTCGACAACGCACCACACGTCGTCTCAGGTGTTCAGCATACCTTGAACTTCTTCGGTAGAAAGGCGGCAGAACTTGCGACCCGTTCGATTCCGATCCAGTAGACAGACTTCCAGACTGGCAACGTCCAATTCAGAACTACGTTCTGCTCCGGCGTCGAGAGAACGGCGCGCCAGCTTGGCTGCTTCCCCCGCGGGCATTCCGTCGGAGTAGTCATTCTTCAGGACGGATTCGACATCGTCGACGTTCCCGCCAATCACACAGAAACCCGGATGATCGCTGATGAAGCCATCGTATTTGACTCGGTAGATGGTGTTCTTCTTGTGGTCGTCGTATCGATCATCGCCCACTTCGGCCACGATGATCTCGATCTCGAGCGGCTTGATCTCGCGCGTGAAGACCTCCCCCATCACCTGGGAGAAGGCGTTGGCGAGCCCTCGACCGCGTACATCTTCGCGGCTGTAGGCGTAGCCCTTGGTATCCGCGAATCGCACACCGACCTTTCGGAGCTGATCGAACTCACTGAACTTCCCCACACCCGCGAAGGCGATCCGATCGTAGATCTCTCCGACCTTGGAGAGGCTGGTCGCATTCTCGGCCACCAACAGGATTCCGCCCTGATGTTCGATCGCGACGATCGACTTGCCACGCGCTATCCCCTTGCGCGCGAACTCGGCCTTGTCGGCCATGACTTGTTCGGGAGAAACGTAGAAGGGCATCGACATTAGAGGTTCCCCCCGGCGGTGCGCGCCTCCAGAATAGTCCGATAGCAGGCGGCGATCTCCTCTTCACTCGCTTCCGTCTGTCCGGCGTTCGTACAGATCCTGATGACGGGATAGATACCGCGTTCGAGATCGACGCCGCCGGTGGCGCGATCCTCATCGGCGGCCGCCGTCAGCGCGGCCACGGCGATCCGTACGGCGTCGTCCCGTCCCAGATCTGCAGCCCAGCCATGTTTGAGGGATTCCCGGGCATAGATTCCGCCCGAACCCGTCGCGTCGAATTCGGCTTCTTCGTAGCGGCCACCGGTGATATCGTATTTCCAGAGGCGACCGATTTTTCGCCTCGTGTCATAGCCCGCAAAGAGCGGCACGACTGCGAGTCCTTGCATCGCGGCGGGCAGATTCGCCCGAATCATCTGGGCGAGCTTGTTGGCCTTGCCTTCGAGTTCGAGGGATTCGCCTTCGATCTTCTCGTAGTGCTCGAGTTCGACCGAAAGGATCCTCGCCATCTCGATACAGGGACCGGCGGCACCCGAAATCGCCATCACGGAATAGGGATCGGTCTGAAAGACCTTGACGACGTCCCGCGAAGCGACCGAATGGCCCGCCGTTGCAAGCCGATCCCCCGCGACGAGAACCCCGTCTCCGAAACGCATCGCGAGGACCGTCGTCCCATGCGGCACGCCCTCGACCGTACCTTGCCCCCAGGCGGTCACGTCCGGCAGAAGATGCCGATGCTCGAGCTGAAGTAGCTCGAAAAAACTCGAACCGTCGTAGCTGCCTCTAAGCGGCACTGTTCCCCCCTCAGAAAACAATCAAACCGTGAAACGGGTGAGGATCTTCCCCGTCCGTCTACTCCCCGCCCCGTTGGACGTAATTCTTGACGAATTCCTCGGCGTTCTCTTCGAGTACGGCATCGATCTCTTCGAGGAGTTCATCCATCTCCTCTTTGAGCTCTTCGCCCTTGTCGGCGAGCTTCTGACCGGCTTCGCCCTTCTCGCCGTCGCCATCCCCGCCGCCGCCGCCCTTGCTCTTCTGCTTCTGTTCTCCAGCAGCCATGTAGAACGGGATTGGATCGGCCTGTCCATCGACCTGCCCCACGCCTGAGTCATCGCCTCGCGGGCGTTTCAAATCTCGAATGAATGTTGCCATCGTTTCGTCCTCCGGACCGATCCCCACATCGCCGCCGATCGAGTTCCTCGATCGAACGTCTCTGTCAGGACCCCATGTTCTCGAGGAGCGCCGCAGCCGTTTCCGACCGCTCCAGCAATTCCTCGACAAATTCACTCGTCCCCTTCAGGGGCTCCGACATCATGATTCGTTTGATCGACTCGTCTTCGAGTCCAAACGAAATCGAGTCCCAATTCACGCCGAAAACCTCACCCGGATACCGGCGCAGACATTCGCCGCGGAAGAACGCGCGCGTATCCCTGGGCGGATTGTACACCGCGTGCTCAATCTCTTCGTCCGTCACGATTCTCTCGACTCGGCCCTGGCGCTCGAGAAGATAGTAGAGCCCTTTCTCGGGACGCGAATCGTGGTATTGCAAATCGAGCATCTGGACCTTCGCGTCGCCCCAGTCGAGGTTCTTTCGACTCATAAAACGCTCGATCAGCCGTTTCTTGATTACCCAGTCGATCTTGCTGTCCAATTCCATCGGATCTCGCCCCAGCGTTTCGATGACCTCTTGCCATTTCTGCAGCACGTCCTTTTGGACCGCATCGAGAGAGCGAGAAGAGGTGTAGGCAAGAGCCATTTCCAGGAATCCCTCCTGGATCTGGAGTGCCGTTCGCCTCGTGCCATCGTCCATCGTCAATTCGTGTTTGAGAGAGAGGTCGTGGGAGACTTCACGAATCGTCCGCACCGGATCACGCAGCGTCAGGTCCTGCGAGATCGCACCATCCTCGATCATCGAGAGAATCAATGCCGTCACGCCATTGCGAAGATAGATCGTGTACTCGGACATATTGGAATCGCCCACGATCACATGAAGCCTGCGATATTTCTCTCGATCCGCATGCGGCTCGTCCCGCGTATTCACGATCGGCCGCTTCACCATCGTGTCCAACGCGACTTCGGTTTCGAAGAAATCCGCACGTTGAGAGAGCTGGTAGTCGCAGGGATGATTGCGACTTTCGCTGCCCACTTTTCCCGCACCACACCAGATCTGGCGGGTGGAGAAGAAGGGCAAGAGCGGCTCGACGACCTTCTTGAAAGGTGTTCGTCGATCCATCAGATAATTCTCGTGACAGCCGTAGCTATTGCCCTTGCGATCGCTGTTGTTCTTGTAGATCAACATCTGCACACCGTCGGGCAGCAGGGAATTCGCTTCGCGGCGACTGACCTCGATGATCCGTTCCCCGGCCTTTTCATGGATCACGAGGTCCCGCGCGTTCGTCACTTCAGGACACGAGTATTCCGGATGGGCATGATCGACGTAGTAGCGCGCGCCATTGATCAGCGTCTTGTTGCGAGCAATGTTCTCCTGCTGGTTGGGCGTATACTTTTCGCCCTCGACCTGAAAGCCCCGCGCGTCCGCAAGTGGGTTCTCCTGATCGTAGTCCCATAGGATCTGACCGTCCGGTTCCTCGCGGTAGGCGTTGACGATTAGGACACAGGACGAGATCGGATCAAAGTCAGGGTCGTTCTTGACCATGATCCCGTACTCGACCTCGGTTCCCATGACCGTCGGAATTGCCATGTCGCCTCGCTACTCCCTGTCCTGTCGAATCGGCGGGCCGGTGCTCTGCAATCCCGCCCTCGAATCCGCCGACTCGCTCAGGCTGACTTGACTCTGGACCATCACCGTTTAGAGATACTGACCCTGACCGCTCGAGACGTTCTCGATGGTCTGCTCTTTTCGCTCCATCCCCGTGATGAGTGTTCGCACGTTGATGATTCTCTCGCCCTTGCGACCGGAGATTCGCGCCCAATCGTCGGGGTTTGTGGTGTTCGGGAGATCTTCGTTCTCCTTGAACTCCTCTCGGACCGACTTGATCAGATCTTCTTCCGTGATCCCCCGTACCCCGCCATTGATGACGCGCTTGACCGCCTTCCGCTTCGCGCGGGCCACGATGTTTTCGAGCATCGCGCCCGAAGAGAAATCCTTGAAGTAGAAAATCTCGCGCTCACCCTTGGCATAGGTCACCTCGAGAAACTTGTTCTCGTCGCCGGTCGAATACATGTTGTCGATCACATGGTCGATCATCTTCGAACAAGCCACTTCCTTATCGCCTCCGTAATTCGCAACGGTGGCTTCTTCGAGTGGAAGATCCGGCGTCAGGTATTTCTTGAAGATGTCTCGAGCCGCCTCGCGATCCGGTCGGGAAACCTTGACCTTCAGGTCCAGACGCCCTGGCCGCAGCACGGCCGGATCGATCAGATCCTGACGATTGCTCGCTCCAATGACGATCACGTTTTCGAGAGACTCGACACCGTCGATCTCCGAAAGGAATTGGGCGACCACGGTCGCTTCCATGTCCGAGGAGATGCCCGAGCCTCGCATTCGGAACAACGAATCCATCTCATCGAAGAACACGACGACCGGAACGTCCTCACTCGCCTTCTCACGCGCTTTCTTGAAGACCTCGCGAAGCTTGCTCTCGGTCTCGCCCACGTATTTATTCAGGAGTTCGGGGCCCTTCACATTCAGGAAGTACGCGGTCGTCGTCTTGCCGGTATGGTTCTCGATTCGTTTGGCAAGGCTATTGGCGATGGCCTTGGCAATCAGTGTCTTGCCACACCCGGGTGGTCCATAGAGCAGAATGCCCTTGGGCGGCCGAAGCTTGTGCTCCTTGAATATCTCGGGATGCAAATAGGGCAGCTCGACCGAATCACGAAGGATCTCGATCTGGTCGGCCAACCCGCCGATGTCCTCATAGGACACATCCGGGATCTCCTCGAGCATGACCTCTTCGACCGAGGACTTCGGCAACTTCTCGAAGGCATATTGCGTGCGCATGTCCACCAAGAGCGAATCACCGACCTTGATGCGATCGCGTCGCAAGGGCTCGGCAAGCGTCACGACCCGCTCGTCATCCGCGTGACCACTCACGATCACCCGGCTATCCGAGATCGAGTCGATGACCTTGCAGACCTCGCCGCGCTGGGTGAACTCGGCGCCTTCGATGATGTTGAAGGCTTCGTTCAACACGACGTATTGCCCCTCGTCGAGCTGGAATGGATCCAGATTCGGATGGACGTTGACGCGCATCGGCCGGCCTTCCATCAAGATCTCTGAAGTGCCGTCCTTGTTCGCGCGAATGAAGATGCCGTAGGTATTGGGCGGCGCGCAGAGCTTGTCTACTTCTTCCTTGAGAAGCTCGATCTGTTGCTTCGCCTCCTGGAGCATCGCAACGAGCTTTTCATTCTGCCGCTCGGAGTCGTGATGCTGTGTGCGAGCCTGTTCGTATCGACGTCGAAGCGTTTCGAAGTCGGCCAACATGCGGTCGAGGCGGTGGCGGAATTCCCGGGAGTCCGCTCCGTAATATTGCATGGCGTCCTGGAGCCGTTCGACCTCACTGCCACTGGCCGACCGGTCTGCCCCGGGGCCACGTGTCGGGTCGAGTTCCGACTCATCACCCGGTCGTCCGCCAGCAGGGGTGATGCGCCGCATGACATCACGCACGAATCCCTTGCGTCCCGAGCCCGAGGGAGAGTCCGAATCGTGTTCGCTCATTGTGCCGTCTCCTCGTTGGCTCGCCCCGCAGGTTCTTGCGGAAGCGAGCAGTCATCCCAACCTCTGCGCAGATCATGATGCAAAGGCTGTGCCGCACGCCGAAGGGTCGAGGCCAGAGATGAGCTCGCTCTGCGCAAAGACCGCGTTCGATGTCCCCATTGTA
>SMVB01378704.1_pt1 | contig 10966 bp, 13 predicted proteins | sample 2456461 | NCBI WGS metagenome assembly SMVB01 (sample SAMN11095934, study PRJNA526329) | marine sediment metagenome | biome: Marine sediment; feature: Surficial sediment; material: Deep marine sediment; isolation source: Hadal surficial sediment | place: Pacific Ocean | collected 2014-05 | depth...
GTCCCTCCATGGCATCCAGGTCAAGCTTTCCGCCACGATGCGGCACGGTACACACTTTATGTCCGGTCGCCTCAATCGCGCCGGCCTCGTAGACGTTGATGTGCCCGGTATCAGCGGCAACTGCCGCACCGATTGGACTCAGCATCCAACCCAGCGCAACCAGGTTCGCCTGGGTACCGCCCGATACAAAATGCACTCCAGCGTCAGGTTGCCTAATGATGTCACGCAAAAGGGAAACCGCCTCCTGGCTTACGATATCCTGAGAATAGCCGGCATATTGCTGCGTTCCCATCCGGCCGAGCGCTTCGATAACAGTCGGATGACAAAGCTCCGAATAATCGTTCTCAAATAGATATTTATGCATGGTAATCCTGTGAGCTAGATGCAGATGCTGTAGACCTTACAGGCAGTGCGCTTCCTCGTCCAAGAGCTGCATTTGGGGAAGGTACCTCATACGGATCTCCGTGTAGGTGCAGTCATCTATGATCGAATCGAGGGCAGCGTTCACAATCTTTATGAGTTCAGTATTTCCTTTTCGGGCTGCCCAGTGTTTTCCAATTCGCTGACCCATGTCCCAGACATCTTCACTTAGTTTCCAGTTTTTACCATCCTCGGTATCAATTAGTAACAGCTGCCAATTTATCTTGTCACCGAACACCACCTCGATGCGTCCTGCTTTCAGATCCAATAGCATTTGATCATTGTTCGAGTAATATACAGGAGTGGAGTCCGGTACTTGTGTTTCCACAAACTTCGCGTGCGAAGAACCCTTGTATACGCCTACCCTGACGCCTGCCATCGCGGCGTTGTCGAAGCCCTTATTCCAATCGCGCGGCACCACGTAACCGGTCGGGCTGTATACGATCGGGCGAGTGAATTCTGTAGCTCTCAAGCGTTCCGGTAATGGTGTTAGTTGAGAGATGACCATATCGACCTTGCCCGATATCAGCGATGGCAGCAAAGCTGGGAAATCCATTGAAACGATCCTGCACTCAGCATTCAATCGCGCGCACATCTCACGCGCCAAATCCGTTTCCAATCCTGATAGGCCTCCATCTGTGCCTATGATGCTAAACGGAGGGAAGGTGCCTTCGCTTCCGAGCACAAGCTCCAGGTCTACAGCCATAACCGAACTCGTCATGGAGATCAGACTGACCGCAGTGTATAGAAGATATTTTTTCAAATCAATTTCCCGTATTATTGCCTGAATTAATTCATATTAAAACATCACATTGGTGATAAGAAACAGGATTCTACTCGTGCCGATAAACCACGCCGCCTTTCATGACGAACTCAATGTTCTCAAGCAGGCTGATGTTTTCGATTGGATTGCCGGTCACAGCTACTAAATCTGCCTTTCGACCAGCAGACAGTTGTCCCACCAGTCCGCTCACATCCAAAATAGCGCCTGCACGAACATAGGTTTTGTCTTCGGCATGCGTGATAGTTGTAGAGAAACAAGCCGCCAAAATGATAATTATCAAATTCTTTTTAAATTTCATTTTCGATATTGTCTTTGCAGGTGCCGGTATATGCGATTGCATCAATTTCTACTTTGACGTCAATTGTCAGTTTTGCACAAATGGTTACCCTTACCGGTGGATCGACCTCAAACCAACGTGAATATTCTTTCTCAAAAGACTCAAAGTCATCTGGGTCCGGCAAGCAAACATTGATTTTGATCACATCGGCAAAACTGCAACCGGCCTGATTCAATATGTCACGAAGCTCGGAGAGAACTTGCCGGGTCTCTGCTACGATCCCGCCGCTGACAATTAAGCCGTCCTCGGCAAAACCGACAATCCCGGAAACGTAGATAAAATCTCCGGCTTTGATACATTTTGAGTAAGACAGGCCTTCATCACTGGGCCCGCCAATTATCTGCTTTGTCATTAATAGTGTCCTTTCATGTAGGGAATACCCTTTATGAATTGGGGAGGGTATATCCGGAATTTTCAATGTCTTTGAGAAGTGCTGTTCTTTTATCAGCTGGCAGAGTACAGAGCGGCTCACGAACGGCACGCCAGCCTGCATCACCATGCATCTCAGCGAGACATATTTTGAGAGCCTCTGTGATTGGATAGTGGTTCAATATAAGCTGCCAGACAGTACTTGCCAGCTCATGTGCTGGTGGCGGGTTCAGACTGTTATTGCTCAAAGCTTGCCAGATTTCACCCAACAAGCCAGGAATTATATTGGCGGTGGCAGTCACGGAACCCGCGCCACCTGCTTTGACTACTGGCCATAGCAGGTCATCATCTCCAGTGAAAATATCCAGTCCTGGAAAATCATTAATCAAACCCAGTGTACCTTCCAGGTTTCCAGTGCTGTCTTTAACACCTGCAATTTGATCAGGATAATCGTTGATCAACTGTTGCAACAGCTCATTGCTTATGGGTACACCACTCAGCTCGGGAAAATGATACAAATACACGCGTAGATTTGCAGACCCAATGCTGTCAATCAGCTTTGAATAAACATTTACCAGCCCAGTGTGGCTGACGGGTTTGTAAAAGTATGGGGGGATGACCATAACGCCTGCGCAACCCGAATCCACGGCCTGACGGGAAAGTCGAATCGTATCTGCTAACGCACAACAGCCCGTACCAACAATGATTTTGTCGGCCGGTATACCGGTTTCGAGAACATGCTCTAACGCGCGCATTCTTTCCTCAACGGTGAAAGACGCTGCCTCGCCTGTACTTCCAAAAAGGACAACACCATTGCAACCGGAGCTTGTAAGCCACTGCATGTGACCCGTTAATCGGCTGTGGTCGATCTCTCCATCTTGCAGTGGCGTTACAGTTGCGGCCCAGGGACCGGATGGTTTTTTATTTGAACTCATCGTCTATGTCACTCCATCCGGTTGCTTCCCTGGCCAAACGGCTTCGACCGGGCGATCATAGAATGGCAGTGAGTCAACACGTGGTTCATACGACCCGTCTTCAATAACTTTAGCCACATGAGCGGCAATCTCATCCATTCTCGCGAACCAGACACCACCCTTTTCATGCATATATCTGATGAGTTTTTCCACCTCAACCCAGCGCGAGAGCCGACCGGATGCAAAGGGATGCCAAACGCTGACCCACAAACCACCGTACTCCCAGGCACAGTCAAATTCGCTGCGAAACCCTTGTATAGCTTCGGCTGGACCCCGAACCTGCATAACATAATCCAGATCAAGGCTATGCACATAGGGTGGCCAGTCATCGAGTCCCCAATGCGATGGCAGTTCAACCAATTGACCTGTGTCGGTCTGAATGAGATAGGGGATGTCGTCGCCCATCAGCGAAGCGTCATAAAGAAACCCTTGTTCAATCAGCAGATCAGCCGAATCATTCGAGAAATTGTAGAGTGGCGCACGCCATCCTCGTGGCCGATCCCCTGTATATTTTTCTATGATCTCAATACCGCGTTGCAACCAATAAAATTGTTCTTCCCGGCTTTGAGCAACGGGATTTTCATGGATGTAGCCATGGTGTGCGATTTCATGACCATCCTTGAGCATGGCTTCGATCGTTGCCGGGTATTGTTCTATGCACCAGGCTGGTACAAAGAAAGTTTGTTTGATATCAAATTTTCTATAGGTGTCCAATATGCGCGGAATTCCCACTTCTGGACCATAGCGCAACATGGAGGTGGCTGAGACACGTTTATGGGAGTCAGCATGCTCCAGGTGCAGAATACTGTCCGCATCCATATCAAATGTTATCGCTACTGCGCAACGTGCACCATTGGGCCAGGGGATAGGGTTTCTAATCATGTAAAATACTCTTTACAACCACGCCGCCCACTGACCGCTTGACCGGTATCCGCTTCCAACGACATCGCGAACAGGATTGCGATGGCGAGTTTCCCATTAGTCAAAGAAGGAATTTTTGAATTTGGGTCTTCCACTATTTCAATCGTCCTGCGTGTCAAAGTTTAATTGGGAAAGTTTAATTGGGTGTCTCGGTATTGCCCAGCTGCAATTCAGCTACAATTTATTTCATTCGTCGCCGTTATCAACGTTTATTTATGATGGAAAATGAAACCAAGTACGTTGAGTAGTAATTGCGCTGCCAAAAATGCCGTGGTGCCGGTATGATCATAGTCTGGTGCAACTTCGCACAGGTCGATTCCCACGATGTTGCCTCTTTTGGCCAAGCCCTCAAGAAATTCAAGTACTTCGTAATAGAGGAATCCTCCATGACTCGGTGTGCCCGTTCCGGGTGCAATTGATGGATCAAATGCATCGATATCAATGGTGACGTAATAGCGGGTATCAGCAGGTACCCGTTCGACCACTGCTTGTGTCCCCATTTTCCTTATTTGTCGTACTGAAAGAATATCCGATCCCGCTGCGCGGGCCGCATCGTAATCATCACGATTTGATGATGAGACGTTTCTAATACCCAGTTGGGTAATTCCGGTCACATGAGACATTTCAGATGCGCGTCGTATCGGATTACCATGGCCATAGCGAACACCGTGCCTTTCATCGACGAAGTCAAGATGCGCATCAATATGCACCAGATGGACAGGTTCTTCTGTATTAAAGGCTTTAATGCAAGGGATGTGAATTGCATGATCTCCACCCAGCACCACCGGAAGTGCCTTAGCTTTCAGGATTGCACGCACCGCAGTTTCAATGTTGGCATGGCTTTGAATGGTATCAGTATGAATAATATCTGCGTCACCCACATCCACTAAAGTGACGGTGTCGCTTGGTAGGTAAACTTCGTCCGCTTCAAAATCGTAGGCCCCGCTATGTCCGAAAGAAAATAGAGTGGATGCCTCTCTGATAGCTCTGGGGCCAAAACGGGCTCCAGCGCGATATTGTGTCCCCATATCATAAGGGGCACCCAGAATTGCGATATCGGCATCGATATTGTCCCAATCCGTTACGGGTCTTTGCTTGGCGAACGTACAATGACCAACGAATGGTAGATCGAGTCGGCTATTGTCGTATTTGTTCGTTGTCATCTGAGATCTCTTCTATTAATACCAATTGTGTGCTGACATCTAACGCTTTTCTGAGCCATTTTGGAATTCCAATATGCTAATATGGACATCGATAAAAACTGATGTGAATTACTGCTCCGCAGTTAACATAAAAAAAATGGCTTGGCTATGGTAAAAAAATATCCCCCTCTACCAAAATTATCGGACGTGGACCTCAGGCTGTTGCGCGTTTTTCTGGCAGTCGTCAGAAATCGTGGTTTTTCTGCTGCCCAAGATGAACTTAACATCAATCAACCTACAATTAGTGTGCAAATGTCTTTATTGGAGGAAAGGTTGAAAATGTGCTTGTGCCATCGTGGTCGTGGTGGGTTCAGATTAACTTCGGAAGGTGAGGTTGTTTATGAGGCAACTTTGAGATTATTTGAAGCAATCGAGCAATATCGAACTGAAATTAGCAGTTCAAGAGGCGCCCTCGCCGGTGAAATACACATTGGTATAGTCGATGCCGTCGCTACAAATGTGAATCTGCAGTTGCATCAAACCATTAGAAAATTTGGCGAAGAAGCAGATGCTGTCGATTTGCAAATTCATGTGCGCTCACCCCAAGCCTTGCTCAGAAGTCTCCTCGAAGAACGCGTGCATTTGGCCATTGCACCGTTTACTTCAGTTCCGCAGTCAGTGAAAACGGTCAAACTACACAAGGAAACGCAGGTTTTATACTGCTCCAGGTCACATAAATTTTTTCAAATGGATGAAAAAGATATCACCCCGGAACTTCTGGCAAACACACCGTATGCGGCACGCAATTATTTACAAAATTGGTCTCCACCAGATTCACCTCATTTCCTTACCCGTGCATCGACCGGCGACATGGAAGCAATGGTGATGTATATCTTGTCGGGACGATTTATAGGGTATCTTCCAAGACATTACGCAAAACAGTGGACTAAAACACGTGAGATGCGACCGATTTTGGAAGATCATCTGTCATACGGCTCACAATTTTATCTCGCTTATCGAAACGATGAGAAAAATATCGCGGTCCTGGAATTCATACGGCAATTTAACAAGCAACGCAAATCTCAATAGAGCATGAAGCGGTTAAGGGACTTCTTTACATCATCACCTCGCCACGGTCGATATTAAGCGATTGACCGGTAATATCGGCCGCCATTTCAGAAGCTAAAAACAGATATGGGCCAACCACATCACTGGGCTTCAGCAAACCACCCAGCGCCTGATTTGAGACAATACCCGCAAGCATTTCTTGCTCGGAAACTTTCGCTTTGCGAGCAAGGGCCTTAAGTGAACGCATGGCAGCGACCGTTTTGACCCAACCCGGACATACCGCATTAACCGTGATGTCTCTGTGAGCTAGTTCATGCGCCAACGAACGCATGAATCCTAAGTTCGCGTGTTTGCTTGCACAGTATGCACTGAATTCAGCGACTGCAGTTTTACCCCAAATAGAGGAAGTTATGATGATTCGACCACCAGCAACCATCTTGGGTAAAGAGAATCGTGTAACGTGATAGGTACCAAGTACATTGATATCAATAATCTGTTTGAATCGGTCTGCGCAGTCATCACTCAAGTCTTCAATCGGTGTGATTAATTCCAATCCAGCGTTGTTAATTAGCACATCAATTTGACCCAGGCTTGCCAGTTGCCTGCGAACTTCATCCGGGTTCCTTATGTCGCATTGAATCGCTGCAATCGATCGACCATGTTCTCTGCCAAGCTTGTCTGCTACTTCGTGAACTGAGTCCGAACTTGCAAGAATTGACACTTCTCCACTTTCCTTAAGGAATGCTTCTGCCACAGCCAAGCCAATTCCCCGGCTTGCGCCAGTCACCAATATATGTTTGTTTGCAAACATGCCAGTTTCCCCATTCGTTTTCGTCAAGGACATAAAATTTTCTCATTCCAGCGTTCATTACGAAGTAGTCGCAATGATATAGCCATGTATTGAAGATACAATCGCAACAAAACGAACTAAACATTTTTCAGATGCAATACAATGCTGCGTGAGTTGGAAATGAGCCAGCCATTAGGGTTTGTTTTGGACCGTCTGATGCCAATGCCAAAGCACGGATACATTCGTTAGCTAATATGATGGGAACAGGATGATGAAAGATACACTTGATAATTTGAATGTATTGGTCACGGGTGCAGCATCGGGAATTGGTCAGGCGGTGGCAGAAGCATTTGCCAAAGAAGGTGCAAACCTGGCATTGGCCGATATCAAGCCACTCCAACCAACCGAATCCATCCTGGATAATTATGGTGCCAACTATATTAGCGCCAATGTTGACATATCCAATGAAGAATCCGTGTCCATGTTTGTCAATAAAACCGCCGCCGAGCTTGGCAATCCAGATATTGCCATTCACTGCGCAGGTGTTATTCATCAGAAGGAACTTATCGATACAACCATGGCTGACTTTGACCGCGTGATGTCGGTAAATCTGCGTGGAACCTTCCTGTTTGGACGTGAAATTCTAACACGTATGCGAGTAGCAGGCGCATGTCGTCTGATCAATATTGCCTCAGATCTCAGCTATATTGGGCGCGAGGAATTTTCCGTTTACTGTGCGTCAAAGGCGGCTGTTTTATCATTGACACGCTCGTGGGCACTCGAGTTTGCACCACATATTTTAATTAATGCGATTTGTCCCGGGCCGATTAATACTGCGATGTTGGCCGCAGAGCATATGTCACCGGAATGGCGAGAGAAAGAGTTGGATATTCCTCTCAAACGATTTGGAGAGGCAAGTGAGATTGCGGCTACGGCAGTGTTTCTCGCTGGCCCGGGCGCCAGGTTTATAACCGGGCAGGGTATTGGTGTTAATGGTGGTAGTGTTATGTGTTAGTTTTGTCATTCCTTATTTTGGTTTGTAACCAACTGCCTGACCTTCAAAACAAGTGCCGAATATGCCCTCAAAGGCACGTGGCTCATTCATTCCGATAAGCCCTTTGGACCACAGGTAGGCCATGCATTGCCATACTCTTCTCCTTCTGTTGATCAACTAACGGCATGTTCAATTCTGGGGCTGCTGTCTTAAAGCAGCCCAGACTGATTTTGCAATCTGGATGTCCTGTACAGCGACACCGGTCAGATCGGCGATAGTGATATCTTCCGGACTTGTTCTGCCGGGCACTGTGCCGGCAATTATTTGACCGAGCTCAACCAAGTCCTGTTCTTTGACATACTGACCTGCTACTGCGTGGTGGGCTTCGCCGTGATCCAGGCATTGTGAGATTGAGTCGGCTGCACAGACTTTTGCCTGGCGAAACAGCGCCGGATCAAGCTCCTGTTTGCCAGGGGAGTCACTACCCATCGCGGTTATATGTGTGCCCGGGCGTATCCATTCGGCACGAATCAGGACTTCTGTCGCCGGTGTTGTCGTTACGATTAAGTTGCAGGAATGACAGAGTTCCTGAAGATCATCGGCCAGCTCAACATCAAAGCCACTTTCGCACAGGTCACGCTGATACTGCTGCGCCTGTTCTTTGCGACGTGCCCAGACTTTCACACGTCTGCAATCCGTCGCATGACGCAGGTATTCCAGTTGCATACGCGACTGGAAACCGGCGCCTACAATACCAATGCACTGCACCGGGTTCGGTGCCAGGTATTTGGCAGAAATGGCACCGGCAATTGCGGTCCTTACTTCGGTCAGGTAGCCGCCATCATCCAGCAAGGCGATGGGTGCGCCGGTTTTGGCTGACATGATCAACATCAAACCATTATGTGTAGGTAGCCCAATAGACGGGTTTTCAAAAAAGCCTGTGGCTGCCTTTATGACAAATATGTCGTCCCCGTGGATATAACCGTACTTTATGTGGCAATCACCCGGCGGGTCGCTAAAGCCCAGATAGCCGATGGGTGGTACGGTAGCTGCACCGGAAGATAAGGCAACAAAACCCGCTTCGATTTCCTTGATGGCCAGCGGGATATCCAATAATGCTTTGATTTGTTCAATATCGATGATTTGCATTCAGGTTTTCCTCTCAGTGATCGCTATTCCACTTCTGTTGTGAAAGCGATATCAAACGATCAACATCTACATTGCCTCCCGAGCAAACAATCGCACAATTTGATGGTGCCTTGCTTTTTGCAGCCAGTAAGTGCGCAATACCTATCGCACCTGCGCCTTCAAGAACAAGCCGTTCTTCCTGCAAGGCAAATACCATCCCACGGGCGATGTCATCTTCTGATATCTGGACAATATCGTCGACCAGCGTCTTGCAAAGTTCAAAGGTATATTGATTATTGACGGGAATAGGGCCTGGCAAGGCATCGGCAAGACTCGCTTCCTCGCCGGCAGAGACCACATGCCCGGCCTTGATGCTTTCGACCATGGCAGCCGAGTGCGTGGTGGTGACTCCCACGATTTGAACTTCGGGTTTTATCGCCCGCACAGCGATTGCGATTCCGCCAATAAGACCGCCGCCACTGAGTGGTACCAACAGCGTTTCCACCTCCGGCCAGTCTTCCAGGATTTCCAGTGCAATACTGCCTTGCCCGGCTATCACATCACGGTCGTCAAACGGTGAAATGAATTCCAGGCCATCACGTTCGGCAATGCGAAGTGCTTCCGATTCTGCTTCATCCTGATCCTCGCCATGAATGACCACAGTCGCACCGAGCTGACGTATACCATCAACCTTATTGGCTGGAACCAGGTGTGTCATGAAAATCGTCGCAGGAATTCCCAGTGCGCCTGCAACACGACTGACGGCACGCCCGTGATTGCCACTTGATACCGCGACAACGCCGTTTAGGGTCTTTTCTTCTGCCAGCTTCAACATGCGGTTGGCCGCACCGCGAATCTTGAAACTGCCGATGTCCTGCATGCTTTCCAGTTTCAAGCGGACATCCACGCCTAGCTGTCTGGAAAGGGCGCTTGCCCTTTTTAAGGGTGTATGGCGTGAAAATTCGGCAATACGCGTGCGCGCTGCAATGATGTCGTCTAATGTTATTTTTCTATGTTGGTTCATAATCCCTGGTTCCTTTTTGTTTTCCCCTACATGGGCAATTTGTAGTCCGTCAGCAGAGCCCATTTCAAACTTGCCCACCGTTATAAAAACAAAGAATTGTAGCGCGCCGAAACCTGTCTTCCAATAACCAGGATCATTTGTTTGCATTCACTTTTCGTTATTTAAGTGACGTGCAAACGTGTGATCAGTGTGTTTATCTGTATCCAATATTGACTCGGTTTTTGCACGCAAATCTTATTCGATCCGTTGCGGTTCAAGGTGTATACCGGATACATGGTTTACACTTTATACCGGAGACATAGTTAACACTTTGTCAGGACCGAAAGGGTTGGGTGCCCGCTCAACCCGACCCACAGCTCTTTATTTCCTGTCCACACCACCCCAAGTTCTGCCGACGCCAAACGTACATCCTTTCCGGTAAAAATACATCAAGTAGAATGGATATCGCTCAATAACGGTGCCAGGTAAACGGAATCAGTCAACGTAAAAACTCCGCCAACAAACGGATTAAGTACGTAAGAGTCTAAATTGCGGCCTTTCTTTGTACTTCCAATGGGTAAGATCAAGCTGATGCCGGAGCCAATTTTTTTTGGCACCCAGGGACTCACTGAAAGATTGGCATTCGGTAGCTAGGAATAAGTAATCCGGGTATCACCTGGCCCTCACCCTTCACCTGCCATAAAAGATTCCACATAAGTTATATCCAAAGCAATATTGCTTTTAGGCGTCAAATGATAGGCGTAGCTAAAAACACCAGTGATTTCGTTGGTCCTCTCATGGTCAACGTATATCGCGGAAAAATCCCATCTATGGCGAGGTGCACTGACTTCATTCTCATCGGGATTTAACAGTGTGTCGTCAACTTGAGCCAGAGCATTGGTAGTAATACCCAATACCCAGACAGTCATGATCGTGGATAGAAGATATAGACGCCCCCGTCCTTAGCTGAACCGAGGGCTACCATCAATGATGGATACCTCAAATGGGTAAGCTATGAAGCTCAAACCATGAGACA
>SMVB01405381.1_pt1 | contig 10966 bp, 12 predicted proteins | sample 2456461 | NCBI WGS metagenome assembly SMVB01 (sample SAMN11095934, study PRJNA526329) | marine sediment metagenome | biome: Marine sediment; feature: Surficial sediment; material: Deep marine sediment; isolation source: Hadal surficial sediment | place: Pacific Ocean | collected 2014-05 | depth...
CCCTTGGAATCCAGATCTGCTCCGACATTCACCGCTGCGGCGCGCAGCTGCTGGCTGCCAGGGGCGCTGAGGCGATCATCGTGCCTCGGGCCACTGAGCCGCGGTCGTTTCCGCGCTGGCGGCTGGTGTTCCAGTCCGTGGCCCAGACCAACGCAGCGTGGGTCATCTCCGTGAACCGGCCCGACGACCCGTCGGTACCCATCGGCGGACCGACGATCGTCGTCGATCCGAGCGGAACGATCGTGCTGGAGACCGTGCAACCGTGTGCCGTCACGACGATCGACCGGGACGCGGTCGCGCGGGCCCGATCGTCCTATCCGGGTTATCTGTCAGCGCGGGCGGATGTCTATGCCGATGGCTGGGCCGCGGCGGCCATGGCCGACGCGCCGACAGCGCGACCCGGTGCAATCAAACACCCCTCCGCCGCGTTGTGCGGTGAGAAAAACCCCTTTCCAGAAAGCCCAGCATGACCTCCACGACAGACGTCCTCGAGCAGCGTATCGCAGCCCTTGAACAACAGATGCGTCACACCCGATCCCGTACGGGCCTGTATCGGCTCGCCGCGTTGACGCTCGGCCTGGTCCTGGTCGGGGTCGTCACGGTGGCTGCATCGATGGGGCCGGACGTGCCCGGCGTCATCCAGGCTCGCCGTTTCGAGGTCGTGGACGACGACGGGATCGTCGTGATTGCAGCGTCGGCGGGAGAAAACGGGGGAAGAATCAGCGTGTGGAACGGCGATCACCTCAACGTCGCGATGCTCGGCGCCAACGAGCACGGCGGCGACCTCGCGCTGTGGAGCACCGACGGCAATAACGTGCTCGGCGCATTCGCCACCGCCACGGGCGGGGAGCTCTCGATCTGGAACGCCGACGGCGTACGGTCCGTGCGTACCTATGCCGACGATGCAGGCGGCCGGTTCGAAGTGTACGACACCCGGCACCAACGACCGGTGGTCGCCGCGGCCGTGGTCGAGCACGGTGGCAGCATCACCGTCGGCGGCCCCACCGGCGGGAGCGTCTGGGAGGTGCGGGCGACCGAGGCGGGGGCGTATACGGCTGTTTCAGCCCCGGACGGCCAGGTCGCTGTGAGCAGCCGGGCCACGGACGCAGGCGGCTCGCTGGTGATTCACAACGCTGCCGGCACGGTGGTGCTGGCCGCCACCACCGATGGCACGGGGTCCGGCAGGCTGCAGGTCTCCAACGCGGCCGGGCAGCAGGGCTTCGTTGCCACGGCCGGCGACGGCGGCGGCGTCGCCGAAGTCCATGGCGATGCCGCCAGGATCGACCTCGCCAACGGTTCCGGCACACGGGTCTTTTCGATCGAGGCCGTCAGCAACGCCGGTGCCTCGCTGTCGATCTACAACGGAGAGGGCACACGACAATTCCTCGTGGTCAGCCGCGACCAGGGTGCGGTGTTCAACCTGATGAACAACCGGGGAGAGGCGGTCCTGATCGCCGGCACCGCGGACGCGGGGCTCGGCGGGGCGCTGTCGATCACGAACGGGGCGGGCCGCCAGGTCCTCCACGCCGGGTATGACAGCATCGGCGACGGCATGCTGACCGTCTGGGATGCCTCCGGAAAGAAAACGTCCGCGGTGAGGCCCCACCGTTGAGATCGACCGCGCAAACGCAACGTCCATCTTTCGGTTATCAGTTTCGATACGGCCGGCATTCGAGGTACATTGCCTTCCGGTAATGACGTCGGTAGCGGCAACAACCCATCTGCGGCTCGTGGGCGTGAACGAGGCCTCCGAGGGCTCGGCTCAACGGGCCCGGCAGGCCGTCGCCTCTGAAAACCGTGCGGCCGCGGCCAACACCGGCCTCGACCCCACGGATCCGCGCTGGGTGCTGGCGGTCCGGGCGTACTCGCAGTTGCAGGGCACGGCGCTCAGCTTCGACCGGCGTCGGCGACTCATGCGGACCGCCAACGGGCTGGGTGTCCGCTCCTTCGACGCCAACGTGATCATCGCGATCGTTCAGGACCACGCCCGCCGAGGCTCGCCGCTGAGCAATGCCGCGGGGACCGTCGCCTTGCTGGAGCCACCGGCGGGCCGTCGTCGCGGCGATGGCGCCGTGATGCTGCGCTGGATCGCCGCCATCGCGTCGGCGCTGACGGCCAATGCGTTTCTCATCTGGTGGCTACTGGGTTAACGCCGGCGGCCGGCGACACACGCGAATCTCGCCGTCGTCGTCCTGCTCGGCGAATCCAAGCTCGAACAGCGCCTGCAGCGCGGCCAGTTGCTCGGCCTGCTTCTTGGAAGGCCCCCAACAGGAGGGGTACCGCTGCGCGCCCATCTCCACGCACACCTCGAAACACTTGGCGTGATCGGGCCCTTTCTCGTCGAGCACGAGATACTGCGGTTGTTGCCTGAGGACTTCCTGGGCGCTCTGCTGGAGAACCGACTTGAAGTTGTGCTGGTGACCGCTTCCGGCGGCCTGCGTGATGGTTCGTTTCATACCCTTGACGATGAACCGCCTGGCCACGTCCAGGCCCCCGTCGACGAGAAGAGCACCGATCAGTGATTCGTAAACGGCGGCGAGAACCGATCGGGGCAGGCTCTCGCGTTCGGCAAGGCCCTTGCCGAGACGCAACAGTTCGTCGAGCCCCAGTTCGTCAGCGATGTCGGCGCAGGTGCGGCGGCTGACCACGGACGACTTTATCTTGGTGAGGTCTCCCTCCAGGAGGTCGGTGAAGTGCTCGTAGAGGTATTCGCAGATCACCAGGCCCAGGACGGCGTCGCCGAGAAACTCCAACCGCTCGTTGCTCTGCAGCCGGGACGGAGCGACCGATGCATGCGTCAGCGCCTGCTCCAGCAGCTCCTTGTCGGCAAAGCGGTGGCCTGACAGCCGCTCAGCCGTGCGAATCTCCTTGGGATCCATGTGGTACCGCCATCGAACGGGCCCTTGCAAGGCCGGCCTCGTCCCGGACGTGGATCCGGTGGATCTCGCGCACGGGCACCGGTTCATCGAGGCTGGGCGGGTTTTACAGTCGCGCCGACTGGCCATGGCTGGCGTGCGGAGCGGCCTAAAAACGCGTCCAGTGGAGCTCACGCGGCTCCGCTCTCACTATAGGTCTCTCTTCGGCTCTCTGGCGGGACCGCATGACCGGAACCGGTCGTTGCGGAGGAGGATCCCGGCCGCGGACGTCCGGTGCAGTGGCACGGCGGCACGATCGGGCCTACGCTATGGCTCGTTTCACCACGGGAAGCCCGTCATGCACTATCCGCGTCGGATCAGCAATATCAAGCGCATCCGCAAGCTCGGCTTCAGAGCTCGCATGAAGACCAGGCTCGGCCGCAAGATGATCAGCCGCAAGCGGCGTCTCGGCCGCAGGATCGCGGCCGCGTAAGACCGGGTCTCGTGCTACCCCGACAGCAATTCCGCCAGTGCCTCCGCAATGCCCCCGGGCGGCGTTGAGGTCACGTCGTACTCGTGATCGGCCAGTTGCCGGTAGACGGGTTCGCGGGCTTCCAGAACAGGACCCAGCTCCATGACGGGATCCGCTCCGGTGAGTGACGGCCGATCGCCTGTGTTGCCGGAGAGTCGACGCCGGAGCTCCTCGATGGTGCAGCGCATGTAGATGAGCGTCGCACTGCCGGCCGCTCGTGCCGCTTCGAGATCGCGCCGGGCCGACTCCACCATCGGCGTGCCGCCGCCAAGGGCGATGACGTTGTCGACTGCCCCGGACGCCCCGGACGCCCCGGGGTGTCCCAGCAACGCGCCGAGCACGGTCGCCTCAGCGTCCCGCCACGCGGCTTTGCCGTGCGCTGCCCACACCGCCGTGACCGTCGGCTCGTCGAACGTCGCCAGCACGCGATCGTCAAGATCCAGGAACGGGCACTCCAGCCGCGCCGCAAGCAGTTGCCCGACGGTGGACTTGCCACAGCCCCGCAAACCCATCAGGAGGACGTTCATCCGGAAAGCGGTCGGCTCAGGCCGCGCGGCGGCCACGCTCGCGATCGATGTAGTCAACGAGACGGTTGCGGTCCGAGGGGTTCAGGAATTCCGTGAACTTCAACGCCATGCGCCGCGGGCCGGGATCGTCCTGCTCGTCGTGAACCCAGACCACGCTGGCCGACGCCTCGATCGCGGCATCGGTGCCGGGGAGTTCCAGATAAAGTGACACGATCTCGCCGGGATCGAGCGCGTCGTCGAGCTCGATCCGCACGCCGCCCTCGCTGATGTCGTACACATGGCCGTGCAGCCGCAGCGGGCAGTTCTGTGCGCTCGTACTGGCAGTCACCGCGGTGTACATCGGTTGCACCCGGATCCGCTCGAACTCACGGTGTGTCTGCTGTTTGCCCGGCATCGGTGCAGGCCCCGGCCAAGGAGACGCAGATGACTATCGGCCATCACGCAGCGTGGCTTGAAAGCGTACCGGGTGGAGGCAGCCCTCCGCAGGGATGATGCCAAAGCTCCACAAACCGGGAATGGCGGATCAGCCCCTTGGCCGGCGGGCCATCAACTGGATGCTGATGCCCTCGATCTCGACCCCGGCCATCCGGGCGATCTCGGCGATGACCGCCTTCGGAAGCCCCTGGGTGAGCTTTTTGCCGAGTTCCTCCGGGACGTCCTGGATCGTTCCGTCCTCGCGGAACCACAGGTGCAGGTGCCGGCTGACGTCGGCGTCGAACCGGCAGCACCCGTTGGAGGGCAGTCTCCGGGCCAGGCCCGTCTTGCAGAAGGTATCGAGCGTGTTGTAGACCGTGGCACGGCTGAGGCGAGTCGTGGTGGGCTTCACCATCCGGTAGAGCTCTTCGGCCGTCGGGTGGCTGTCGGTGGCCACCAATGCCTCGTAGAGCGCCCGACGTTGCGTCGTGCAACGGATCTTTTTTCCGGCAAAGAGCTCGGACGTGCTCGGCATCACAAGGACCCTCACTGGACGAACCGACGTTCCGACCTCAGAATCGTCTACGGCATTATTCTCCGTGACTCGTGACCGGACCACCCGCCCCTGCGGGCCGACAGACGGGACCCCCATGGCCATCAAGATCATCCGTGGCACCCTCGACGCGCCGATCGACCCACTCCGCAGCCGCACCACCGCGATCATAGGATTCGGCAACCAGGGCGCCGCCCACGCCATGAATCTCCGCGACTCCGGTCTCGACGTCATCGTTGCCAACCGGCGCGACTCGTCCAACGGCCGCCGCGCCGTCGAATACGGCTTCGAGCCGCTGGAGATCTCCGACGCGGTCGGTCGGGCCGACCTCGTGGTGTTGAGTCTTCCCGACGAAGTCCAGCCCGAGGTCTACGAGCGCCGGATCGCCCCTCACCTTCGGCCCGGCGCCGTCGTCGGCTTTCTCACCGGCTTCAACATTCGCTACGACTTCATCACGCCGGCCGCCGGGGTCGGGGTGGTCATGGTCGCGCCCAAGGGCCCCGGGGCGACGCTCCGCCGCCTCTACACGGAGGGCCGGGGCCTCCCGTGCCTCTTTGCCGTTGCCCAGGACGTCCCCGGCGCCGAGGCCGCCGACGGTGCGTTGGCGCGCGGCCTGGCGTGGGCGAACGGAATCGGCTGCGCCCGGGCGGCGATCGTGCCGACGAGCTTCGCCGACGAAACCGAGACGGACCTCTTCGGCGAACAGGCGGTGCTCTGCGGCGGACTCAGCGCCCTGGTTCGCGCCGCCTTCGAGACGCTGTGTGATGCAGGCTATCCGCCGGAGCTGGCGTACCTTGAATGCTGCCACGAGGTCAAGCAGGTCGCCGACCTGGTGTACGAGCGCGGGCTCGCCGGAATGTACGAGGCGATCAGCACGACCGCCGAGTTCGGAACCTATCGGGCCGGCGCGGCATTGATCGACGATGGCGTCCGTACGCGAATGGCCGACCTGCTGCGCGAGATACGTGACGGCACGTTTGCCAGGGCGCTGCGGGCCGACCACGAGAAAGGATCACCCTGGTTCGAGCAGCAGCGGGCCGCAGCGCGCCGTCATCCGCTGGAGCAGGCCGGTCTCTTCGTGCGGTCGCTCATGCCGTGGCTGGCCGGAAACGGTGACCGGCGATGACCCTCTGGCAGGCGTTGATCCTGGGTCTCGTCGAGGGGATCACCGAGTACCTCCCCATCAGCTCGACCGGCCACCTCGTGCTGGCGTCGGCGCTGCTGGGGCTCGGTGATGCCGGCACACCCAAGCAGGCGATCGACGGATTCAACATCGTCATCCAGGGCGGCGCGATCCTGGCGGTGCTGGGCCTGTACCGCGCCCGCGTCATCCGGATGATCGCGGGGCTCGTCGGACGGGACGCGGCCGGCCGGAAACTGTTTTTCAATATCGTCGTGGCGTTCGTCCCGGCCGCGATCCTGGGACCGTTGCTCAACGACGCCATCGAGGCACGTCTGTTTCACCCGGTCCCGGTGATCGCCGCCCTGGCCCTGGGAGGCGCGTGCATGATCGCGCTGGGACCGTGGCAGCGCCGGTTCTTTCACGATGCTGCCGGAGACCGCGGCGCTGAACACGCCTACCTCGACATCGAACGGCTCTCGTGGCGGCTGGCGTTCGTGATCGGTCTGTTCCAGTGCCTGGCGATGTGGCCCGGCATGAGCCGTTCGATGGTGACCATCGTCGCCGGGATGCTCATCGGCATGCGCGCGCGGCACGCCGCCGAGTTCAGCTTCCTGCTGGGGCTGCCGACCCTCGGCGGCGCGTGCGCATTCCGGCTCGCGAAGAGCATGGCGTCGGGCGAGCAGGGCATCGTCGACGCCATCGGCTGGCTGCCGTTGGTCGTGGGCCTCGCCACGGCGACGGTCTCGGCGGCACTGGCGATCAGGTGGCTCGTCGCATGGCTGAACCGTCACGGGCTGGCCGTGTTCGGCTGGTACCGGATTGCACTCGCCGTCGTGTTCGCCGTCCTGGTCCTGGCCGGTGTGATCGGCGACTTGCAGTGACCGTTCCGCTCAGCAGTCGATTTCCATGGCCACCATGTCGCTGTAGCTGGGGCCGACCGGCTCGCCCATCGTGAGCCGGAAGATCTCGCGAAGGTGCTTGATCGTCTCGTGGCACGACCGCGTGTCGTGGTCCTTGTCCACGATCGCCTCGAACTCGAGAAAGTTGCCGATGACCTCGACCTCGTCGAGATGGATCCGCACGTTGTCGAGCATCCACAGTTCACGACGCTTGACGACCCGCACCCACTCCTTGAGGCTCGTCGTCCCCCAGCGACGCCGCGCCTGGGCGTCGGAGAGGATGGCGTAGTCGCACATCCGCGGTCGCACGATGTCGCGGCGGTGGTAGAAGATCCACTCCGTCGGCTCACCGGGCGCCTCGCGCCGCTTGAGCCGCCCGTCGGCGAGCCGGAAGTAGGTATCGGTCTGATGCATGACACCCATCCGCGTCGCCCCCAGCACCTTGCACTGCCGCCGGGCCACCAGGAGATCGCGAAGTTCGGCCTTGAACTCGATGTTGTGCATCGTCTCGACCAGATCGGCTCTTTTCGGGACTCATTCCGGCAGCTTCTTCGAGAGCGTGTCCTCATCCCAGATCTCGATGCCGAGATCCTTGGCTTTTTTGTACTTGGAACCCGGTTTCTCTCCCGTGATCACGATGTCCGTGGTCTTCGAAACCGTGGAGGCGACGCGGGCACCGAGTTGTTCCAGCCGATCTTTCAAGGCCTGCCGCGGGAACTGCTTCAGGGTGCCGGTCAGGACGATTGTCTTGCCGGTGAACTGCGCTGTGGCCGGCGCTGCCTGCCGGTACTCACGGCTGGTCAGGTCCACACCGGCGGCGTCCAGCAACGCGAAGGTCTCACGCGCGGGGGGCGACTTCAGGTGCTCGTAGAGCGTCGTCGCGGTAATCTCGCCGAAGTCCGGCAGCGCCATGAGCTGCTCCTGCGTGGCTGCCATGAGCGCGCCGGCGTCGGCAAAGTGCCGCGCCAACGTCCTGGCCGCCGTGGACCCGATATGCCGGATGCCGAGACCCGCCAGTAGCCGAGCGAGGCCGCGAGACTTGCTCCGGTTGAGTCCGGCGAGCAGGTTGTCCACGGACTTCTCGCCCATCCGCTCGACCTTGATCAGATCGTCACGTTTCAGCGTGAAGAGTTCCGCGAAGTGCCTCACCAGACCTGCCTCGACCAACTGCTCGACAAGCTTCTCGCCGAGGCCGTCGATATCCATCTGGCCGCGCCCGCAGAACCACGCGAGCTTCTCGCGGAACTGGGCGGGGCACTCCGGGTTCACGCAGTAGATCTTCGGGCCCTCGCGTTCCACGACACCGTGGCACTCCGGGCACTCCTGCGGGGCGTTGATCGGCGTCTCGGTACCGCGACGGGTGCCGGTCTCGACCCGGACTATCCGGGGGATGATCTCGCCGGCCTTCTCGACGACGACCGTGTCGCCGATCCGGATGTCCTTGCGCTGGATCTCCTCGATGTTGTGCAGCGTCGCGTGGCTGACGGTCGTCCCGGCGAGTGCGACCGGCGTCATCGTGGCCCGCGGCGTGAGGGTGCCGCCCTTGCCGACCTGCCAGTCCACGCGTTGCAGCACGGTGACACCCTGCTCCGCCGGATATTTGAATGCGATGCACCATCGGGGGGCCTTGCTCGTCGCGCCGAGGTCCTGCTGGCGGTCGAAACGGTCGACACGGACGACCATGCCGTCCACGGCGTAGCCGACGCCGGACCGCTCGATGCGGAACGATTCGATCGCCTCCACGACGGCGTCGATCGTCCTGCACCTGCTGGTATGCCGGCTCGTCGGAATGCCGAAGCCGCGAAGGCGTTCGAGCAGGACCGAGTACGTCTCGACGCCGGTCAAACCCCGGACCTCGCCGCGGCCGTGGGCAAGAAAACGCAGCCCCCGGTCCGCAACGACCCTGGGGTCAAGGCTCTTGAGGGTGCCCGCCGTCGCGTTGCGGGCGTTGGCGAACTGCGGTGAACCCGCTTTCGTGCGCGCCAGATTGATCCGGTCGAACTCGTCGCCGGGCATGAACATCTCGCCGCGCACTTCCAGGACAGCCGGCGGCGGTGCGGCCGGGCTGTGCAGTGTCAGTGGAATTGCCCGGATCGTGCGCACCTGCGCCGTGATGTCGTCGCCGCGCTCACCGTCGCCGCGCGAGACCGCGCTCGCCAGTGACCCGTTCTCATAGCGAAGACCGACTGCGACCCCGTCGATCTTGGGATCGCAGACGTACTGGGGCGCCTCGTCGCCGAGCCCCTTGACCACGCGCTCGTGCCACGCACGCAGATCCTCGATCGAGTAGGTGTTGTCGATCGACATCATCGGCACGCGGTGGCGAACCGTCCGGAACCCCTCGATCGGCTGCCCGCCGACGCGCTGCGCCGGACTGTTCGGGTCGTGCAGCTCCGGCTGAGCCGCTTCCAGCTCCTGGAGCTCGCGCAGGAGTTCGTCGAACTCGCTGTCTGTCATGACCGGCTGGTCGTCGACGTAGTAGGCGCGGTTCGCCCGGTCGAGCAGCGCCCGCAACTCAACGATGCGACGCGTATCAACGCTCCTGGACATCGCCGGGAATCACGTTCAGCGTGTAATACGCCTGGTCATGAAGCAGCGGCTGCCCGCCCGCGCTGCGCACGCCCGCAAGATGCAGTTCGTGTACGTACCCCTCGCGCAGCCCCTGCACCGTGAGCGCCACCGACCGCCTGTCGTCCGAGACGGCGGCCCGGGTGATCCGGTGCCGCTGATGGTCGACCTCCGGCGAACCGTACTTCTCGAAGCGGTGATAGGTGAAGCTCGTCAACTCGTAGCTTTCGGGCCGGGAGGCCGTGTCGGGATCGACCGCACTGGTGAACTCCAGCGTGAACCCCTGCCCTGCCACCCGCATGTGCAGCACCTCGAAGGGAAGCACGCCCGTGTAGACCAGCCGCTGCAGGCCCCAGGACCGCCGGCCGAGGCCGCCCCAGCCGCGGTTGGTCAGCCCCGCGAAGAGGCTCCCGTCGGGAGCGAACCGCAAGCGGTTGACGCCGCAGTCCAGGCCGCTGCGGAACGCGAAGCACGCGCCCTGGTACACGCCGTCCACCCGCTCCAGGTCGACACGCATGATCGAGGCGTTGGTCTGGTCGCCGACGAACAACTGGCCCTCGAAGGGGCCGAACCGCCCGCCGGTGTCGTCGAGCATGATGTCGCTGGCGCTCTGGCCCATGCGCCCGTAAGGGAACCACACCGCCGGCGGCTTGAAGTCCTGCTCGCCGCGCGGCGGGTCGAAGCCGGCCTGGCCGTACCAGCGCGTGGAGCTGGGGTGGCCGTGCCAGTCGCCGCGCTCCAGGTGCGACAGTTTGCAGGTGGCGACCCAGTCGCCCTGGTTGTCGGTATAGAACATATCACCGGCAGCGTTGCGGCCGAGGCCGTTGGGGGCGCGCAACCCGCCGCACACCGGCTCGATGGTTCCGTCGGGGTGAACGATCACGGCCCAGCCGCGCCACGGAACGATCGACTTTCCGAGTTGCCCGCAGAACCCGACGCACAGCGTCACCCACATGCGTCCCTGCCCGTCGAGCTTCGGCCCGAAGGCGTACTCGTGGTAGTTGCCGCTGATGCCCCACCCCTGCGAGACGGTTTCGAAGAGGTCCGCCCGATCGTCGCCGTCGAGATCCACTATCCGGGTGAGTTCGCCCCGCTGCGCCACGTAGAGCCCGCCGCCGGTGGCATCGGCGGCCGGGGCCATCCACTGCGCCCCCAGCGGCTCGTGCAGCCCGGCCGCGAAGAGTGTGAACGAGGCGTCGAACGGCGGATCGTCGTACGCGCCGTCGATGATCCAGACCTCGCCGCGTCGCGTGGTCACGACGGGTCGCCCGTCGGGCAGTATGTCGAGCCCGCCGACTTCCAGGACGACGCCCGGGGGCTCGAGCACCGTCAACAGGCGATAGTGCCGAGCCTCGGCCGAGCCGGGGAAGTCCAGGTCCAGCCGGTAGTCGAGCTGTGCGAGCAGCCGGCCGTCCATCTTCGGGCGCATCTAGAATTCCCATCCGCCGACGCCCTGGGTGATCTTGGCCAGCACCGTGTTGCGGCCGGCGTTCAG
>SMVB01011107.1_pt1 | contig 10965 bp, 7 predicted proteins | sample 2456461 | NCBI WGS metagenome assembly SMVB01 (sample SAMN11095934, study PRJNA526329) | marine sediment metagenome | biome: Marine sediment; feature: Surficial sediment; material: Deep marine sediment; isolation source: Hadal surficial sediment | place: Pacific Ocean | collected 2014-05 | depth 0-1...
GATCTGATCCCCAATCTCGTCGCAACGGTCCGGGGCTTCGCCGATCAAGAAGAGGAAGTGTTCACTTCAATCGCCGAGGCTCGTTCCCGCCTGGGTGGTGCAATCCGATCGGGAGACCTGGGCCAGATGGCGGGAGCCAATCAGTCCCTTACGCAGGGGTTGGGACGCCTGCTGGTAATATCCGAGGCATACCCGGAACTGCGTTCGAACCAGAACTTCATGGAGTTGCAAGTTCAGTTGGAAGGCACCGAAAACAGGATTGCGACGGCGCGACAGGATTACAATGACGCTGTGCGAACCTATAACGGTTTCATTCGGCGATTTCCGCAAGCGCTGACTGCCAAGGCGACCGGGGCCGAGGCGAGGGAGTACTTTGAGATTACCTCTGAAGAGGTGCGAGACGTGCCAACTGTGAGTTTTGAGTGATTGTAAGGTGTCACTACATCGCACACACTACAGCTCACGATAGAGTTCTCCGGCGCTCGTTGCCATACAGTTGAGGTTTATCGAATAGGGCAGAGGGCCGGTGCTGACCTGAATCTGACACAGAGAGACATCAATTGGCGAAGGACCAGTCAGTAATCTCTTCGTCGGCCTGATCTCCGAACAACAACCCGCCGTCGTGAAGTCGCAGGGGCAGGTGCTCGGCTTGCTGCAGCCCACCGGACGCGCCAATATGCCGTCGTCCGCACACATCGATGGGCTACCACGAGGATCTCCATGACGACCGACACACAGTGCCGCCCGACGCACATCCCGTTCGCCGGGGGGCTGCTCGTCGCACTGGTCCTCTGCCTCGCCTGCTCTGCAGCGGCCGATGCGCAGACGACGCGCGAGTGGCGATACGTACCCGATCCCGGCAGCGAAGTCTGCACGCTAGGTCTGAGGGAGGTGCCTCTCCGAGCGCCTGATGCGGGTGAGATCCAGGTCAGGATATGGGCGTCTTCCTTCAACGGCCGGGACCGATACCGGCTCGCCGGTTCCTGCGACGACGTGCAGGTCCCTCTGTCCGACGGCGCGGGCGAGGTCACTGCCGTCGGGGCCGGAGTCACGCGCTTCGAGGTGGGCGACCGCGTGGTCACCACCTTCTTCGCCGAGGGGTGGATCGACGGGAACCAGCCTCGATCGGCCAATCCATTCCGTCGAGGTGGCCCGGGCCCTGGCGTTCTCACTGAAGGGTTCGTCGGCGACGCCGACGGCTTCGTGGCCGTTCCCGAGTACCTGACGTACGAAGAGGCCTCCACGCTGACGATAGCCGCGCTCACTGCCTACAACGCGCTGTTCAAGTACGGGGACCTTCAGCCCAATGACTACGTGCTCCTGGAGGGCACCGGAGGCGTCTCGAGCTTCGGACTTCTCTTCGCGGTCGCGGCGGGGGCCAGACCCATCATCACCTCGTCCAGCGACGAGAAGCTGGCCCGGGCGGTTGAGCTCGGGGCGGCCGGAACGGTGAACTACCGCCGGAATCCCGAGTGGCAAGAGGAGGTGATGGAGCTCACCGGAGGAATCGGTGTCATGCACGTCCTGGAGATCGGGGGACGGGAAACGCTCCCGCGGGCGCTCCAGGTGCTGGACTTCGGGGCCCATGTGGCCCTCATCGGAGGGCTCACCGGCTTCGGCGGCGAGGTACCGTTCTTCGCGCTGTTCAACAGGAACGCGTCCGCCACCAGCTTCCAGGTGGGCTCTCGCGCGGACTTCGAGGCCATGAATCGGTTTCTCATGGGCCACCAGATCCACCCGCTCGTGGACCGCGTCTTCGAGTTCGAGGATGCCGTCGAGGCGTTCGACTTCTTCATGAACGGCGACTTCATGGGCAAGGTCGTCATCCGACACTGAACGAAATGGATGAAGAGCAAGAACCCACTGGCCGGCGATCGAAGGTCATCAGGAGGATCCTGCTCGGATCCGCAGCCACGGTGGTGCTCGTGGCCTTGGCCGGCGGCAGCTACTGGGCTCTGACCTGCCCCTGCGACGGCACACCCGGATTCGTGTTGCGAGGTGAGCGGCACGAAGAGCCGGTCACCGACTGGGGCTTCGCGAACGACGTGCAGCTGTGCCAGATCCAGATCAGCATCGGGTGGAGGCCCCACTCGGTGAACCTGAACTGCATGGCGACTCCGGAAGGAGACCTCTTCCTCAGTTGCTCCTTCGGCGCTCGCAAGTACTGGTGCCCGCGGGTGGAGACGAACCACCCGGGCCGCTTACGCCTCGATGGGGTCGTGTACCCCGTCGTGCTGAACCGGGTGACGGACCCCTCCGTGCTCGAGGCGGCTTGGGCCGCCAGAGTGCTGAAGCTCCAGAATCCAGACGTGCAGAGCGTGCAGCCCCCTGGATCGGTCCCGCGTCCCGACGCCGAGCGCCCGGAGAGCTGGTGGACCTTCCAGGTTCGATCGCGGGCTGGGTAGGCGGCGCCGCACTCTCTGGTTCGAAACCTTCGAGCATTGCTAGAGGTCCCATAGCCGCCTTTTCGCCCCCAACTCAGGAGGGGGCCTAAGGAGACCATCATGTCAGCGACAAAACCGCGCTTGTCAGTGATGATGTTCCTGCAGTACGGCGTGTGGGGTGTGTGGCTGCCTGTGCTCGCACGCTACCTGCAGGCCTCGGTGGAGGAGGGCGGACTGGGGTTCACGCCCGGCCAAGTAGGCTGGATCCTGGGGCTGGCGGGGTCGATCGGCGCGGTGACCGCGCCCTTCGTAGCCGGCCAGTTCGCCGATCGCTACTTCTCCAGCGAGAGGTTCCTGGCGGTGCTTCTCGTCGCCGGCGGCATCATCAAGATCATCACGGCCTTCCAGACGACGTTCGTCTCCTGGCTCTGGCTGTCGGTCGCCTACAGTGTGCTGTATACGCCGACGCTCGCGCTGACCAACTCACTCACCTTCGCCCACCTGCGCGATCCGGACAGGGAGTTCCCGCTCATTCGGGTGTGGGGAACCGTGGGCTGGATTGCCGCCGGCTGGCTCTTTCCGCTGTTCTGGCTCCTCTCTGATGTACGCCTGCAGTGGCTGCCGCCCTTCTACACAGGCACCGAGGTGGCCGACGTTACGTCTCGGCTGGGCGACGCACTGATCGTCTCGGGTATCGCGGCGATCGCCTACGCCGCTTACTGCCTGTTCCTGCCCCACACCCCACCCAAGCGCGGCGCTGTGGAGAGGCTCGCCTTCGCCAAGGCGTTCGGGTTGTTCCGGCGGCGCTCCTTCACCGTCCTGGTGGCTGCGAGCCTGCCGATCGCGGTGATCCACCAGATCTACTTCATGCAGACGGCACCGTTCTTCGCCGACGTTCTCGGACTGCGGGACAGCCAGATCGGGCCCGCCATGACGATCGGCCAGTTCGCGGAGATCGCTGTCATGGCAGGGCTGGCCCTTCTCATCAGGAGGTTCGGCACGCGCTGGGTCATCGTCATCGGTGCGGCGGCCTACTTCCTGCGCTACGCGATCTTCGCCAGCACCGGCCTCCCGGTCGGAGTGATCGTCGCGAGCCAATTCCTGCACGGCTTCTGCTACGCCTGTTTCTTCGCCGTAGGCTTCATCTACGTCGATCGGCTGGCGGATGAGGACGTGCGGCACTCGGCGCAAACGGTCTTCGGCATCGTCATCCTCGGGGTCGGGCCCGTGCTCGCGGCGCCGCTTCTGGCATACCTTTCCGTCCTCTTCCGTACGCCTGACGGTGGCCTCGACTATTCGGCGCTCTGGTATACCCTTTCGGTCATCGGACTCGTGACGGCAGTGGCGTTCGCCGCCCTCTTTCGAGACGAGTCCCAACCGTCGGACAACCCCTAATCCAGGATTGACCTCACCACCTCGATCACACCGTTGATCATCTCGTCTTCGACCTCCGGCGACCATCCGACGGGCGAGGCGTACTGAATCTGAATCACCTGCGACTGGTAGGCGTTCCGACGCACGAGCTCTCGCGTCGGAATGTAGAGATTGTGCTCACCCATATAGCCGAACACCATGATCGGCATGTCGCGGCGAAACGTATCCTTGATACGCGCCCCGATCGGCGCGGTCACCTCCCCTTGCATCGCCACGAGCGGCATCGGTCCGATCTTGGCGACGATGACCTCGTTGTAGACGCAAGGCAGCTCGTCGTGGATGCTGTAGTCGTATCTGTCGAGGAGCTCCGTATCGCTCTTGTGAATCAGGTACGTATCGTCGGTGCAGACCATGTCGGTCGTCGTCTGCGGAAACGGGAGGTCTCGCTCGTAATACCTCAGCAGCATACGGACCCAGTTCGTGCTCCGGTGACGGTGCGGGTACGGCACGAAGCCCACGTCAGGCGGGAACTCCTCGGCGAGCGCGAGCGCAGCCTCTCTGGAAATCGGCGGAGCCAACGGCAGCGCGAGTACTTCCAGCGTGCTGGTGATGGGGCCCGTGACGTCCTGAAGCTCGCCCTCCGCGATCTCCAGGACGGCCGTCGCGAGCTCGTGCCCCAGTCCTCTCGCGACCTCCTCCATGACCGCATCGAGGGCCTCCGGTCCGACGGCGCGGGCCTCGGTCGCCCGCTGGTCGTAGTCGGCGGGCCGCACCGCGTACTGGTTGCCCCCTGACGCGTCGGCATACATGGCCTGCACACCGGGAATGGCTGCCTCGATCTCATCCATGGCATAACCAGGGTGCCCGGCGTCGATCTTTGAACGCGACGCCTGCGCCGGATGTGTACCGTGGTTAAAAAGCAGCGCCACGGGCTGCTCGCCCTGCACCACTTTCAGCAATTGGATCTCGTAGTCGGCCGGCGCGTCGCCTCGTGTGGTGATGAAATACCCATGGCCCGCTCCGAAGAGTACGTTGACCGGCCCACGCTCGTTGGCGATCGCTTCCTTGATGAGCTCCAGCATCCGCTCGGCCAACCACTCCCCGTAGTCGAAGTTGTCCGGGTTGATCTGGATGGGCGCGTTGTGGTTGTGCGTCGCCAAGAGAATGAGTCGTGACGGATCGATGCCGAGCTCATCCCTCACCAGCTGGCGCAGGATAGGTGTCGCGACGTCGAGGCAGTTGAGGTCGTACGTGACGATGACCAGACGGTTGGTTCCGTCGTTCAGCACCAGAGCACGAGCGTAGATGTCCTCGGCCGTCCCCTCCGACACACGGCCATTCACCATCACCCGTGGCTCACTGTTCGTGATGACACCCTTGGCCACTCCCGCACTCATCTGCTGCGCGAAAGTCGACTGCGGCTCCTGCGCGAAAGTCGCCCGCGGCAGCACGACGATCACGGCTGCCAAAACGGTCAACACGAAGTCCCGTTTGACACGACTGTTCATGATGCTGTTCTCCTTTGCCCCCTCAGCCAGATCTCAGCCCCTGGGCAGCGGGGCGTGGGACACCACACTAGTGATCATGCTCATGCTGCTGCAGGAAGGCGAGCAGGTCGGCGAGGTCCTGGTATTCGAGCCCTTGCTCCAGCCCGTCCGGCATCAACGACAGGCCTTCGGTGCGCATCTCACGGATGTCGCTCCGGCGAACGATGTCTGTTTCCCCCAGAGCCCGGACGAGCGTCACACTCGCCGGTGTCTCCGATCGAAGGATGCCGTTCAGCAACTCGCCGTCAGTGGTCTCCACCAAGTAGTTCGCGTATTCCGGAGCGATGGCGCTGTTCGGATCCAAGATCGATGTCAGCAGGTCCTCTGTCCCCTTGGTGAAGGCCATGCCGAGGTCGGGTCCCACCGTGTTTCCCACCCCGCGCAAGAAGTGACACTGGGCGCACAGCGCCTCGAAGTGCCGTTGCCCTCGTGACTCGTTCCCCCGCAGCCTGAGGACCTCGGTCAGGTATTGATCCACGATCTCCCTGCGATTGCTGAACTCGTGGTCGCCGAAGAACGCGGCGGCGCGGGTCGCGATGTCTTCGGACGAGCGGCGAAGGAGCCTGCGGCGCTGCTCGAGATCCAGGTTGAGCTCTCCCGAGTTCAGGTCTCCGCTCTCGAGCGCCGAGATGAGCAGCTCGTGAAACGTTACGCGGCGCAGGAGCATGTCGAGCACGATCGCTTTCACCTGAGGGCCATAACGTCTCCACCGGGCGAGGACCTCTCCTCCTGTGGCATCGTCAGCGAGCCGGGCGAACGCTTGGGCGGCCCCTACCTGAAGCTCGAGTGGGTGTCGAGGCTCCATGAGCCCGAGCAGGGACTCACCCACCTGCGCGTAGCTTCCCAAACCGAGGAGCTCGACCTCTTCGATGCGCTCGGAAACGGACAGCGAGGCGTCCAGGACACGGACACGCGCCTGGGTCATCGCGCGGTCCTGAGCTCCTGTGTCCTGAATGCCGAGGCTCGAAGCCACACGTAGCGCTCCCCGCACGACCGGAGTGGACCCGGAGTTGATGGCTCGCTCCAGCGCCGCCCGAATCGACGCCTCTACCCCCGAAACCTCGCTGATGCGTCCAAGGCCGTCGGCGAGGCCATCCAGTAGCGCGGCGCGCCAGCCCGGGGCGAGCCGCGAGCCACCCGCCATACTCACCAGCAAGGAGACCGGTCCGAGGTTGTCGCGAGAGCCCACCACGGAGGCAAGACGCCTTGTCACGTCCCGCTTCGCATCGGTGACCTCCCGGAGGAACGGATCACCGGAGGCCAGCAGCGCCTCCAGCGCGATGTCGGGCTCGACGGCCAGGCCGGCCAAGACAGCATCGCGGGACCATTGGTACTCCACGTCTCGACGGAGGATCGCCAGCAGCACCTCGGTCACTCGGGGGTCCTCGATCGTGCCAACGGTGAGCGCGACCTGCAGGCGGACACGCGCATCGGGATCCGAGCCCATCTGCAGCACGGCGTCCCGGAGTTCGGGCGATCCCATGACGTAAGGCTCGGCCATCCGAAGGGCATTCTCGCGGACGGCCGGACTCGCGTCCTCCAGTCCAGCCTGAATGAGCTCGGGGTCCAGAGCACCGAGCCCTTCCAGCGTCCAGAGTCCGTGCAGTCGCCCAAGCGCAGAATCGCTCTCGAGACACAATTGCGTCAGCATCGGAACCGCTGATTCATCCCCGCGCTCGACGAGGAGGCGCTGAGCGGTGTCGCGCCACCATTTGTTCGGGTGCGCCAAGGCTTCTACCAAGGTCCCGAGATCGGCACTGCCGAGCTCGGGGCGCACCCGCTCGACCCCCTCACGAGGAACGACGCGGTAGATGCGGCCCTTGTCATCACCAGCCCTGATGTCGAGGCCCCGCTCCACCTGATCCGGGATCCATTCCGGATGCTCGATCACCGCGCGATGCATATCCACCACGTAGAGGCCACCGTCTGGTCCGACGGCCATCGTGACCGGTCGGAACCAGTTGTCGTCCCCGGCGAGAAACTCGACCTCGTCCTCCCCGCGACTGGCTCGGAACGATGGACCATCCGGCCGCACGACATCCTGATGGACGACGTTGACGACGACATCGTTGACGAAGAACGTGCCCCTATATGCTGCGGGAAGGACACCACCGCCGTAGTAGGTGATGCCCGAAGATCCGGAGAAGCGACCGGCCTGTTCCGGGTGATTGACCCTCGTCTCCGGTGGCGAGATCTGATAGAGCGTCGCCGACGCCTCGTGGTCAGAAATCTGTGCTCGCGTGGTCTCGACGACCAGGTCCGGGCTGCGCCTCAGATACTCGGGACGGAAGACCATATGCTGAATGTGGTTCAGGTTGTGGGTCCCGAACATGTGACCCCACGCGTCGACCGCGATGCCATTGCCACCGGTCGTCTCGTACGATGGCTGAAACTCGCCGGTGCCCGGACGAAACCGAAAGTCCATCCCCCTGATGGACACGTCCTGGTCGGGCGAAGCGACCGCATGTGCCGAACCGTTGTTGCCGCCGTTGGCACCGTACACCCAGTTGTCCAATCCCCACGTCAGCCCGTTGATGTTGTGCTGGGTGTTCCCGACGGGAAACCCGGTAAAGAGAACTTCTTCGACATCCGCAACACCGTCTGCGTCGGTGTCCTGGAGGAAGAGAATGTCGGGCGGACGGGTGACGAGGATTCCCCCACGCCAGGGCAGCACCGAGGTCGGAAACTGGAGCCCGTCGGCGAAGACCGTCGCTGTCTCGTAGTAGCCGTCCCCGTCCAGGTCATCGAGCAGCTTGATGCGACCCAGGGGCCTCGACTCACCCTCGGGCTGCGTCGGGTAGTCGCGCATCTCGACGACGTACATCCGACCATTGGCGTCGAAGGCGACGGCGACCGGATCGACGATCTGAGGCTCACGAGCCACCAGCTCGAGCTTCAGGTCGTCCGGGATCCGGGCGGTCGCGATGAAATCTTCCGGCTCTCGCGACGAGGGCGAGTCCGCGGGCCCGCATCCGTAAAGGACGCAGAGCATCGCGACCGGCACACGCAGTGAAGTCGACATGCCTACGGCCTCCACGTCCCGCTGGCTACCGCCGGGACGAAGGTCTCCAGACCCTCCGGCGGAAAGTCCAGGCTCCTGCCTAGCTCGGCACTCATGTAGGCTGTCATCAGCTGCTCGACGACCTCGACGCCGGCGTCGAAGGTCAGCGACGGGGGCCTGTCCTCGAGAAACGCGCGCACGAAGTGACGATTCTCGGCTTGATATCCGTAGTCGGCCGCCTCATCGGCGACCACGGGCATCAGTCCGATCTCCGCGTTCTGCTTCTCCACCAGGTCTTCCCCCGCCCGGCCCTGCACCTCGCGACTGAAGAAGAGCTTGAGTCCGCTGTCCAACGTGTTGATCGACATCGAGTACTCCGGACCGAGCAGCTCCATCGTCAAGCGCAGCCCGGCGCCGACGTAGCTCCAGGACGTGCTCGCTTCGCCGAGCACCCGGACGCCATCCTCTGTCTCGTATTCGATCGTCGCGGAGGCGAAGTCCTCGGACGGGCGAGCGCGGTAGTCGACGTCCTTCCCCATGCGTTGCTGGAGCCGCTCGGGGTAGGGCGGCCGCGTCCACTTGAGCGACGCGATGTGCGCGGTCACACGTCGGGGCCGAAGCGAGGCTCGCGGTGCTCCGGGCTCAGTCAACAGGTGGCGCACGACCTCGATGGAATGACACATCATGTCGCTCAGCACACCGCCACCCTGCAGGTCGCCACGCCAGAACCAGGGCATGTGGGGGCCACTGTGCTCTTCGGCGGCACGAGCGAGGTACGGCCGACCGGTCAGCGCGGCTCCTCGCCTCCAGATGATCTCGCGGCCGCGAGTGACGGCGGGAGCGAAGACCTGGTTCTCCAGGTAGCCATGATTCAGCCCCGCCTGCTCGACGAGGTCCCGCACTTGCCTCGCTTCGGCTACGGTTCGGGCGAGCGGCTTCTCGCACGCGATGCCCCTGAGATTTCCGCGTCCGCTCATCACCGCCTCGCAGATCGCTTGGACGTTCTCGACGCGCGTGTAATTGGGCCCGCACAGCCAGAGCCCCTCGACGGCTGGGTCCGCCACCATGTCGGCGATCGATGTATGGGCCTTCGCGTCACCAACTCCCAGGCTGCGCGCGAGGGCCGCGGCCTCCTCGGCATGCTCACGGTTCGGGCTCCAAACCCCTCGAACGTCGGCATCGCGCACGCCCACGAGCGACTGAATGTGGAACCGCGTGATGAACCCGCTCCCGACGAAGCCGATACCGAGTCGAGCCGAGCTCACCGTGAGATCTTGTCGGCCTGGTAATAGAGGTCGATGAGCGCACGATCGACCAGTCGCTCGCCGGCCCCAACCTCGACCCGGGTGGATGTGGCGGCGCCGTACCCCCCCTCGGTCGTCGCCTGAATGGTCGGGAAGTAACCGAGTGCGCCGTTGGTGTAACCGACGAAAAACGTGTGCTCGAACTGGCTCCGCGCCTTGAGGGACAAGCCATGCTCGACGAAGAACTCGCCTGGGAAGGTCGCGAGCGCGATGTCGGCACCGATCAGCACGGTGTTGATCTCGGCCAACATGTCTCGCTGGGTGCGCGCCACGTCGGTGCGTGAGGCGAGCGGGATCACTTCGGTGTGGACCGAAATCACAGGCGCGTCGTCGAAGCCCGTGATCGATTCCGATACCCTGATGACCTCGTCCGCCAGAGCCCGACCCATCGCCTCTACTTGCTCGAACGCGCCTTCAGCGGGCGGCGTCTTGTCCCAGAACGGGTTGATGTCTCCCGCAGCCCCCTGGAGAAACATCGCCTGGCCTCCCAGCTCCGCCTCCACGATACGCATGAAAGCACCTGGGTAGTCGGCGGAAATGTCGAGGTTTTCCGGTCCCAGCACCACGGGATGACACTGGAAACTCACGAGTGTCGCGAGTGGTTGGCCATCGAGCTGCTCGACCCGAATGACGCCGAGCTCGTAGTCGAGAGGGCTGGTGGGGATCCGCTCCCGATTCTCCCAGAACATCACGGCTCGACCGTCAGCACCAATCATGCGTCGGTTGTGGCCTTCGCGAACCTCACCCCAGCCGACGCCGATGCGAACGGGAACCATTCGCCCGTCGGCCTCGATGACGGCTTGGGCGATCTTCTCTTCCGCGTCACGAATCCAGGGGCTCGCCGCCGACGGGAAATCGGGCGTCGCCCGGGGCCCCGAGTGCGTATGTGAGGCCACCAGGAGAACGTCTTCGATATCGGTTCGTTGCCCCACGATCGACTTGATGCGTGCCACGCTCTCGGCCGAGATGGACCCGAGATCCAGCGTGACAATGGCTAGCTTCTGGCTCTGGTCGCTGAGCACGATCGCCTTGGCGTACAGAGGGTCGTGCACGCCCTCCGACACATCGGTGCCCCGCGCGCCGTAGCCGTACATCGGTCCTCCGATGGGCGGAGTGACATCGGCTCTCGCCACACCGGCGCTCAGCTGAGCACGAGCCAGCTGCGGAGTGAAGAGCACCACCAGGCTCACAAGACCGACGAAGCGGATCATGGCTCCCTCCCTAGACATCTCCAAGGCCCTCGCAGCGCGGCGTCGACGCCCAAGCGCGCGAAATCGTCGGACCCCGAGATCGGTAAGATTGAACCGAAATTTGGGCGGATCGCAAGGGCGAGGATCAGGCCAGTATCCCACGCA
>SMVB01024352.1_pt1 | contig 10963 bp, 9 predicted proteins | sample 2456461 | NCBI WGS metagenome assembly SMVB01 (sample SAMN11095934, study PRJNA526329) | marine sediment metagenome | biome: Marine sediment; feature: Surficial sediment; material: Deep marine sediment; isolation source: Hadal surficial sediment | place: Pacific Ocean | collected 2014-05 | depth 0-1...
ATTTCGAGCGGGTAGGTCGAGGCCGGCAGCGCGATGGCCACCAGTTCATCCGGATAGAGCGCGATCGGCCCGACCAGTTCGAAGAGCTCATCCTCCGACAGCAAGGCGGCGTATGCGGTTTCCTGATCCTGGGACACGGCCGCGCGCGGCGCGCTAGACCAAAAAGACACAATCAAGGCGACGATAATCGCGGGCATGAACGATCGACCCCAAGGCGACGCGAAAGTGACGATGCTCGACATGCGGTTCTCTTCCCTTACTGGTCGCCGGCCTTACTGGTCGCCGGGGCGGGGCGGGGATTGGTCGTAGCGGATATCACCCTGGCAAACAACCGTAATACCAAGGAGCATTGATAAAGACCCATAGAGACGGCTTGCCGTGGTTCTCGGCTAGGCGCGCCCGTCGCCGCGATGCAGCGCATCGCAAGATGGGCGCAACGACGTCCGAGAGCCTCGGCAAGCCGCCCTCCGGGTCGCGTCCGCTTATCGCCGGAGGGCGTCAGGCAGCCTAGCCGATGCGCTGCATCGCCTGCGGCTCCCTTCCTACCCGGCGAAAAGCGGACGCGATCTCTATGGGTCTTTATCATTGGTCCTTGGTATTACCCCAATCGCGCGGACCGGGACCGCCCGGTAATCTCGACGATAGCATAAAGAGTGACGCCGGTTAGCACGGCGATACCCAGCGCACGAATGCAATTCTCCGCGCCAATATCGCCCAGCAACAACGCGCTGGCCGCGAGGCCCAGGATCGCGCCGATGCGCTCGATCAGCCGAAGCGCGCTGAGACCGGCGCTCGCCCCGCCAGCGCTGCTAAGCGCTAGAACATGGAGCGGCGCCCGCATCAGGGTGTGGCCGAGGCCCAGTCCCGCAACCGCGACGACGACGGCCCAGAAGCCGCCCCACACCGTCAGCGACAGCAGCGCCGCGCCGGAGGCAAGAGCGCCTGTTATGACAAGGGGGAGGGGGCCGATGCGGCCGTCCGAGAGACGTGCAACCATGGGGCCGAAGAGGACGACGGCCAGATAGTAGAGCATGACCACACGGGCGATCTCGGCCGGACCGGAACCCGAAGCGGCGAGCACCAGAGGCGTCAAGTACCAGACGAAAATCGCGGTGGCGGCATTCATCGGCACGGCGATGCCAAGGAGAAGCGCATGGAAGCGGGCGCCGAACCGGGGCCGCGGGGAGGGTCCGTCCGGAGAAGGCGCCGGAGCCGGTTCGGGGTCCCCGGCTCTGCCCCGCATCGCGAACAGTCCCAGGACGCCGGACAGAACCGCGATCGCCGCTCCCGACACGAAGGCTGCTTCGAAACCGAAGCGGCCCGCAAGCAAGCCGCCCAGCGCCGAGCCGCAGAACACGCCGCCATAGATGACCGCGACGAATGCGCCGACCGAGCGGGCGCTCCCCCGGTCCGGGGCGGCGCGGATGGCGTATTCCTGGCAGGCGATCGTCGCCGTCGCGTAGAACACCGCCATGACGCCGCGCCAGAAGGTGATCCCGACCACGTCGCCGCTGAAGCCTATAACCGCCAGCGCCAGTACGGTGGGCGGCACCGAGGCGAGGAACAGGCGCCGGGCGCCGAAGCGCCGCGCCAGCGCCGCGCCGAAGGGCGAGAGCGCCGCCACGGCGACCAGGTAGACGACCAACGGCGCCGCCGCCGCCAGCTCGGCGGAGAGCCATTCCGGCCGGGTCGCTGCGCCGGCATAGAGCGGCAGGAAGGCCGCGGCGATCTCGGTCGCAACCGAGAACAGGAAGAGGGCCAGCCGAATGTCGTTGATGTCGGACAGCCGCAGCTCAAGAGGGCGGCCGGCCGCGATCCTCGCATCCATGGTGGTCTCAATGCGAAGGCGTACGGCGGCGGGCAGCGAGGCCAGGCGCTCGACAAGGTCTTCGACATGATCGTTGAGACGCGCCGCCGCGCGGCCGAGGCCGCCGAGCCCGCCGGGCCGGATGCGGTGGAGAAAATTGCCCTCGCGCTGCTCGCTCAGCAGGCGGAACACGCGTTCGAGCGGCTTGCCGACCGAGGTCATGGCGACCGCGAGCGCCAGCTCCAGCGCGACGAACATCGCGACGAGCGCGATCACCATCACATCGAGGAACACGTCGCGCAGCCGGGTCTGAACGAATAGCGGGCTGACCTCGACCGTCACCTTGCCAACCAATTGGTTGCCGTCGAGGATGGACGACGCGAAGGCGGTCTGGCGGAACGCGATCACCTCGCCGAGATCGGCCCGTTCGAAAATCGAGGCCGCCGTCGAGCGCTCGACAAATGCGACGGTTTGGCCCGAAACCGTGGTGACGGAGATGCGGTCGACCTCTTCGAATTTCTCCAGCGTCTCGGACAGGTAGCGATCCAGTCCGACAATCGCATCGAAGGGGATGCCGACCTCCAGCGCACGTTGGATCTCGCCGCGGACGATCGAGCCGATCAGTTGGGTGCGGTTGGCCAGCTCGGGCTCGACCGCGCGGTCGAAGGCGGTGACGGCGGCGGCGCCGACCACCACCACCGATGCCGTGACCATGGCCACCAGCATTCCGATCAATCGCGCGCGGAGGCCATCACGGTCTAGGCCGCGGGCGCGGGCGGTCATGGCGCGTCGTCCCGGGCAGCCGCCAGAGCCCGCCCCGCCGAGCGGTAACGGGTCTCGGCCGCCGCCAGCAGGCTACGCAGTTCGCCGACGTCGCCCTCGGCAACCGGGATGGGCCGGCCCGCCGCGCTGCGCCATGCGCCGCGCTCGAAGTCCGCGATGGCGCTGTCGATGTCCTCGAACATTCTGATCTGGCGGCGAAGGCCGACGCGCAGCAACAGCGCGCTTAGCGCGGCAACGGCCAGTAGGACCGCGATCGCGGCCAGCGACAGTTCGGCCGCCATCGCGCGGATCCGGGTGATGTTGCCGCCGCCGGGATAGACGATCAGGATACCGCCCGCGGTGACGCCGTCGCGGGAGGCAATATCGATGCTGCTGAAGAATCCCTCGGCGGTCTCGCGGTACCACGGCTCGCCGCCGGCGGCTGTGCGGGCCGCGACCGCCCCGGGCGGGACCGCGGCGGGCGCCGGCACAGCGGTGGAGTGAACGATTCGCCCCGACGCATCGAAGACGTGGATGGCGAGGATGGCGTCGTCGGTCTGGCGCGCCCGCTCGAGCAGCGCGACCGCGTTGCGCACGGTCGAGAGCGGAAGTCCGATCTTCGCCGCCGCTTCAAAGGGCGCCGCGGTGTGGCCGGCCAGCACCACCAGGCGCTCGCCGACGAGCCCGGAATTGATGCTGCCGAACTGAAGGATTGCGAGGGCGACAAATACCGTAAGAACTGCAAAGTTGACGAGCGTCACCGCCGCCCAGATGCGTATGAAGAACGCCAAATCCCCTCCCCCAATCCGCCGTTTCCCGCACCAAGGACACGGATGGCTGCCCGCAAGCGACTACAACATCATTAATGTTGTTGATCAACGCGGCTGGCACTGACCCTTAGTATAATTGATCACACCAAACTTACCGACACCGGCGCCGGAGTGGCCGAACCGAGCACGTTATGATCCCTTGGCCGTGCGGACATCAGCAGCGGGGTGGGCGCTCGGCGTCTGCTTTGTCGCGGGAATCAGACACCGACCGCCGGAATTCAGATTCTCCGAACGCTAGCCGGTCGGCGCAGCCGCCCGCAGCCGGTCGAGCGCCGCTTGCGGCCAGACCGAATTCAGATCGTAGAATTCATCGAACCGCGGGACGCCTTCCGGGAGCACGAGCCAGGCCTGCTTGGTGCTGGTGAAGATATGCACGTCGGGTGGGCAGGCGCCCGGGTCGTTCAGGGCGCCGACGCGGACGAACCAGCAGGCCCCGAAGCCGCCGGCGTACTCGCTCCAGACATAGGTGCCGCAGTCGTCGCAGAAATACGCGGTATGCCTCGTGCCCTCGAAATGCGCGGCCCGCGGCGCGCCCGAGAGCAGCGCCACCGCGGCCTTCTCGACCACCGCGTTGATCACGAAGGCGCTGCCCGTCGCGCGCTGGCACCGCGTGCAGTGGCAGGCGTGGACGATCATCGGCTCGGCGGTCAGCTCGAACCGGATGCTGCCGCAGGAACACTCGCCTTCATGTGACATGGCGATGGCCTCCCGACCGACGTTTCCCAGCTGCGCCACCTTATCACTGCTCCAAGGTATTGGTCCCTCGATTGTCATCGCGGGCCTCGGTGTCGTGCGGCCCATCGATGCCTCCTTTGCCTGCTGCGCGACGACCAGGCCTCACTTGCGATAGCGCGCCGGTGGTTGAGGGTTGTTCGCGGGATCGGTATCGTGCTTGGACACTCGGGTGATCAACCCGCCGCCGACCAGGGGCTGTAAGGCCGACTCGAGCGCGTCTGCTTCGTGCTTGGCGTAGACTTCCTTGCCATCGACATGCAGCGTAAAGGATTTGATGTATTTTGCCTGCTTGGCTGGATGCTCGATCGTCGCCTTGGTCCATTCATAAAGCGGATAATTCTCGGTGCCGTGCTCTTCGGCCTCGGCGACATAGCCCGCGAAGGCATCAAACTGGCATTGCATCGTCGTGTGATGCTTGGCGAGGAGGTCGGTCAACGGTTTGATCGCGGGATCGTCGGCATTGCGCCGTGCCAGCGCGGCGAATTCATCACTGAGATAAATTCGCACCTGGTATTGCCATTGATCGCTCATGATTTATCTCCATCGTCCGATCGGCGGGCGGCACCACTATTCCGTGTTAGCATCGCGCAAAACCACTCGGCCAATCGGGGAAAGCTGCGGTGAATAGAGCGGTGCTCGTCGTCTGCGACGGCCTTCGGGCCGATACGATCAATCCGGAGCTTACCCCAAACCTGGCTCGGTTTGCCGGTGTCTCGCACATCTTCGCCAACCATCGCGGCGTCTTTCCGTCGACCACGCGCGTGACCTCGGCGTCGATTGCGACCGGTTGTCTGCCCGGCAACCACGGGCTCGAAGGCAATGTCGTGGTGCTCGACGAAGGCGACGGCTTGGTCGCCGTCTCGGCCGGCCCGCCGGACTTCCGCGATCGTCTCCAAAGGGCGCGGGGTCGCACGCTGCTGGTTCCGACGCTGGCCCAACGTCTCGAAGCGCACGGCGGCTCGATCGTTTTTTCCAATGTTTCCGCCGGTGCGGCCCAGTTCCAGGACCCCGATGGATATGGCTATGTCTATCATCGGCAAGGCTCGTACGGGCCCGGACGCCGCCCGCTGTCCGGTTCGGACCACCTCGACGTCACGCACGACACGGCCGGTGACGCCGCCATGACGGAACGCTTCTTGGACGAGGTCCTGCGCCGCCGGCGTCCGGCGCTCGCCGTGCTCTGGCAGTGCGAGCCCGACCACACCCAGCATGCGTGGCCGCTCGGCTCGCCCGAACACCTCGCGGCCGTGGCCGGCGCCGATTCCTGCGCCGCAAGCGTGGTCGAGGCGGTCGAAGCGCTCGAAGCGGCCGGCGACGACATCCTGCTCATCCTGTGCTCCGATCACGGGCATGAGACCGTGGACCGGGTGATCCCGCTCGAAACCCTGCTCATCGAAGCCGGGCTCAAGGCGGCGGTCGGCTCGACCGACGTGGTCGTCGCATCGAACGGCACGAGTGCGTCGATCTATCTGTCCGACGCGGCGCGGCCGCGCGCCGGCGGCATCGTCGCATTCCTGCGGGCTCAGGAATGGATCGGCGATGTTTTCGCCGGGCCCGATCTCGCCAGCCTCGGCCACCGTACCGACACGCCGCTCGCCATGGCGGTGACGACGCGGAATTCGGACACAACCAATCCGTATGGTGTGGCCGGCATGAGCCACACCATCGCCGACCCGCTGTCCGGCGAGACCCACATCGGTTGCGGCCAGCACGGTGGCCTCGGGCGCCACGAGCAACACCCGTTCCTGTTGGTCCGGGGTGGTGGCTTCGGTGGTGGCAAGCGGGTCGACGCGCCGAGCTCTCCGGTCGACATCGCCCCCACCATCCTGCGCCATCTCGGCCTGCCTCACGACGGCATGGATGGCGCGCCGTTGGCCATCGAATGAATCGCCGAATCTCACTTATGGCATTTGTCTAGAGTGGCGAAGCGACAGCGCACGCCTCCGACACCTGGCGCGCGGGCGTCAGTCGGCTGCCTTCACGCCGACCACCATGTAGTTGACCGCGAGGTCCGGGGTTAGCGTCCATTCGTCGGCCAACGGGCGGTAACGCAGGCCGGTCGCCTCGGTGAGCGTCACGCCGCCGCGGCGCAGGGCGCGCGCGAGTTCGGCCGGGCGCACGAAGCGCCGCCAGTCGTGGGTGCCGGGCGGCAGCCAGCGCAGCAGGTACTCGGCGCCGAGGATGGCGAGCGCGTACGATTTCGGCGTCCGGTTGAGCGTCGCCACGATGATCAGTCCGCCCGGCGCGACCAGCGCGCAGGCGGCGTCGAGGAAGGCGCCCAGGTCGGCGACATGCTCGACGACCTCGAGGCTGATCACCACGTCGAAGCGCGCGTCTTCGGCGGCGAGCGCCTCGGCGGTCGCGTGGCGGTATTCGATGGCGAGGCCGACGTCGGTCGCATGGGCCGCCGCGACGCCGACGTTCTCGGCCGCCGCGTCGATGCCGGTGACCGTCGCGCCGAGCCGCGTCATGGGCTCGCTCGCGAGTCCGCCGCCGCAGCCGATGTCGAGAATCGCGAGGCCGTCGAGCGGCCGCTCGCCGAGCGGGTCGCGGCCGAGCGCGGCGCAAATTCGGTCGCGGATGAAGCCGAGGCGCGTCGGGTTCAGCCGGTGCAGCGGCTTGAGCGGGCCAGCCGGATCCCACCAATCCTCGGCCAGCGCGGCGAAGCGCGCGACCTCGCCAGCATCGACCGAGGCGTCGACCGAGGCGTCGACCGGGGTGGCGGCGTGACCGGCGGCGGCGTCGCTCATGATGGCGGTGTCCGGGGCATCGGCATTCCAGGCGGGGTTGAATTCGCGTCGCACCACAGAGTATGTATACGCGCCTTTTGCGCGGCAACAGGACTTTGCGTCCGGTTGGCCGGGTGGTTTGGTACGCGTCGTAGCGCAATTTCGGCAAGGGAATGCAACCGATGGCTCGAATCGTCCAGAAGTTCGGCGGCACGTCGCTCGCCGACCTCGACCGCATCAAGGCCGTGGCGCAGCGCGTCAAGGCGACGGTCGCGGCGGGCGACGAGGTCTGCGTCGTCGTCTCGGCGATGGCCGGCGTGACCGACCAGCTGGCCGCCTGGGCGCATCAGGCGATGGCGGTCTACGACGCCTGCGAATACGACATGGTGCTCGCGACCGGCGAGCAGGTGACCGCCGGTCTCCTGGCGCTTGCGTTGCAGGACGCCGGCGTCCCGGCGCGCTCCTGGGCCGGCTGGCAATTGCCGTTGCAAACCGACGATGCGCACGCCAAGGCGAGCATTCGCGCCGTCGAGGTCGCCGCGCTCGAGGCCTTGCTGGCCGAAGGCGGCGTCGCGGTGGTGACCGGCTTTCAGGGGCTCGGCGCCGACGGCCGCGTGACGACGCTCGGGCGTGGCGGTTCCGACACCTCGGCGGTCGCGCTGGCCGCGGCACTCGGCGCCGAGCGTTGCGACATCTACACCGATGTCGAGGGCGTCTATACGGCCGACCCGCGCATCGTTGCGTCGGCCCGCAAGCTTGATAAGATTACCTACGAGGAGATGCTCGAGCTGGCCTCGCAGGGCGCCAAGGTGCTGCAGACCCGCGCCGTGGCGTTGGCCATGAAGCACCAGGTGCGCGTCCAGGTACTCTCGAGCTTCAATGATTGCCCCGGAACCCTGGTCGTTGACGAGGACGAAATCGTGGAACAGCAAATGGTCAGCGGCATCGCCTACAGCCGCGACGAGGCGAAGATCACCCTGGTCGGCGTGCCCGATCGCCCGGGCGTCGCGGCGGCCATCTTCGGCCCGCTCGCCGACGCCAACGTCAACGTCGACATGATCGTGCAGAACGTCTCGGCCGACGGCACCTCGACCGACCTCACCTTCACGGTGACCAAGGCCGACTTGGACCGCGCCGTCGGGATTCTCGAAAAGGCGCGCGACGCGCTCGGCATCGGCGCACTGGTGCCCGACGCGGGCGTCGTCAAGATCTCGGTCATCGGCGTCGGCATGCGCAGCCACGCGGGCGTCGCCAAGCAGATGTTCCAGGCGTTGGCCGACAAGGGCATCAACATTCAGGTGATCTCGACGTCGGAGATCAAGATCAGCGTGCTGATCGCCGAGGAGTACGTCGAGCTCGCGCTGCGCGCGCTGCACACCGCCTACGGCCTCGACGCCGATTGATACCAAGGGTCGGTGATGGCGGAAAGTACGCCATCGAGTGTCCGCGCGGCAATATTTGGCCGAATTCGGTCCATTTTCCCGCCACAGCGTGTATGTTGAGGAGCGTGACTGTTACGACGAGCGCGGTGACTTTGGCCCTACGGTCGCCGCGACACGACATGAACGAACGATAGCGATGGCGATTTCAGAAAAACGCTCTGCCGAATCGACGCGTAGTCGTCGGCCGTTGCTGCGCGCCGTCGGGATCGACGGCGACGAGGGGCACGAAAGCACGGTCGCGATCGAGCTGGCCCAGACGCGGCTTGCGCTCGACATCGATCTTGCCGCCGTCTCCGACGAGCTGCACATCCGCGAAGCCCATCTCGAGGCGATCGAGGCGGGCCGCTTCGATGCGCTGCCGGGCCCGACCTACACGATCGGCTACCTGCGCAGCTATGCCCGATTCCTCAGCCTCGACGCCGACCGACTGATCGACCAGTTCCGCGTCGAATCGGCGGATTTCGCCGCGCAGAGCAAACTGCGCTTTCCGTCGCCGGTCGATGACGGCCGGATCCCGACCGTACCGGTCCTGGTCTTCGCCTTGGCGCTTGCCGGGGCCATCGGCTTCGGCTGGTACTACGTCTCCGACGTCGAACAGATCGCCCAGGAGGGCGTTCCCGAAGTGCCGGCGCATCTCGTCGCGCCGCCGCCGACGCCGACCCCCGTCGAGGCCGCCGCGCTGCCGCCCCCGCCGACCGACGCCGCGGTCGCTCTGCCGGACCGGCGGATCCCGGCGCCGACGCCGGCCGAGGCGGCTACCGCGGCCGACGCACCGGCTGCGACTGACGTCGCCATCGCCGATCTCGATACTGCCGCCGGTGGCGAGGCGCCGGCCCCGCCGGCCCCGCCGTCGGTGACGCTCGACCCGCGGCCCGCGGCCGCGCCGGTCGTCGAAGCGCCGGCCGTATCGGAACCGGTCGTTCCGATCGCGTCGGTCGAGACCGTCGCGGCGACGGTCGACGTGCCGGCGCCGGTTGTCATCGATGGCGGCGCCGCGCCGCGTATCTACGGCCAGGCAAACACCGATGCGCGCGTCCGACTGCGCGCCACCGAGGAAAGTTGGATTCAGATTACCGGCCCGGGCAACGAGCTGTTGCTGACGCGCATCCTGAAGCCGGGCGACGTCTACCTGGTGCCCAACCGTCCGGGCATCGTCATGATGACGGGCAACGCCGGCGGCTTGGAGATCACCCTCGACGGCGAGCTGCTGCCGCCGATCGGTCCGGCCGGCGCGGTGCTCCGCAACATCGCCCTCGATGCCGAGGCGTTGCGCGCGCGCAAGGCGTCGTTGCAGTAGCGCGTCGGCGCTTTACAGCCGCGCGCGTTGTGAGCTATCAGTTGCGGGCCGCGACCCGCGGGACATCCGGGAATCGACCATGAGCGTGCGCCCCTACCGAGATATCGACCGTCGTTCCTGTCGCCAGATCTATGTCGGTGACCATCCGGTCGGCGGCGATGCGCCGATCAGCGTGCAGTCGATGACCAACACGCCGACCACCGATGTCGCCGCGACGATCGCCCAGGTTCGCGCGCTCGAGGTCGCCGGCGCCGACATCGTGCGCATCTCGTGCCCCGACGCAGACTCGAGCGCGGCGCTCAAGCGCATCGTGCCCGAGGTGACGGTGCCGATCGTCGCCGACATTCACTTCCACTACAAACGCGCCATCGAGGCGGCCGAGGCCGGCGCGGCGTGCCTGCGCATCAACCCCGGCAACATCGGTTCGAGCGCGCGCGTGCGCGAGGTGGTCAAGGCGGCCAAGGCGAACGGCTGTTCGATGCGCATCGGCGTCAACGCCGGCTCGCTCGGGCGCGACTTGCTCGAGAAATACGGCGAGCCCTGCCCCGAGGCGATGGTCGAGAGCGCGCTCAATCACGCGCGCATCCTCGAGGACAACGACTTCTTCGAATTCAAGATCAGCGTCAAGGCATCCGACGTATTCCTCGCGGTCGCCGCCTATCAGGGCCTCGCCGAAGCCTGCGACTACCCGCTGCACATCGGCATCACCGAGGCGGGCGGGCTGATCAGCGGCACGGTCAAGTCATCGATCGGCCTCGGCATGCTGTTGTGGTCGGGCATCGGCGACACGCTGCGCGTCTCGCTGGCGGCCGATCCGGTCGAGGAGGTGCGCGCCGGCTTCGAGATGCTCAAGGCGCTGAACCTGCGCCACCGCGGCGTCAACGTCATCGCCTGTCCGTCCTGCGCGCGCCAGCAGTTCAACGTCATCAAGACGGTCGAGACGCTCGAGCAACGGCTCGCCCACATCCACACGCCGTTGACGCTGTCGGTGATCGGCTGCGTGGTCAACGGCCCGGGCGAGGCGCGCGAGACCGACATCGGGCTGACCGGTGGCGGCAAGGGCAGCCACCTGATCTATTTGAGCGGTGTCGCCGATCACAAGATCGAGGACGACGATCTGGTCGACCATCTGGTCGCGCTGGTCGAAGAGAAGGCCGCCGAGATCGAGGCCGCGGAAGCCGCCGAGGCGACGACGTCCGACACCGCGCGCGTCAGCTAGGCTCACCCGAGGAGAATTTTTTGCCGACCCTCAGGCCGGTTCGCGGCACCCATGACCTGTTGCCCGAGGACAACCGGCGCCACCGCCGGGTGATCGAGACGTTCCGCGACATCGCCGAGCGCTTCGCCTTCGGCGAGATCGC
>SMVB01411198.1_pt1 | contig 10962 bp, 8 predicted proteins | sample 2456461 | NCBI WGS metagenome assembly SMVB01 (sample SAMN11095934, study PRJNA526329) | marine sediment metagenome | biome: Marine sediment; feature: Surficial sediment; material: Deep marine sediment; isolation source: Hadal surficial sediment | place: Pacific Ocean | collected 2014-05 | depth 0-1...
CCCTCAAGAAAGATGTCTGAAAAAACCAGCAGATATTTCTCGTCGCGAATTTTCTGCAAGGCTTGTTCACCATTGGTCACGGTATCGACGATGAAATGTTTTTTTTCCAGGCCCTTTTTCATGACCCAGCGGATACTTTCTTCATCATCGATGATCAAGATCTTTTCTTTGGTTTTCATATTCTCTATCCTATCATCCTTGGTGGACTGGAAGAAACACTTGAACGGTCGTCCCTTTGCCTTTTTTCGAGACGACTTTGATTTTGCCGTGGTGGTTTTCAATGATTCTCAGGCAAATTGGTAATCCCATGCCACTGCCTTTGGGTTTGCTTGTGAAAAACGGTGTGAACAGTTTATCCAACATTTCTTCCTCAATGCCACAGCCGAAGTCGGTTATTTCGACAATGATGTTCTGTGTCAGAGAACGATCAACTGAAGAAAGAATAGCGAAACTGCCACTGAATCGGGTAGTCAACCGAATTTTGGAGTCTTTCGGTGAGGCTTCCATGGCATTTTTAATGAGGTTGAGGAAAACTTGAATCAACTGGTCTTCATCCGCTTCGATGTTCGGTAAGCTGGGGTCGTAGTTTGTCTCCACTATGATTCCCTTTTGAATAAGGGGTTCTTTTTGCAGGAGCAGAATATCGTTGAGTGTCTTATGGATATTGAGAGAATTTAGGTACAAGTTTGGCGGTCGGGTGAAACTCATCATTTGTTTGACCAAACGATTGATGCGGTCCACTTCGGAAATGACAACTTCCATGTATTGCTGATGATCTGCATTGTCCAGTTCCCGGAGCAGTAACTGCGCCGCTCCCCGAATGCCGCCAAGCGGATTGCGAATCTCGTGCGCCAGACCGAGTGCGAAAGGTTCCAGGTTAGTCAGGTTGTCTCTCTGCCGGGAGGCTTGCTCCAGGTCTTTCACAAAGCTCATATCGCGTACGAACAGGATCACTCCCTGGATTTGTCCATCGTCTTGAATACAGGGACTGAGGGTCACGCTGGCGGGAAAGGAAACGAGGTCAGACTTTCTCAATCCCTTGCATTCAAGGTCTCGGCAGGACAATTCGGTGGACCAGACAGAAGTTACCTTTTCACACAGCTCGGTTTCCTGCGGGAATAAGTCCGCCAGGGTCAAGGCCAAGGATTCGCTAATTCCGCGGCCAAATAATTCCTCCGCCGCAGGATTGCCCATCATCACCCGGGAGTCCTGGGACACCAGGAGAATGCCATCGATGAAGGAGGAAACAATATTTTGATGTAATGGGTCTGCCATTTGTGGCGGAGAGAAGAGATTATTTAGCGGATTTAAATTTTTTCTTACTCCCGCTAGAATAGGGATTTTTTGCCGCTGACTTCTTTGCTAGTTCTGGTGCTTTTTTTGCTGGCGATTTGTCGGGTGCGCTTTCCGCTGACGCTGTGGGTGCTTTTTTATCGGTTTCACCCGTAGCATTATCTGCGTTTTCGGTTTTGTTTTGCTTGTTTTCAGATTCCCAACCTTCCTTTCTTGATTCAGATGGGTAATCTGTCGCATACCAGCCCGATCCTTTCAGAATAAATCCTGAGGCCGAAATGAGTCGTTGCACCTTGCCTTTGCACCCATTTATTTCGCATTTTTTCAAAGGTTCTGCGGAAATCTTTTGCATGGCTTCAAAGGTGGACCCGCATTTTTTACATTTGTATTCATAAATCGGCATTAAGTTGCTCCTGATGACCGGGCAACGCCCGGTAGAAACCGGCGCACCGCCGGATGAAATAGGTCACTACTTGCTTGAATGATCATCGTCAGCAACCAATATCTCTTGTTCATATTTCTTGCGGGGGGTACCCGCTCTCGTTAATATCTCCTGTGGGCGTTGCTCACTGGAGGCTACTCTGCTACACCTCCGCTAACCAATGGCTGTATTTCGAATGTTTGCCGCGAACGATCTCGAAGAAGGTGCGCTGGATAAGATCCGTTGTTGGGCCCTTGGCACCGTTACCGATTGTTCGGTTGTCGACTTCCCGGATGGGGGTTATCTCTGCGGCAGTGCCGGTGAAAAAGACTTCATCGGCAATATAAAGCTCGTCGCGGGTGATATTGCGCTCAACAACTTCGATATCGTGATCCTGACAGATTGCGATCACCGTATTGCGGGTGATGCCATCCAGGTTAGAGCAGGACAGATTCGGGGTATGCAATTTGCCGCCGGAGTATAAAAAAATGTTTTCTCCAGAGCCTTCGGAAACGAAACCGCTGGGATCCAGCAGAATGGCTTCGTCATAACCGTTCTGGACAGCTTCCGCCTTGGCAAAAATGGAATTGATATAATACCCACAAGCTTTGGCTTTAGTCAAAGCGATGTTGACATGGTGTCTGGTGAACGATGATATATGGACACGAATGCCCTTGTTCAGGCCATCGTCTCCCAGATAGGTACCCCAGGGCCAGGCGGCAATGGCGACCCGGACATCGACTCCAGCAGGATTGAGCCCCATTTTGTTATCGCCCAGGAACACGATCGGCCGAATGTAACATTCCTCAAGTTTATTTTCCCGGACAACGTTGAGAGTGCTATCATAAATTTCCTGATTGGTAAAAGGAATCTTGATCCCCAGAATTTTAGCAGAGTTAAACAATCGGTCGACATGTTCTTTCAGCCTGAAAATCGCTGATTTTTTGTCTCCTGTCCGGTAACAGCGGATACCCTCAAATGCTCCCAGGCCGTAATGTAGGGTATGGGTGAGGACATGGACATTAGCCTCGTGCCAGGGAACCAGTTTACCGTCCAGCCAGATTTTTTCTGATTTTTCCACAATGAACTCGGTTTAAATTTGTAATAAAGGCAGTCAATAGATATTATTTACACTGGCAGATAAAATCAAGGCAAATAAAGCCATTGACATGTTAAAATAGGTCTGCTAATTTCCTTTGTTCGATTACGGGCCGCTAGCTCAGTCGGTAGAGCACCTGACTTTTAATCAGGTTGTCGAAGGTTCGATCCCTTCGCGGCTCATTTTTTTTGCGTCCAGAAAACCTAATATGTCCCCATCGTCTAGCCTGGCCCAGGACACCGGCCTTTCACGCCGGCGACGCGGGTTCGAATCCCGCTGGGGACGCTTTTTTTCTTTTGGTCTATAATTAGGTTTTTCACATGATTCGCCTGCTTTCTTGCAGGCGTTTTTCCCCTCACCATCATTTCCAGACCTGCGAAAATTTATTGTATAGATAGAGGTCGCCCTGCGTAGCCGTATTTAAATCGTCATCGTAGTGGTATGGCCATAACATTTCTTTACGTTAGACCTTGGAACGAATAATCTAGGGGTGGAGATTTGGCAATATCAATTTATAATAGAAGGGTGCCTTTGAAATTAAATAGAACCTAATGAACTATGTCGCGCTTCCGTAATTTAGTAAGAGCATTTTATACTGCGTGTATCAAACTTCTGGTTTGCCTGGGCGCAGGCTGGCTGGCGTGGTTTTTGCTTGATCCGCTGATCAATGGGTCGCTGAGGATAAAAAGCTACTCTGGAATCGTCAGCTTGGTTGCGGGCACGGGATTGACTTGGTTTGCGGTGTTTGAATGCTGGAAAGTTATTGTTCCCAGATCGAGAAAACAAAATTCTTTTGAAATAAAAATCAAGCCGACAAAACAATCCTATAAAAAACCGGAAGATCCCACGAATTATTAGAGCCCCTCACGAAAAATATCTGCTGATTGTTTTTACCACGTATTCCTGTTGCTGAAGCGTGACTTCCTGCGAAATCGGCAAGGCCAGGGTTTCGTTGGCCATTTGCTCGGAATTAGGGAAACTCCCCTTTTGATGCCCCAAATCTTTATAACAGTCCTGCAGATGGAGTGGAACAGGGTAGTAGATCTCGCTGGCGATATTATTTTCTCCGAGAAAGGTTCTTAGATCATCGCGGTTTCGATGCACCTGGATGATGTACTGGTTGTATACATGGCGCGGAAATATTTCCTCCGGCAAGGAAATGACTTCACTCAACGAACTGGTTTTAAATAGTCGATGGTAATTTTGAGCATTGGCCCGACGTTTCTCGGTCCAGGACTCCAGGTATTTTAGTTTCGCCAGAACAATGCCTGCCTGTAATGCGTCCAGACGAAAATTTCCCCCAATATATTTATGATAATACTTTGGTTTGGAACCGTGCGTACGCAGAGTAAGTAACTTGTCGTGGGTCGCTTCATCTTGGACGGTAATGATTCCGCCATCACCAAATCCACCGAGATTTTTCGTTGGGAAAAAAGAAAAGCATCCATATTTCCCAAATGATCCTGCCCGCCGAAATTTATATTCTGCGCCAATCGCTTGTGCGGCGTCTTCGATAATAGTCAAATTGTGGTGCTTGGCGATTTCTATCAGCGGGTCCATGTCTGCGCATTGTCCGTATAGGTGGACGGGCAAAATGGCGCGGGTTTTAGCAGAAATTTTTTGCTCGATCAAATCCGGATCGATGTTGAAGGTGGAGGGTTCGATGTCGACAAACACTGGCTTGGCGCCTAAACGACTGATGCATCCGGCTGTTGCGAAAAAAGTGTAGGGAGTAGTGATGACTTCATCACCAGGACCAATCCCTTCCGCCATCAATGCAAGCAACAGGGCATCGGTTCCAGACGAAACTCCTACGGCATAATCACAACCGCAATAATTGGCAATGGCGGATTCCAGTTTTTCCACCTGGGGTCCGAGAATAAAATGCCCGGATCGAATGACTGTGTTCATATTGGTTTCGATATCGTTCAATATTTCATGGTAGCCCACTGGAATGTTTAATAAGGGCACGGAATCGGATTTCTTCGTATGAATTTTTTCCCAATCCTCTGGAGTTCCAGCAGGGAACCCACTTTCGGCAAAGGGTTTTGGGTCCAGGGCGAGGATCCCATCCACTGCGATCTCTTTCGCCGCAGAAAGTGCAAGCGATACCTCGAAGTCGGTAGATTCGTCTGCAATCGATCGTTTTAGATCGTCTGCTGTTTGCGTCAGAATAGAAAGGGTGGACAATAATTCATTTAAAGTTTGTTGCGCCTGTTCCTGTTGGTTGGATCTTTGGGCCGCTCGAACCAATGACGGAACGGTAGACCCCAGCACCCATCCTTGGACTGCGCCACTTCTGCAAAGATCCAGGGCTTTGTCGTTTGAGGACCCTGGGTTTTCAATTAAGTGAATCAATAAGTCGTTATGAAAAAGATATTGCATTATTTAATATGGGACCAATGAGGGTGTAGTTAATGGTAAAATTTTTTGGGTCGGAAGTTTGTGCTCTAAATAAATGAATCAAGCCTTCAATATTTTATCTGATTGAATTCCGGCGCAGGCGTTTCGTGTATCGATGACAATGTTGGATCGCTCCACAATTTCCTTATAATCGTAACTTGAATGATCGGTTAAAATCAAGGTGACATCATACTGGTTCAGGTTTTCCAGAGGGACCTCCTTTTTTCCAACAAATTGCGGATAATCGCGTTTTTCACCCAATACTGGGATGTAAGGATCGTTGTAATCGACAATGCACCCTTGTTGGGTCAGGATATCCATGATTTTGTAGCTGGGCGATTCCCTGGCGTCATCGACATTTTTTTTGTATGCCATACCAAGGATGATAATACGACTCCCGTTGATACTTTTTTTAATTGAGTTTAAGGCCAGAAGAATTTTTTGCACGACATAGTCTGGCATCGCGACATTGATTTCTCCTGCAAGCTCGATGAATCGAGTGGTCACTCCAAACTCCCGAGCTTTCCATGTCAGGTAAAAAGGGTCGATGGGAATGCAATGGCCACCCAGACCAGGGCCGGGATAGAAGGGCATAAAACCGAATGGTTTGGTTTTCGCCGCGTCGATGACTTCCCATACATCGATGCCCATTTTATCGAAAATAGTTTTCAGCTCATTCACCAACGCGATATTTACGGAGCGAAAAATATTTTCCATCAACTTGGTGGCTTCTGCGGTTCGGGAATCGGACACGGGGACGACTTCTTTGAGGATGGATAGGTAAAGCTGTTTGCTGGCCGCAAGTCCATAGTCGGAATCGGAACCGATCACTTTGGGAATTGTTGCCGTGGAGAATTCCTTATTATTAGGATCTTCGCGTTCCGGCGAATAGGCTGTAAAGAAATCCTCGCCTTCTTTAAGGTTGCTGGATTTTTCCAATGCCGGGATCAAAATCTCTTGTGTGGTGCCGGGGTAGGTGGTCGATTCTAATATTATGATTTGTTTTTTCCCCTTCACCAAATGTGGCGAGATTTGGTTCGCTGTGGATATAATGTATTTCAAGTCGGGTTCGCGATTGTTATTTAGCGGGGTGGGGACGCAAATTAAAATAAAATCCAATTCGGATACGATTGAAAAATTGGTGGTCCACCGCACTTTCCTGTTACCGTTTAAAGCCTGAATATCTGCTGAAGGGATATGCTTGATATAGCTTTCCCCCTGGATCAGGCGGTCAATTTTACCTTGATCCAGGTCTAGCCCAACAGTAGGGAATCCTGCCTTGCCAAATTGGATAATCAGCGGAAGCCCAACATAACCCAAGCCGATAACGCCCACAGTTTTCTGTCTTGTTTCAATCGAATTTTTTTCCATGGATGTCAATGATTGAGGGTGGAAAGGAGGTTTAGATTATTTTGTTGGCAAGAAATTAGCTAGCTATTAGCTATCCGGACCATCAGGTCCCTTACTCCCAATTCTACTGCGAACCCTAGCTGGGCCCACTCCCGTGGGAGGCAATTTGTCATAGTTTGCTTGAGCTATCCGGACCATCAGGTCCCTTACTCCCAATTCTACTGCGAACCCTAGCTGGGCACACTACTTTGATTGAAAATCTCTTTTGCGTCAAGACCCATCAATTCCAAGTCCGATTCCACCATCATTTTAACCAGTTCCTTAAATGTGGTCTTATGGCGCCACTTGAGTTTGTTATTTGCTTTCGAAGGATCACCCAATAATGTTTCCACCTCAGTAGGACGGAAATAATTGGCATCGATTTTAACCAGCTCCCGACCGCTGCTGGTTTCTAGCCCGACTTCATCGACTCCTTCCCCTTTCCATTCCAGGGAAATACCACAAAGTCGGAACGCTTCCTCAACAAAATCGCGAACACTGTATTGATTTCCGGTGGCTAAAATATAGTCGTCCGGGGTATCCTGCTGGAGCATCTGCCACATGCCTTCGACATAATCCTTGGCATATCCCCAGTCTCGCTTTGAATCAATATTTCCCAGATAAAGTTTGTCCTGTTTTCCTTTAAGAATCTTGGCTAACGTGAGAGTGATTTTCCGAGTGACAAAACTTTCACCTCGGCGCGGCGATTCATGATTGAACAGAATCCCGCTACAGGCAAAAATATTATATGCCTCACGGTAGTTGATGGTGATCCAATGCGCGTACAATTTTGCCGCACCATAGGGGCTCCTAGGATAAAACGGAGTCGTTTCTTTTTGCGGAGTTTCCTGCACGTTGCCAAACATTTCACTGGTCGATGCCTGGTAAAAACGGCAGGTTTTTTCCATCCCTAATGATCGAATTGCTTCCAGTATGCGAAGCGCACCGATAGCATCTGTCTGGCCGGTATATTCCGGGGTTTCAAAACTCACCGCAACATGGCTTTGCGCCGCGAGATTATATACTTCATCAGGACGGATTTTTGCCATAAGCCTATTCAGGCTAAGCGAGTCAGTCATGTCTCCATAATGCAGTTGGATTTTATTTTGCGGCAAATGGTGATCTTGGTGCAAATGTTCAATCCGCCCTCGATTGAAACTGCTGGATCGACGGACCAAGCCATGGACTTCGTAGTCTTTTTCCAAGAGGAGTTCGGCTAAATAGGATCCGTCTTGACCAGTAATGCCTGTGATTAAGGCCTTCTTCAAAATTCCGACCTCTTTATGGTTTGTAAATCATAATGCTTGGAGATTGTACTGCAATTCATCGAGAAGAACACCTGAAAACAATAATTAGTAGAGTGAGTCATTTTCATCTAACCGGCTATCTATTCCAGACATGAATTCAATGCTGTTTCCCAGTGGGTCTGCTGAATTCCCATGGCCCGCTCCAGTTTTTGGTTAGATAACGCCGAATTCAAAGGACGTTTGGCGGGTGTAGGATATTCTTCGGTTGGTATAGGAATCAGTTTTGGATTTTTTTCGAGTGCTGATTTTTGTAGAATTGCCTCGGCAAAACCATGCCAACTCGTTTGCCCGCCGCAAGTCAAATGATAAATTCCTGATAGTTCTTCGGGAATTATTGTTTCACTGGAAGGGGAGCTATTCAGCAACCATGCCAATATCTCGGTGGTTTTTTGAGCGAGATTGCCGCACCAAGTGGGCGCTCCTATTTGATCGTTTACAATTCGAATTTCATCTTTTTCATTCGCCAGCCTTAAGATAGTCTTTAAGAAATTTTTTCCACGGGTTCCATAGACCCCACTAGTCCGAAGAATGAGGCAGGGAATGCCTGTTGCTAGAATGTTCTGCTCGCCCTGCCATTTGGTTTTGCCGTAAACGTTTAAAGGATTACAAGTATCCTCCTCATTGTAGGGTGTGGATTTCTTTCCATCAAATACGTAATCGGTGGAATAATGAATCATCGCCGCATTGTGATCTTTTGCCGCTTGCGCCAAAATTCCAGGAGCGATCGAGTTGACGGTCTCTGCTAGTCCCTGTTCCGATTCCGCTTTATCGACTAAGGTATAAGCGGCGGCGTTGATTATTAAGTTGGGTTGAACCCGGCTAACGGTATCGCGAATCAGTTTCGGTTGAGATAAATCAAGAGTTGTTTTGTCGAAGGCGACAATTTCTCCCAACCCTTTTAGCCGCTGTTCCAGTTCCCAGCCAACTTGTCCCTGGCGGCCTGTCAATAATATTTTTAACATGGTGATATATTGTGGTTGGCAAAAACGCGGGTTATCTATTTAGTGGATGGTTGACGACCATCTGCCAATTGCAGAAGGTACTTTCCATAAGCATTGTTTTTCAAGGGATGCGCGAGTTTGGCGAGGTCGTCAGCGGAGATCAATCCCTTAAAGAAAGCTATTTCTTCTGGACAACTAACCATCAAACCCTGGCGTTTTTGAATTGACTCGATAAAGTTGGAGGCCGCCAACATGGAATCGTGTGATCCTGTGTCGAGCCATGCGTAACCGCGGCCCATTTTTTCCATATCCAGCAAATTGTCATTTAAATACGCTTTATTGACATCGGTGATTTCCAGTTCACCACGTGGCGACGGTTTCAGGTTGGCCGCGATATCAACAACGCGATTGTCGTAAAAGTATAAACCGGTAATGGCATAGTTGGATTTGGGTTGTTGTGGTTTTTCATCGAGCCCGATGACTTTTCCTTCTCCATTGAATTCCGCGACACCGTAATTCTCTGGATCATTGACCCAATAGCCAAATACCGTGGCGCCTGAAGTTTTCGAACGTGCTTTTTCCATCAGGTCGGTCAATCCGTGGCCGTAAAACACGTTGTCGCCTAAAATTAGAGAACATCCGTCAGAGCCGATGAACTCCTTTCCAATGATGAATGCCTGCGCCAGGCCCCCGGGATTCGGTTGTTTAGCATAAGTCAAACGAATGCCCCACTTGCTTCCGTCTCCGAGCAACGCTTGGAATAGTTTCTGGTCCTCGGGAGTTGTAATGATGAGGATATCGGTGATGCCTGCTAACAGAAGGGTGCTTAAGGGATAATAGATCATCGGCTTGTCGTAAAGCGGCATCAACTGTTTGCTGACCACTTGGGTCAACGGAAATAGTCGTGTCCCGGAGCCGCCGGCCAGGATGATTCCTTTGGTAATCATTTGGATTCTTCTCCCTTCGCAGTTGCGAGTCCTAAGCGCTGGCCACGGTATGCTCCAGACATTACCCGCTCGACCCATTCGCGGTTTTCAAGGTACCATGAAACAGTTTTCCGCAATCCTGTAGTAAAAGTTTCATTGGGAGTCCAGCCCAGATCATCGCGGATTTTAGACGCATCGATTGCGTAGCGGCGATCATGTCCTGGTCGGTCCTCGACAAAGGTGATCAGCGATTTATGCGGACAATGAGGCGAATCGGGGACCATTTCATCCAATAGCGAGCAAATGCTATGAACCACATCGAGATTCGCCTTTTCATTATTTCCGCCGATGTTATAAATTTCTCCGGGTATTCCCTTTTGCAGGACAGTTAAGATTGCTTCGCAATGGTCTTGCACATAAAGCCAATCGCGCACTTGTTGGCCATCGCCATAAACCGGTAGAGGTTTGCCGGACAGGGCGTTAGCAATCATCAGCGGCAACAGTTTCTCGGGAAACTGATACGGCCCATAATTATTAGAGCAATTGGTGGTCAATAACGGCAGGCCATAAGTTTTATGAAAAGCCCGCACCAGATGATCCGATGCCGCTTTCGATGCCGCGTAAGGGGAGTTGGGAGCGTAGGCTGTACTCTCAGTGAAAAACCCTGTCGCCCCCAGAGAACCGTAAACCTCATCTGTAGACACGTGGAGAAAACGGAACTGCTCGTGAGAAGAACCTTGCAGATTTTTCCAATAACCACGCGCCGCTTGTAATAATTCGTAAGTGCCGACGATATTGGTTTGGATGAACTCTCCTGGATCGTCGATGGATCGATCGACATGTGATTCTGCCGCGAAATTTATGATGCAATCGGGTTGGTGTTCATCCAGAAGGGCGCGAACACTTTCGCGATCGCAAATATCTCCCTGAACGAAAACATGATTCGAGTTATCACTCACTGGCGCGAGGGTTTCCAGATTTCCCGCGTAGGTGAGCTTGTCGTAATTGATGATTTTGGCATTTCCGGCGTTCAGGAGATTGAGGACAAAGTTACTGCCGATAAATCCCGCGCCACCGGTAACAAAATAGGTTTTCATTTTGGATGGATAGAATATTACATTATGAAATTGAGTGGACCCTGAATCACGCTGGGAGTATAAATGTTTGATGAATTGTTTGCAAG
>SMVB01028263.1_pt1 | contig 10961 bp, 10 predicted proteins | sample 2456461 | NCBI WGS metagenome assembly SMVB01 (sample SAMN11095934, study PRJNA526329) | marine sediment metagenome | biome: Marine sediment; feature: Surficial sediment; material: Deep marine sediment; isolation source: Hadal surficial sediment | place: Pacific Ocean | collected 2014-05 | depth...
CCCCAAATAATGCACCAGTTAGAGAAGTTACAACACCTATAACAGAATAGGTTACAGCTAAACCAAGGACGAACAAAATTCCCATCATAACTAATCTTTTTGTGCTGCCTTCGCTTTGCCCGCCGAAAAATCCTATTGTAATTGGAATTAAAGGATACACACACGGAGTAAGGTTCAAAGCTAATCCTCCGATAAATACAAAAATCAATCCTAACAATATTCCATTTTTTTCTAATATGTTCGAAATGTCATCCGAACCACCGGTATCAGTCGATACGGTTTGTGTAAAATTTAAGTCAATATTTTTAAACACTTCCTGATTAATCTTATTTACAACATCTTTTTTATAAGCTATTTGAATAAATAATGTATCAGCTACAATAGTTGGTGCAAGACAACTTTGATTATTACATGCCTGATATTCTACACTGACTACTAAGGGATATTTGCCAGGTGATAAATTATTGGTTGCTTTTACCAATGCGCCGAAATAAACTTTACCTTCCCATACCGAAAGCGGCGTATCAGAAAATCCTAATTTAATATCGTGTGCAGCGGGATAAGCTACCTTCAATAAATTAAAATTTATAGTATCATCTATCATAACAGTGGTAGGAATTAAAAATTCATCTTTGGGGTTATTAGAGTTTATATGCCACGTTTCCTCAACGTCAGCTTCAACAGCTATTTTGAATTCGCCGGATGGATGAGTTTTGTCAAATGATTGATAAACTTTAATCTTTACAATATCATTCTGCAAACCGAATTGAGAATAAACGGGTTTTGTAAAAATGATAATTGCTATAACAAGTGTAAATAGTTTTATGCATTTCATATTATTAGTGTCTACTATATAAATTAATTACGCCAGCCCTGAACTATTGGGAATCTTCTTCCGTATCCAAATGCTTTTCTGGAAACTTTTATTGCAGGTGGTGCCTGGTATCTTTTAAATTCGTTTATATCAACTAATCTCAACACTTTTTTAACAATTTTTTCTTCACCTATAGCTGAGGTGATTTGACTGAATTCTTTATTCTCTTCTAAATACATCCTTAAAATTTTATCGAGCAGTTCGTAAGGTGGAAGAAAATCCTGGTCTGTTTGATTTGGTTTTAACTCTGCCGAAGGTTTTTTTAGAATAATCTCGTTGGGAATAATCTCTTCATCCCGATTAATATACTTTGCAATTCTATAAACATCTGTTTTGTAAACATCTGCTAACACTGCAAGTCCGCCGTTCATATCACCATATAGTGTACAGTATCCAACAGCCATTTCTGATTTATTTCCTGTTGATAAAAGTAAATAATTATCATTATTTGCGAAAGCCATTAAATATACTCCGCGTATTCTCGCTTGCAAGTTTTCCTCGGTTAAACCGTTAAAATTATTTTTAAATGATGGAACCAACAATTCGATTATTTTATCAACAGCGGGTTGAATTGAAATATTGTTTTTAGAAATATTAAGATTACCAATAAGTTTTTCAGAATCAGTTACACTTCCTTTGCTTGAATACTTTGACGGCATCATTACAACATGCACATTTTCATTACCGAGTGCCTTAACTGCTATGAATGTTACAAGTGCAGAATCCAAACCACCACTTAATCCAACAATTGCCTTTTTAAATTTTAACTTTTCAAAATATTCTTTAACACCATAAATAAGTGAAGAAAGAACTTCTTGTTCAAATGTTCCTTCCGTATTAATATTTAATGATTTTTTTATTGTTGTATCGTAAATAAAAAAATCTTCTTCATAACTTTTTCCTAACTCAATTAGATTTCCTTTTTCATCAAAGCACATGCTTGCTCCGTCAAAAATAAGATCGGTTTGCGCACCTGCACAGCATACGTATGCTAATGGGATGTTATCTTTTTTGCAAACGAGCGACAGCATTTCATGTCTTTGTTTTCTTTTTCCGTAAGAATAAGGGCTTGCAGAAATGTTAATAAGAAGTGTCGCACCTTTAACTATCATTTTTTTTATCGGGTCTTCCAAATATCGCCTTCGGTACCAGTAATCTTCATCGTTCCAGATATCTTCACAAACAGAGATGCCCAGTTTTTCTCCTTTGAACTCAAACACATCAACACTCTTAGCCGGCTCATAATATCTCATTTCATCAAACACATCGTAATTAGGGATCAGTGATTTGTTTTGAATGAATTGTACTTTCCCTTCGTAACAAAGTATTGCAGAATTATGAATATTGGTTCCAATCAAATCGTCGTCTTCAGTAATTGCACCAAATATTAATCCAACGTCTTTCGTTGCTTTTGCAATTTCTAATATTTGATCTTTAACGGCTTCACGGAATTCTAATTTTTCAACCAGGTCTCTGGGCGGATAACCTACGAGGGAAAGTTCGGGACAAATTACGAGATCGGCACCTGCTTTAACTCCCTTTTTGTAACCATTTAAAATCTTATTTTTATTAAAATCTAAGTTGCCAATTATAGAATTTAACTGGCAAAGTGCAATCTTCATATTTGTACGTTTGGCATTGGTTTTTCAATTTTGAAAAAAATTAAAAGGGATATTTTCAACATTGGTAAAAGTTTTCGAAAATTTTAAGACAAAATATAAGAATATATAGTTCAAAATTAGTAAAGTAATATCTTTTATCTAAATATATTTTACACACATTCTTAAACATGGATCACGTGAAATCTTACAGCAGATTCAGAAATACATAAATATAAACTGTATGAAGTAGAAGGATTTAGCGGGAAAGAGGAAAATTAATTATGTATTCAATCTAAAATGCTTCTAAACGTCATTCTGAAGGAAGTTTTGACTGAAGAATCTCTTGCTTTGTAATGACTAAGAAATTCACAAATTCCGTTTGCCATTACTGTAGTTTTATCTCCACACACCGATGATTGTCATCGTTTCACCGAATTTTTAGTGCTTTTTTCTCCCTGGTTTTATATTTTAATTTTTGAATTAAGTATAAAATTGGTAAACAGCAATGACATCAAAAAGATTATACAGAAGCCGGACGGATAGAATGATTGCCGGCGTTGCGGGCGGGCTTGCAAATTATTTTGATATTGATCCTACAATAGTTCGAGTCCTGTTTGTTATCACTATATTTATTGGAGGCGGAGGAATACTTGCCTACATCATTCTCTGGATTGTAGTTCCTGAGGATCCTGTTTTATACACTCCCGGTGAAAAAAAAGATGACGCAGAGAAAGAAAATGCAAAAAAATCATCAAACACAACTGAAGAGCAAAAAAGCTATTCTGGAAATGAAAATATAAATAATGTTATACGGGAAGTAGAACAGGATATTCATAATGCTGCAAAGCGGGGTAAACAACATATTGATAATGTTATAATAGAAGCCAGGAATAATAAAAAAGTATTCGGCGGTACTTTGTTAATTTTGCTGGGCATATTATTCTTGTTAGATAATCTCTTTCCGCGATTCGATTTGGGTCAATACTGGCCTTTGATTTTAGTCATCCTTGGTATAGGTATAATTTTAAAAGCAACTAAAGATTAATTTTTAAGTTAATACTATGAAAACATCAAACATTTTTTGGGGAACCCTTTTCATCGTTTTGGGATTATTGGTACTCATAAATAATTTTTCTCCGATAAACCTCGATTGGAGAAATCTTTGGCCGCTCTGGCCTGTAATACTTGTATTATTCGGAATTTCAATGTTGATTAAGAATAAAGCCGGTAAAAGTCTAATTACAGGCGCTGCAGCAGTTTTACTCTCTGTTATAATTTTTACATCGATACAGTTTTCAGCAAATTTTATTGATAATGATTTTGAGATAGTTTTTGATGATGATGGTGATTATAACTTTTCGGAAACCGTGTATAAGGAACCATTTGATTCTTCAATATCAAAAGCTAAGCTATTTCTTAGTGGTGGAGCAGGCAGTTTTAATATAGGATCAACTACTGATGAAATGATATATGTTAAAACTGTAGGCGTTGAAAATAATTTTAATTTTATAACATCAAAATACGATGGTGTTAGTAAGATTAAATTAAATATGAAAAAAACCAGTTTTCATTTTGGTAAAGGAAAATATAAAAACAAAGTAGATATTTCACTAAATGAAAAACTTCTTTGGGATTTAAACTTTGATATTGGCGCCGCTGCAATAAATTTGGATCTAACAAAGTATAAGATTGAAAATGTGGATATACAAATGGGTGCTGCATCATTAGAAGTTAAGTTCGGTGCGTTAGCCGAAATAACAAAATTTTATGTTGATGCAGGTGTCTCAAAAATTGATATCTCCGTTCCGGAGGAAGTTGGCACCCAGATAATGATGGATGATGTCCTTTCTTCAAAAAATATAAAGGGTTTTAAGTATTTAAAATCAGGGCTTTATAGAACAGAAGGATTTTACGAAGCAGAGAAGAAAATATTTATTGATATATGTACCGGAGTTTCATCAATAAATATAAGGAGATACTTAGAGTAAATTTATCTAATAGACTTGAACTTTATCTTTATCTGTAATCACATTTTATAGAAGTTCAAGTTCAGGTTCAAGAAAAAGGTTAAGAATACCTGGATTTTTTTGGTATCCACAAATGCTTTCCCAAATTAACGCAACCTTTTTCATCAAACTCAACACCCTCAGATTTTAACAACTCTTCCATCAAATGCGGATCACCGAAATGTATTTTACCTGTTAAAGCCCCATAGCGATTTACAACTCTGTGAGCCGGTATATCCTGTCCACATCCGTTTAGTGCCCATCCAACAGTTCGTGCAGAAGATTTTATTCCGCATACTTCAGCAATGTGTCCGTATGTGGTAACTTTACCGTAAGGTATTTGTTTTGTAATAGTATAAACCTTATTAAAAAAATCTTTCTTTTTTTTATCGGCTGTTATCATATTTAATGATCATTTACTCTGCGAGATTCCTAACTACTTTCTTAGATCTTTTTCAATCACTCAGTCTTACTAAAGAATAAACAGTGTAGTCGTTCAGTAGGAATCTTGTCAATATTTTTCAAACCCAGATTATTTATTTTTTTCATCCCAATGAATCGGGACAAGTTTCTCTCTGAATGACATATTCATCACTAGAATTATCAAATCAGTTCTGATTAAACTTTAAGAGATAAGCTTTAATAAACTGGTTTATATCACCATCCATTACCGCCTGTACATTTGATGTTTCAACATTTGTACGATGATCTTTAACCATATTATAAGGATGAAAAATATACGAACGGATTTGGCTTCCCCATTCAATTTTCATCTTACTCTTTTCAACTTCATCAATTTCGGCTGCTTGTTTTTCCAGCTCAATCTGATAGAGTTTAGACTTTAACATTTTCATTGCGGTTGTTTTATTTTGCAACTGAGAACGCTGACTTTGACAGGCAGCCACAGTTCCGGTTGGAAGATGAGTTAATCGCACTGCAGTTTCAACTTTGTTAACATTTTGTCCCCCCTTTCCTCCTGCACGATATGTATCAACACGAAGATCCGAAGGATTTATTTCAATCTCAATTGTGTCATCCACTTCGGGAATTACAAATACGGAAGCAAAAGATGTGTGTCTTCTCTTATTAGAATCGAAGGGAGAAATTCTTACAAGACGATGAACTCCGTTTTCCGCCTTTAAATAACCGTAAGCAAATTCACCGACCACCTCAACAGTTGCACTTTTAATACCCGCTCCATCAACATCCAGAATATCTAAAAGTGTCATTTTGTAATTATTTTGTTCACCCCATCGTAAATACATTCTAAATATCATATCTGCCCAATCCTGGGCTTCTGTTCCGCCTGCACCTGAATGAATAGTGAGCAAACAATTTTTATCATCATCTTTTCCGCTAAGCATGTTTTTAAACTCAGCATCCTCAACAGCTTTCTTTATTGATGCCAATTCTTTTATAATATCCGGAGCAAGGGATTCATCTTTTTCCATTTGTACAAGTTGAATGAACTCATCCAAATCATTAACTTTTCCGGATAGAGTCTCCCACAAATCAACCCACATTTGGCGCGATTTAATTTCCCGATGTATTTTTTGTGCAGCTAGCTGGTCATTCCAGAACGAGGGGTCTTCGGTTAGTGTTTGAAGTTCTTTTATCTTTATTTTTTTTTCCTCGATGTCAAAGATACCCCCAAAGATTATCTGTCCGGTCTTTACAAGATTTTAATTGCTTTAGTTCTTCTTCGTACATATTTATCCTTTAATAAAATATCTAATAAATATCTTCTTGAACTTACACTTGAACTAAATACGGGAGTAAGTTCAAGAGTCAGAAATATCCAGTTCCATTCTTAACAATGCAGCAGCTAATGTTTTACCCTGTGCATCGTGTTTTAATGAAACTGTTCCACCGCCGCCAAGAGTGTTGTGCAGCATAAAATTTAATGCTCGTATATTTGGCAATTCATAGCGATCCACCTTACCTTTACAAATTCCGGTAAAGTGTTCTTTTACTTTTTCGGCTGTTAAATGCTTTTTAATTATTTCGTAACCTTTATCATCGTAAGCAATAATCCCAATGTTTGCAGCATCTCCTTTATCACCGCTTCTTCCGTGAGCAATATCTATTAATTTAATTTTTTTCATAATTCTTTTTATATGCTGAACTTGTTTCAGCATCTTTAGATTTTATGTATAAAGAATTTTAATTGGATCAGAAATTTCAGTATATAAATCTTTCCAATCTTTATTAGTTGATTCAATCAAATTTATTTTCCACTGTCTATGCCAGTTTTTCAGTTGTTTTTCTCTCCTAACAGCTTTACTTAAACTTGGATGAGCTTCATAATAAACTAGTCTGTTAACATTATACTTCTTAGTAAATCCATCAATTAAACCAAGCTTGTGTTCATAGATTCTTCTTGATAAAATATCTGTAAATCCAATATACAGAGTTTTGTTTTTACTAGATAGTATATAAACATAATATTGTTTCATTCTTAGGAGGCTTCGCGAAACCTTTTTTAACTAAAAAATCAATTTCCGAAAATTAGCAATATTTATTGTATCCATCATTTATGTTATGCTACGCCCTCCTTATCGGAGCTTTACAAAGCTTTCTCTTAAAAGATCCTGAAATGAATTCAGGATAAATTAAGGATTTTAACTTTAGGTGTAACCAAATTTTTAGGAATTAATGCAGGCCAGTATGCAACAACATCACTTGGTTTCGGTCTTCCGCCGGCAAAACCCGTTACACTTGGTGGACCCGTAAGAATTAATGGTGCGATTTCCTGACCAAATCTTTTTACGGAATCTTTATCGTGTGAACGAACAGCCACTCTTAATACAATTTCATTAATATCATCTTCATCGATCTTTTTTGCCAGTGATTCGTGTGTCGCATTGTAGCCGATAAACTCAGAACGAATTTCATCAAACTGAAGACCGAGATTTTCTAATCTTTTTCTCAATATCTTATCGGCAGCTTTTGCTTTTGATAATGCCTGGGGCCAGGAATATGTTAACGAACCAACGGCAGTATATCCGTCCTCGTATGAACAAGACACTTTATAAAATTCGGTTTCAGGTTTTCCTTTTACATTGTATACTTTTACTCTGTTGTTTCCCAGATCTTCCATTTTTATCGAAGTAAAATCAGCAACGCAATCAGGAGTGATATAATCTGTAGGATCGCCAATTTCATAAATAAGCTGTTCTGCAACAGTTTCGTAAGAAACTTTTCCGCCGGTGTTTTCGTGTTTTGTAATGATAACTTCACCATTAGGAAATGCTTCAGCTATCGGGAAGCCGATCTCTGCCATGTTTTCAATCGATTGCCAATCACCTAAAAAGTTACCGCCTGTTGATTGAGCACCACATTCCAAAATATGCCCCGCAACAGTTCCCGCTGCCATAAGGTCATAGTCTTTTGCATCCCAATCAAATTCATAGATCATTGGTGCAAGTGTTAAGCCGGTATCGGTTGTTCTGCCTGTAATAACTATATCTGCTCCGTTTCTTAGTGCTTCTACAATCGGCATTGCACCAAAGTAAACATTTGCGCTTAGTATTTTATGTTTAACTGATTTAAATGATTCACCGGTTTCCATATTATTTAGTTCTGCACCTGCTTCAACAAGTTCGTCCAAACGATCGTGAATATCATCACCTAAAACAACAGCTATTTTAAGTTTTTCAATTCCAAAATCAACTGCGTGTTTTAAAATTTCATCAGCACAGTCAGCAGGATTAACACCTCCGCCGTTAGTAATTACCTTAATGTTTTTTGTCAAACAGATTGGCAATATATTTTTCATAAGTTCTGGTAGGTCACGTGCGTAACCCAGTTTTGGATTTTTGTTTTTTTGTTTTTGCAGGATTGACATTGTAACCTCTGCAAGATAATCCATCACAAGGTAGTCGACATCACCCCTCGTTACTTGCTGAACCGGTGCTTCGGGAAGGTCTCCCCAAAAGCCCTGCCCCGATGCAATTCTTATTTTGTCTTTCAATAAAACTCCGGGTACACTATTAGTTTATATTAATATTATTAATATAAAGCAATTGTAATTGAAAAGCAGGAATGCCATAGATGGGGAGTTTATCTTAGTTAAGATATCACATCTTTAACAATTAAAAATTTCCACCAGTTTATCGTAAGTTAGATTCATCTATCAGTTGTGGAAAAAAATTCTTTTTGAAAGACAAGAATGGTCGATCAGTCTAAATTATTTATCAATTGACGAGTTAGATCATCTAAATCATCTTGAGGGGTAATATCAAACCAATTAATTCTTTTATCAGCTTTAAACCAGGTGAGCTGCCGTTTTGCATAACGCCGCGTGTTTCTTTTGATTAATTCTATTGCTCTGTCTAAAGTTATTTCATCTTCAAGGTACGAAATGATTTCTTTGTAGCCGACAGTGTTTAGCGAATTAAGATTTTTATCATAGCCGTTATTAAGAATTCTTTTTACTTCTTCGACTAAACCTTTTCCGATCATCTCATCAACACGTTCTTCAACTCTTCTATAAAGAACTTCCCTGTCCAAGTTCAAACCAATTTGATAAAAGTTAAATTTAGGTATCTTATTTTGATTGATATGATGCTGCCATATTGGTCTGCCGGTAAGATGATAAACCTCCAATGCTCTTATTACTCTTTTCCAATTTTGAGGAAGCATTTTCTCACAGCTAACCGGATCAACTTTTTTTAATTCACTATACAGAAATTCTACTCCGTACTTCTCCTTTTTAGATAATAGTATCTCTCTTAAATCTTCATCTTTATCTACACTTTCAATAATACCGTCTATCAATGCTTTGATGTAAAGACCTGAACCCCCAACCACAACAGCAGTTTTATTTATTTCTTGAATTTCACTAATTACTTTTTCGGCTTGAATAGAAAATTTATTTACATCATAATCTTCATCGGGATTTAAAATATCTATGAAGTGATGTTTTACCCTCTGAAGCTCGGTGGCAGATGGTTTGGCAGTTCCGATGTTTAATCTTTTATAAATCTGCCTGCTGTCGGCAGAAATAATTTCGCCATTTATTTGTTGTGCTAATTTTAATCCAAGATATGATTTGCCAGAACAGGTTGGTCCGGTAATAACAATTACTCTTTGTCCCACGCTTCTCTTCCAATTAGCGGTACAAAAGCAAACTCCGGGATGCTTTCAATTTCATATTCATCTTCAGATTCTCTTGTAACAACTTTAAGTGTTTGAGTTTGTTTGCCACCAACCGGGATAACTAATCTTCCGCCATTAACTAATTGTTTTTTTAGTGAATCCGGAATCTCAGGTGAACCGGCTGTAACAATAATGCCATCATAAGGTGCAAACTCACTCCAGCCAATAGTTCCGTCACCACATTTTGTTGAGACTCTGATTCCAAGCTTATCAAATAATTTTTGAGCCGTACGATAAAGGTCGTTGTGTCTTTCGATACTGTAAACCTTTGCACCCATTTTTTCAAGTATTGCTGCCTGATAACCAGAACCGGTTCCAATCTCTAATACCCTATCACCTTTTTTAACTTTCAGCGCTTGAGTCATTAAAGCAACGGTATAAGGTTGAGAAATAGTTTGTCCATAGCCAATCGGCAGAGCGATATCCCGATATGCATTTGGCTGCATCATCAGGGGAATAAATTTATCTCTTTCCACTTTACGTAGCGCACTTAATACATTAGAATCGGTAACTCCTTTATCTTCAATACTATTAACTAATATATTTCTTTCGGATTCAGACATTCAAATTATATTATTTTCTATTTTAAATTTTAAAAATAGCAATATTCATAATCATTTGTACATCCTAAGTCAGAAATTGAATAGTAGCAACTTTTGAAATTCGTTTGGCAACGAATTCATCAACTAGAAATCATCAATTAACTGGTTATGTTTGATGTTACGTTAACTCAATAAAAATATTAGTATTAAAAACTCTTTTGAAATGTCAGGGTTTATGATAAAACTTCTGTATTTTACATCTCTATAGATATTTGCAAGATGAAAAAGATGGTATTATATTTGTCCCTGAATTTTTGCTCATTGAGTAGTTTTTTCTTTTTTTAATGCGGGAGTAGCTCAGTTGGTAGAGCATCACGTTGCCAACGTGAATGTCGCGAGTTCGAGTCTCGTCTCCCGCTCCATTTTAATCAATATTGTGAATATTACTTTTTCGGGCGCTGTAGCCAAGTGGCTTAAGGCGAAGGTCTGCAAAACCTTTATTCGTCGGTTCGAATCCGACCGGCGCCTCAAAAATTCTTTTACCTTAAAAATAATCTTTCAATTCAATAATTCAATATTAATTATTGTTTTAAGTTCCAATTCTCACAGCAAATATCTTATCTGTACATTATCTCAAACCGCAAATAGCTCACTTACCTATATATAATGTTATTTTTCTTTAAATTTGCTTTTTAGGTAACATTTATTTTCTTATTTAAATGAATTATTTGATCAGCTCGGTAATAGGATTTTTACTTGGTTCCATACCTACAGCCTA
>SMVB01402834.1_pt1 | contig 10959 bp, 7 predicted proteins | sample 2456461 | NCBI WGS metagenome assembly SMVB01 (sample SAMN11095934, study PRJNA526329) | marine sediment metagenome | biome: Marine sediment; feature: Surficial sediment; material: Deep marine sediment; isolation source: Hadal surficial sediment | place: Pacific Ocean | collected 2014-05 | depth 0-1...
ATCTTTGGTGAGACAAAATTATAGGCGTGAAAGTCCAGTTGCCTGGCTGCCAGATCAATCGTTGCATCAACCAGGCCGAGCGACGACAGATCGATCTTGTCATCGGACCACCGCAGCTGTTGGTTCTGGCGCGCCTCGACGGCACCGGTTTCCCCCGACCCCATGAAGGACCCCAGATCAAAAGTGTCAAAATTCAACACCGCTGCCACCACAGGCACGTCGCCCTTTAGGTCGACCATTAACTGGCCTTGAAACGAGGTTGGCCCCAAAACACCGCTTAGGTCATCGATTGTAAGCTGATCCGTCGTCCCATTGACCTTGGCACTCAGGCTCAGCGGCCTGTTCCGCAGCGTAGGCGAGGCGACATCAAAACCCAGCACGCCCATCATGGGCACCAGATCCTGGGCCTGAATGCTGCTGGTCAGCTTTAGACTGGTTGCCTTGTCACCCATTTCAATATTACCCGACAACGAGGCTTTGCCGCCGCCCAATTCCATACCCAGATTAAGATCGTATTTCTGGCCCTGGCCAATAATGGTGCCTCTGATCGTCACGGGACTATCAAAGTTCGGCGCAGGGGCCATCATATCCAGGCCCGCAATCTGGGTCACCTGGTGCCAGCTCTGGCTTGACAGCTCGACCTGCATGTTGGTTTCAGTGGTGCCGTCTGACCGTTCGGACAATTTGCTGCGAATGGCCAGTCTTGTATCATCCAACATCGCCTGACCATCAAGATTGATCGCCGGCCCCATCATGGAAAATTGTGTGTTCAGGTCAAGGCTCTGGGCGTTCAACTGTATCGGCAACGCGCCAATCCCCACAAACCGCCGAAACCGGCGTAAATCATCCGTTTGCACCGACAAGCTGCCTTCAATGCCGAGCACGTCGCCACCCGTAATTGTCAGGTCTGAAATGGCGAGGGTTGCACCAGCCACATTGCCAGAGCGCACCGACTGCAAAAGAATACGATCTTGGGAAATATCAATCGTCGCCGACACTCCTGTGAGGCTCTCCCGTTGATAGGTTAATTGTTCGACCGTCAGGGTGCCATTGGCATCTATCGCGGTCAGGTCATTGACCAGACCCAGCGCATCAAAGGGCTGATCGTCCTCAATGCTGGCTGGCGGCATGTAGACATCGGCATTGAAGCGATCTGCGGTCAGATTAAAGCCAATGCTGGGCCGTTCGCGGCCTAGGGCATAGGCAACACCACCAGTGATGGTCGTCGTGTCGATCTTCAGTTCCAGATTACCTAACTGCAACGTGTCGCCATTATACCCCAGCGAGCTGCTGATGATCATCTGGGTCAACCGGTCCTTGGGAATGGAAGCCAGGTCGACATCAAAAGCTGCCAGCATCGTCCGCAAATTAGATGACCCGGCGCGCAATTGGCCCGCAAAATTTAGCTGTCCCTTGTTGGCGCTCAGCGTGCCGCTGATAGAAAGGTCAGACCCGCCGGGCATCAACGCGTGCAACGACGTGACAGTGACTTGTTGATCTCTCAACACAGCTGCCAGGTGCACCTGTCGTGCCAGCCGGCCACCAAAGCGCAGGCCATCAATCGTAATATCCAGGGACGCATCCACATCGGCGGGCAACTCAAAACCCGACGCATTGTCTTCGTCCGACCCGGCCAAAACCTGATTGATATCGTCGATCACTTCATCAAGGTCGATGACAGGGAGAGACAGGATGGCCTTGTAAGAAGAGCTTTCCCCATAAGTGATGCCCAGCTCGCCCTGGCCTTTGACATCGCCATACTTGATGTCGACATTCTCAAAACTGGTGGCCTCGTTGGTGATAGAGGCCCGGCCGGACAATGAGATGGGAACGCCAGCGTCGGCTCCGATAGCCTCATTGCCCGTGACTGCTTCGATAAATTGGCGAGAATCGCGCACCAGCAGGTCGATGGTGCCTTCAAACAACAAGTCCGTCTCGTCCAGATAGCCGACACCAGACAATGTGCCCTCCAGCCCCCCTTGTGGCAGGCCAATCTTGACCTCCACCGGCAGACGAGACTTGGACACGTCGCCTATTGACATATCTATTGTGGTGGGCAATCCGTCATATTCGACGTCGCCCTGTATTTTGTATGGGCCCCAGATCGACTTCGCTGATATGGTAGCGTTGATATTTTGGACCTGCTGTTCGGTCCCTGTGCTGGCATCCACATAATGAAGCGCACCATTTTTGATTTGCAGGCTGTCGAGCGTCACCTGAAAACCCACGCCATCATCGGCACTATCACCGCCAGCCATCAGATCATCTGGCTGATCCCAATTATTGCGACCATCCGGCAAGGTTTCCAGATTGATGACAGGGGCTACCAGCACTGTACGTTCAACCTGGAAGGTCCCCCGCAACAGCGGCATAAAGGCCACTTCAATATCCAGCGACTCAAGCGTCACCAGATCAACCGTCGACGCGCCAGGGATGTTGGCGATCCGCAGCTTTTTGACCGACAAAGCAGGTGACGGCAGGATCGTAAAATCCAGATCGCCTTCAATGGTCACAGGTCGTCCGACCAGGTCTTCTACCTGCTGGGCAATTTCGTCGCGATATTGATTCCAATCGACGAAGCTGGGTGCAATCACAATAATCGCCAGGATCAAGCCAAGCAAAGCCGCTGCGCCATAGACAAATCGCTTCAATCAAGCCTCCACAAATGAAGACAGAGTGTCTTCGTCGCATCCAACCACAACAGCCTTGTTGCGCCGGTTAATTTCAGGTCTAACATATATATAAACATCAGCCCCCGTGCCGCCAATGGGGGAAAGGAGCCTGTGGTCATGAAAACGCGTTTTCCCCTGTTTATTTTTGCCCCGTGTATTTTGATTGTACTTGCCATGCCAATTGGTGCCGTTGCAGCAAATGATGATCTAACACCATCAGCCGAAGGCGCGCAGGTCTATATTGTCAGCCCCGTCGATGGCGCGACGCTGCCCAGCCCGGTCAAGATTGTATTTGGCCTTGGTGGCATGGGTGTCGCCCCGGCGGGCGTACAGAAAGAAAACACCGGTCATCACCATTTACTGTTGGATCACCCTGTCCCACCTCTGGATGAGGCCATGACCAATGAAGACGGACTAAAGCACTTTGGCGGTGGCCAAACCGAGACAAGCATAGACCTGGCCCCCGGCACACACACCTTACAGCTGATCTTGGGCGACCAGTATCACATCCCCCATAACCCGCCTGTTATCTCAAAAAGCATTACCATCACTGTCGAATAGTTGGAGGCCCCAAAGGCACCTGCAGCCATGAGCACCTTTTTTTCCAAATTATGGGGATTGCGGCGGAACCAGCAAGTCATCCTGTATACCGCAGCAGTAGCCATCGGCATCGTTGTTGCTTATGGGGCCATCGCCTTTCGTGAACTCATTGATTTCACCCAGATACTGGCCTTTGGTTTTGGCGGTGAAAACGTTGCCACCTAGGCCAAAAGCGCGCCCTGGTGGCGAATTATGCTGGCCCCGGTGGCTGGCGGGCTGGTCGTCGCGCTGATGCTGCGGTTCATCCTGAAGGACCGCCGGGCCATGGGTATCGCCGAAACCATAGAGGCCAGCGCCCTGAATAATGCGCGGATGCCTTTCACCCAGGGCCTGGCGACCGCGACCATGTCTGCTGTCAGCCTTGGGGCCGGTGCGTCGACGGGGCGTGAAGGACCTATTGTTCATCTGGGGGCGACGCTTGCGTCTTGGTTTGGCGAACGCCTGGGCCTAACCCCTGCCCTGTCCCGGACCCTGTTGGGCTGCGGCGTTGCCACCGCTGTTGCGGCATCGTTTAATGCGCCAATTGCAGGTGTCTTCTTCGCCATGGAAGTGGTGCTGGGACATTATGCCATCCACGCCTTTGCCCCAATTGTCATGGCCAGCGTCGTCGGCACCATCATCACCCGTGCCCATTTAGGCAATTACCCAGCGTTCATTATCCCCGATTACAGCTTTGCATCTGGATGGGACATCCCGATAATTTTGGTGTTGGGCGTCGTTTGCGCCTTTGTATCCGTTGGATTTTTGCGTGCTTGCCTGATGGGCCGCGATCTCTTTGCGCGCATCCATCAGGTTCCTGCCTGGCTGCATCCGATCCTCGGCGGCCTTGTCCTTGGCATAGTCGCGCTTGCCTTCCCCGAAATTTTAGGCGTTGGCTATGAAGCCACCGACAAAGCTCTGCACGGGGGCTTCACCTTAACGTTGCTGTTGCTGTTGTTGGTTTTGAAGATCGCCATGACATCGTTAAGCCTGGGTGCCGGATTTGGCGGGGGCGTGTTCAGCCCTGCGCTGTTTATTGGCGCTATGACCGGCGGGGCCATCGGGTTGATCGCGGGGTGGATTGTGCCCGCCACCATCGCGTCTCATGGCCTGTTCGCCATTATTGGCATGGGGGCGGTTGCCGGTGCTGTACTGGGCGCGCCTATTTCAACCTTCCTGATTGTTTTTGAGCTGGTCGGCGACTACCAGCTATCCATCGCCATCATGGTCGCCACGATGATCGCCAGCATCATTACGCGGCAAATGGGCGTGCTGTCGTTCTTCCATGCGCAATTGGAAAGCCGAGGCCTAAAACTACGCGGTGGTCGGGCACGCCATATTGTCCAGACCATGCAGGTCGGTGATGTCATGACCACCAATTATCGCACCATCGACGAGTCAGAGGCAATGGATCAGGTCCGTATCAGAATGACTTTGTCGCCGAATGGCATGTTGATGGTGCTGGGGGATGATAGCCAGTTTCTGGGGTTGATCACGCCCTACAGCCTCAGCGCCGCCGTCGACAATGAAGCAACCCTGGTCAGCGCGGCCGATGCCATGCAGCAGCCCAGCAGGGTGTTGTTCCAGGACGACAAACTGCAACAGGGACTCGGCGCCATGGATGTCACACAAGAGGAATATCTGCCCGTCCTCGACAATGCTGAAGACAATCAACTGGTCGGCGTTCTGCTGCATCGGGATGCGCTGGCAGCCTATAACCGGGTGTTGCTGGAAGAACGCGAGGAAGAACGCGGCGAATAGTCGTTTTTGCCAACAAAACACAAGCGCTCGACACATGAGTGCGATACAACAGGGCCATGTCTGACCCGTTTGATCTCGATACGCTGGAATCACAATCCCCCGCGCCTGCGCAGGCCCCTGCGCCCTATCTTGACGGTCTGAATGACCAGCAAAAAGCGGCCGTTTTAGCCATTGATGGGCCCGTCTTGGTGTTGGCAGGTGCCGGCACGGGCAAGACTCGCGCGTTGACAACGCGCCTGGCCCATATTCTGGGCACCGGGCGCGCCTGGCCAGGCCAGATATTGGCCGTCACCTTTACCAACAAAGCCGCCAGTGAAATGCGTGAACGCGTTGGCAATCTGGTCGGGCAGGCCGTTGAGGGCATGCCGTGGCTGGGAACCTTCCATTCCGTTTGCGCCCGCATCTTGCGCCGCCATGCCGAACTGGTGGGGCTGCGCAGCAACTTTACAATCCTGGATACGGACGACCAAATTCGCCTGATCAAGCAATTGATCCAGGCCGAAAATATTGACGAAAAACGGTGGCCTGCCCGCGTTTTCGCGGGGGTCGTCGACCAGTGGAAAAACAAAGGCCTGACGCCCGAAAAATTGCCAGCCGATGACGCCTATCTGTTCGCCGATGGCAAGGCGATTATTTTGTACAAGGCCTATCAAGCCCGACTGCGAACGCTGAACGCTGCAGACTTTGGCGATTTGCTATTGCTGTGCCTGACATTGTTCATGGACAACCCCGATGTGCTGGCCGATTTTCAGCGTCGCTTCAAATACATCCTGGTTGATGAATATCAAGATACCAATGTAGCGCAATATCTGTGGCTGCGCCTGTTGGCCCAAAAGCACCAGAATATCTGCTGTGTTGGTGACGATGACCAAAGTATCTATGGCTGGCGCGGGGCCGAAGTAGGCAACATCCTGAAGTTCGAGGACGACTTCCCCGGCGGCCAGGTCATCCGGCTGGAACGGAATTATCGGTCGACTTCGCATATTCTGGGTGCCGCCTCGGGGCTGATATCGGCCAATAAGGGGCGCCTGGGCAAGACCTTGTGGACCGAGGCCAATGATGGCGACAAAGTCAGTGTCATGGGCGTGTGGGACGGCGAAGAAGAAGCCCGCAATATCGGCGATCAGATCGAAGATCTGAAGCGTGAAGGCGACTCCTACAACGAAATGGCCATCTTGGTGCGCACTGGCTTCCAGACCCGTGAGTTTGAGTCTCGCTTTGATACGATTGGCATTCCTTATCGATTGGTAGGATTGCAAAAATTCTATGAGCGCCGAGAAGTTCGCGATGCTGTTGCGTACTTGCGCGTTATTTACCAGCAAGACGATGATCTGAAGTTTGAACGTATATTCAACCTACCCAAACGAGGTCTAGGAGACGTCGCCCTGCAGGCAGTCCGAACGGTTGCGCAATCCAAGCAACTTACTTTGTACAGAGCCGCCAGAATGGTCGCCGAAAGCGATGAGTTACGCCCCCGAGCCAGGAATTCCTTAAAATCGCTGATGGATGACTTTGATCGCTGGCGCAAACTTCTGAATGACATGTCTCACGTTGAATTAGCAGAGATCGTCCTTGATGAGTCCGGATACACGTCAATGCTCCAGCATGACAAATCTGCAGACGCACCAGGCAGATTAGATAATTTGCAGGAACTGATCCGGAGTATGGAGACTTTTGAGAACATGGCTGAATTCTTGGAACATGTCAGTTTAGCCACCGCCGGAGACGACGTCAGTCAGGATGACCAAGTGAACATCATGACCCTGCACAGCGCCAAGGGGCTGGAGTACGACAACGTATTCCTGCCCGGATGGGAGGAAGGCCTGTTCCCCCACCAACGCGCCCTGGATGAAGGCGGCACAGCGGCGCTGGAAGAAGAACGCCGCCTGGCCTATGTGGGCCTGACCCGCGCACGTCGCAAAGCTTTTGTCAGCACCGCGGCCAACCGGCGTATCTATAATCAGTGGCAAGCGTCATTGCCGTCGCGTTTTATCGAAGAACTGCCATTGGATCATGTCACCCGAGAAGCCGCCATCGGCCTGTCCCAAGGTGGCCATTACCAAGAGAGCAACTTTGACGACACTGAATCCTACCCCATGGAATGGGACCAGCCCGTGCCCCCGCGCCGAACAGCGCGCTATCGCCGGCCGCCGACAAAGACCATTCAGAGCACGGCGGACAAAATCTCGTTCAGTACCAAATCGACCACTAACTACGCCATTGGCGAGCGGGTATTCCATCAAAAATTCGGTTATGGCCTGATTGAAGATATCGACGTCAATAAGCTGGAAATCAATTTCGATAAAGCGGGCACTAAACGCGTGCTGGATTCCTTCGTCGACCCGGCAGACCAGGCAGGCCAGACAGACCAGACAGGATGAGTGCAGGCTGTCAGGTCCGGGTGATTGTTGATCGTGACCTGACCGACCGCATAGAGGAAATTTTGGCAGGCCTCGCGCCGCCAGACGAGGTGCCAAGCCTGTCGAGTTTTGAAATCCCCGACGACCCTCGGTGGCAAGTTGATGCCTTTTTCATGACCACGCCACCCAAAGGCTCCATCGAAAAGGCGCTGGCAGGGCACGACTTTGCCGTCTACCCAGCGCCCGAGATCGATTGGGTCGAGCAGTCCCTCATCCACCACCAGAGGGTCGAGGCCGGGCGCTTTCATATTTATGGCAGCCATCATGAACAGCCCCATGGCGGTGGCTTTAATATCAAGGTGGACGCAGGCATGGCCTTTGGCACGGGTCAGCATGAAACCACGCTGGGCTGTCTGCTGGCCATTGACGACATCGCCAAATACAAGCCCGTCAGAAAAGCGCTCGACCTGGGATGTGGTACGGGCATTTTGGCGCTGGCGCTGGCGAAGTCATTGTCATCGACCATCAGTCAAAAAATTATGGCCAGCGACATCGACCCAGTGGCCGTCGACGTGGCGCGCGACAATGCCGGGTTCAATCATCTGACTGACCAATTGCACTTTCGGGTCGCAATGGGCTTGCACGACACGGTCCTGAGTCAACAAGGCCCCTATGATTTGATTGTTGCCAACATCCTGGCCCGGCCCCTATGCACCATGGCAACAGACATCAAACAGGCGCTAAATATTGGTGGGATGGTAGTGTTGTCCGGCTTGTTAACCAAGCAAGAGCAAATGGTCCGTCAGACATATAAAAACCGGGGCCTAGCATTCAGGCGTCGCTACGTTATCGGTGAGTGGTCAACACTCGTCTTCCAACGTAAAGCCTGAAACCGGGCCCCGGCATCAGTTTGGTTTGTTTGCGGGAAGCGGGCTGTTATGCAGCTGCTTCGGGCGGAACAATCACAGCAATGTTCACTGTATTGTCGTTGACTGCATTGTCGTTCATCGCCATTGGATCGACAAGCTGGCCTTTAAAGGAAAGCAGATCCATAAATGGACGCACGTCCCGCGTTAGGTAATCAAAAAATTCGTTAAACATGATCGCATCTCCTCTTTTGTCGTTGCTGACAGCCTTATTGCTGTCTCGAGGGACCTTATATGTGATCAGCCCGCCAATTAAAAAGTGCAGAGATTACAATAGCGCCATGCAATAATTGCATAGGTACGTGATTTATAATTTCGCGTCTTTTCTGGGGGTTAGCGTGAAACTTTAGAAACGATTGAAAGCCATTCTGCCTCATCAATGACCCTGACACCCAGCTCTTGCGCCTTTTTCAGCTTGGAACCAGCCCCAGGCCCAGCAATAACGAGGTCGGTCTTCTTGGAAACAGAGCCAGCGACCTTGGCACCCATTGATTCTGCCTGCGCTTTGGCCTCTGGGCGGGTCGTTATCTCTAAAGACCCAGTGAATACTAGGGTTTGTCCAGAAACAGGCGAGTCAGATTCGTCGATGATATAGTCTTGGATGTCGATTTGGCGCGTCAGACCCTTGACGATTTGCAGATTTGCCTCGGCCGCAAAAAAATCAATGAGGGCCGCAGCAACCTTGGGGCCAATGCCATCAATATTTTCCAGCTCCACCCGCGCGTCACTGTCTTCAACCCGCGCTTCGCGCATAGCACTCATGAGGGCATCCATATTGACATAGCTCTTGGCAATCAATTTTGCGTTTTCCTGCCCGATATGGCGCATACCCAGTGCAAACAACAAGCGCTCCAACCCGATGGTACGGCGCGCGTCAATGGCAGCAAACAGTTTGCGGACCGAGAGTTCACCCCAACCGTCGCTCTCGATCAAAGGCGTGTCGGCAAGCGCGTCGCGTTCAGCCAGCGTAAAGATATCGACCGGGCTTTCGATCCGCCCTTCTTCCCAGAACGCCGCGATTTGTTTTTCGCCTAGTCCGTCAATATCCATGGCATTACGCGACACAAAATGGCGCAGGCGCTCGACCCGCTGGGCCGGGCAGATCAGCCCTCCGGTGCAGCGGCGGGCGGCCTCGCCTTCTTCTCGCACTGCGGGGGATCCGCAATATTTGCAGGTATCGGGAAAGACCCATGGTTCGGAATTCGATGGGCGCGCGTCCAGCACCACCGAGACGACTTGGGGGATGACGTCGCCAGCACGCTGTACGATCACTGTGTCGCCAACACGGATATCCTTGCGTTCGATCTCGTCCTGATTATGCAGGGTCGCGTTCGACACCATCACGCCACCGACATTGACCGGTTGCAACTTGGCCACCGGCGTCAACGTGCCCGTACGGCCGATCTGAATATCAATTTCGTTGATGATGGTCTGCGCCTGTTCAGCCGGGAATTTGTGGGCAATGGCCCAACGCGGCGACAGGCTGACCATCCCCAGCCGGTCCTGCCAGTCCAGCCGATTGATCTTGAAGACAACCCCGTCAATGTCATAGGGCAGCGTCGCCCGCTGGGCACCCACATTGTCAAATGCGGCCATAGCTGCATCGATATCGCCACAGACCTTTGTCAGCGGATTCGTCGAGAACCCCCATTTTTTTAACGTTGCCAGGCCATCCGAGTGTTTGTTAAAGGGCAAATCCGACGTTTCCCCCCAGGCATAGGCGAAAAAGCTGAGCGGCCGTGATGTGGTGATGGACACATCCAGCTGCCGCAACGACCCTGCTGCCGCATTACGTGGGTTGGCAAATATCTGTTTGTCTTCAGCCGCTTGCTTTTCGTTAAGGCTGAAGAACGCGTCCTTGGACATATAGACCTCGCCCCGCACTTCAAACACATCGGGCGGGTTGTCTTCCAACAATATGTCCGGGATGTCCGGGATGGTGCGAAGATTGGCCGTGATGTCTTCACCAATCTGGCCATCGCCCCTGGTTGCACCGGTGACCAGCACCCCTTTTTCGTACCGCAATGAGGCCGACAACCCGTCAATCTTCGGTTCGGCAATCAGCTCGACCACACCTTCAGCATCCTTGCCCAAAAAGCGGCGGATACGATCCATGAAGTCGTCCATATCTTCGCGGCCAAAGGCATTGGCCAGCGATAGCATGGGGCGGGCATGTACAATTTTACCAAAACCCGACCGAGCTTGCGCACCCACACGCTGGCTGGGACTGTCGAGCGTTACCAGATCTGGAAAATGCTCTTCAAGGACCAGTAAGCGTTTTCGAAGGGCGTCATAATCGCTGTCCGGAACCAGGGGCGCATCCTTGGCATGATAGGCGTCGTCATGCTTGGTAACTTCGTCCACCAGGCGGCGATGCTCGGCTTCCGCCTTGATGGGTGTCATGTGTTCGGGGTCTGCGCTCACGGTTGCACCGCATTGGTGATCAATTTTTCAGCCGCCGCGCGGGCTTCATTGGTGATCTCTGCCCCGGCCAGCATACGGGCGATTTCTTCCAATCGCTCGTCGCCATTCAGCGGCCTGACGCGCGTGAAGGTCAGGTCGCCTTCGACCTCTTTACCAACCCGCAAGTGATGCGCACCGCGCGACGCAACCTGGGGAGAATGCGTGACAACCAAAATTTGGGCCGCGTCTGCCAGGCGG
>SMVB01263859.1_pt1 | contig 10958 bp, 5 predicted proteins | sample 2456461 | NCBI WGS metagenome assembly SMVB01 (sample SAMN11095934, study PRJNA526329) | marine sediment metagenome | biome: Marine sediment; feature: Surficial sediment; material: Deep marine sediment; isolation source: Hadal surficial sediment | place: Pacific Ocean | collected 2014-05 | depth 0-1...
CAGCGGCCTCATCGAGTTCTCCTCGCGGTGCTCGAGGACGAGGGCAATCTCTTCGGTGCTCAACAACACATACGACCCCACCGGGTACAAGCCGACCTTAGTGATGAGCGCCTTCAGCACGCGATCAAGGAACTTCGTATTGCCCGAGTCGAGCAGGTACTTGACCGCTTCCGAAGCTGCCTGGGGGCGATCTCGATAGGGCCGGCTATGGGTGAGTGCTTCGAATACTTCGACGGCTCCGAGAATCTGTGCCTCGAGAGAGATCTCGTCACCCTGCAGCCCCTTGGGGTAGCCGGACCCGTCGGGTCGCTCGTGCACTTGTAGGGCGATCTCGGCGGCCTCAGAGTAGTCGGGCGCCAGCTCCTTGATAATCTCGTGGCTGAATTCCGGACGACGGCGGATCAGCTCCCGCCCTTCGTCGCCGATGTCTCCGGCCTGCTGCAGCAGGCCATCGGGTAGGCGTACGCAGCCCACTTCGTGCAGCAGCGCCGCCAAACAGAGCCAGTCGAGGTCATCGCCATCGAGGCCCACTTCCTGCCCAACGATGGTCGCCAGGATGGCGCTGTTCAGTGAGTGCTGTGCCAGGTAGTCGTCGGCCAAGGCGGTGGGGTTCATGACCTGGCTGAGAAGCTTGGCCGGCTGCTCTTTGAGATCGGCGACGATGCGTAGCGCGAGCATCGACAGATCCTTCACCGGCAGTGGCTGCTGTGCCCCAACAAGGTCGAACACGCGTTTCAGCAGCTCAATGCCCCGCAGGTACAGCTCGCTGCCCTGCAACTCGTGCAGGCGACCTTGCACCCAGCGCGTCAGCAATTGCTGAACGTGGGCAACGAGCTCGAGGCTGGATACCGGTTTGACGAGGTAGTCATCGGCGCCCAGCGCCATGGCGCGCTCCAGCGAATCTCCGTCGCCGAAGCTGGTGAGCATGGCGATCGGCACCTTGGCGTAGGCGGGCTGTGCCCGCAGCCTGGCGAGTAACTCGAAGCCATCCATCCTGGGCATGTTGACATCGAGCAGAAAAAGGTCGATGCGCCCCGGCTGCGCCGCTTCCAGCGCCTCGACGCCGTCGCGGTAGTGCTCGACGATGAATCCCTGCGCCTCGAGCGAGCTCCGCACGATCGCCGCTACGATGTCATCGTCGTCGGCCAGCAGGATAGTGGTTTGCGGCACGTCGATGTCGGTCGCACCGCTGACGATACGAGCGCGGCCACCCTCCTTGGCAAGGAACAGCCGGCCAAGCGCAGCAGCGACGGTGTGGTCGATCGAGGCGCCGGCCTCCGCCTCGACGACGCCGCCCGAGAAGGTGATCTGGAAGGTTGCTCCCTGGGGGCTGGTGAACGGGTGCTGGCTCAGAGCCTCCAGGCACCGTTCCAGCCACTCCGCCGCCTGTTGCTCGGACACCCCCGGCAACAGCGCCACGAACTGATCGCCCTGCCAGCGGCCCACCTCCTGCCCCGAAGCGGTTGACGTACGGATGAGATCCGCAACACCGCGTAGCACGGCATCCCCGGTTTGCTTGCCGCAACTCTCGTTTACGGCACGAAACCGGTCGATGTCGATTATTGCCACCGCCAGAGACGCCCCGGGCGTCGCTGTGGAGCTGAGACGCTCAAAGGCGTGGCATAGCGCGGCGCGGCTCCCCACGCCGGTGAGCGCATCGGTCCCCGCTTGGACGGCGGGCAGGGGCGTCGAGAGCAGCCCTTCGACGACCCCCCTCAACTCGGCGACGTCGAACGGCTTCTCGAGGAACGCGGCTGCACCCAGCGCCAGGCACTGGTTCCTGATCTCCGGCGTGCCGCTGACCGTCACCACGATCACCGGGATGGCGGCGGTTGCCGGTGCCGAGAGCCAGGACGCCAACAGCGTGCGGCCGTCGGCATCGGGCAGCACCAGGTCGAGGACGATCAGTGCCGGCGGTGTGAGCGCGATGATATCGGCCGCTGCGGCCGCGGTGGTGGCTACCCGCACCGACCTGCCCATATTCTCGACGGTGCTCACCACCAACTGGCTGGCAACCGGATCGTCCTCGACCACAAGGACCGGCCCCGATATCGAGGCCGCCGTCGAAAGCCCTGGTGCGCTCACCTCAATCGGTCAGGGCCAGAGCCACCAACCCCGCCGGATAGCCACCACCGCCGACGGCAACAACGACATACTGCCGGCCGTCGTACATGTAGGTCATGGGGATTCCTGTGGTGGTGGCCGGCAGCTCGATCTCGGCGAGAGTCTCGCCGCTGGCCTTGTCGTGGGCACGAAACACGGGGCCGCCACTCAATCCTTCTCCAGAAAACAGCAACGTCTTGGTAACCAGGAGCATCGGCCGAGACATCTTCCCGGTTCGCGGCAGGTCGATACCGCGCAATAACGAGTGGTTCTTGATGGTGTCGGGGGTGTCCCCATTAGGGATCATCCAGGCATGCTCGCCGGTATTCAAGTCGATGGCGGTGATACGGCCCCAGGGCGGCTTGATCAACGGCAGACCACGTGCCAACCGCGGCCCGCGTCCGCCTGCCCAGTAGTCCACGTCGCTGCGCTCCGCATCGGCGGCACGCAGGCCCAGTACCGTAGGATTGGAGAACGAGCCGACGTAGAGTATGCCGGTCTCAGGATCCACCGCGCCGCCTTCCCAATTGCCGCCGCCGATGGCGTTGGGCATCATGAGCGTGCCCCGCTTGCCGTCCGGCCCGTTGACCAGCGAGGGCGGCGTGAAGATCGGCCCCATGTTGTAGTCCTGTACCAACTCGAGGGCCCGGGCGCGGAGCTCCGGCGAGAAATCGATGAGATCGTCCACGGAGAAACCCTGGCGATCGAAGGGCGCCGGCTTGGTGGGATGCGGCTGCGTCGGAGCAGTCCTCTCTCCGGGCACGTCGGATGGCGGCACCGGCCGTTCCTCAATGGGCCATACCGGCTCGCCCGTGACGCGATCGAACACGTAGGCCCAAGCCTGCTTGGTGATCTGCACGACGGCCTTGATCGGCCGGCCTTCGACGTTGATGTCGACAAGGATGGGAGCGGTGGGCAGGTCCCAGTCCCAGATGTCGTGGTGAATGAGCTGGTAGTGCCACACACGCTCGCCGGTGCGCGCATCGAGACACACCAGGCTGCTGGAGAACAGATTATCGCCCAGCCGATGCCCACCGTACATGTCACTCGTCGCCGCCTCGACGGGCAGGTACACATAGCCGAGCTCGGGGTCGGCCGAAAATGGCGCCCACACGCCGGCGTTGCCGGTGTACTCGGCGGATCCGTTTTCCCAGGTCTGGTAGCCGAACTCGCCCGGCATGGGGATGGTGTGGAAGGTCCACAACAGCTCGCCGGTGCGAGCGTCGAAGCCCCGCACGTCGCCCTTGATATTGCGCATCGAGTCGGGGCTCATGCCGACTTCCTGTGCCGATCCCACCACGACCACGTCGCCGACGATCACCGGCGGTGAGCTCGAGCCGATGCGTCCCACCGGCGGGATGTCGCCGCGCACACCGATCATCAAATCGAGCACGCCGTCCTCTCCGAACTCCGAGACCGTCCGGCCGCTACGAGCGTCGAGTGCGACGAGGTGGAAGCCGGGGGTGATGACGAAGACCCGGTCGGACTCACCAACGGCGCCGGATGCCCAGTACGCCACACCGCGCCCGGAGTTGGGTCGAGGCGCCTGGGCGCCGCGCTCACCCTCGTCGAGCCGGTACATCCACAGCGTCTCGCCCGAACCCGGGTCGATGGCTACGACGCTGCGCCGCGAACCGGCGGTGGCGTACAGAACGCCGTCGACCATCAAGGGCGTGGTTTCGTTGCGCCGTTCGGCGCGCGGCCCGAAGTTCTGCGCCGTCCAACTCCAGACGATCTCCAACTCGGCGACGTTGTCGGCGTTGATCTGATCGAGGGGCGCGTAGCCGGTCGATGCCAGGTCGCCGCCGTAGGCAGGCCACTCCCCTGCCGCAGCACCCTGCTGGCTCGGCTCTGCCGACCCTGCCGAAACAGTGGCGCCGGCCATCGCCCACAGGGCAAGCGGAACAAGCGACCGGAAAGCGAGCCTACACCGCGAGCTCTTCAGCACCTTGCTGTGCGCCGGCGGCAAAGGCGCCTCAGCGCTCTCGGCCGTTCCACGTGAACGGGCCGTCGATGCTGATGCCTTCGAGCTGCTGCGGATCAGATGACAGTTCTTCTTCGCCGGGCTCGACGCCGTTGATGGCAAACAGGTATGCAATGACGTCGGCGTAGTCGTTGTCCTCCAACCCACCCGGGTTCTCGTACGGCATGGTCGCCTGCAGCTCCACGAAGAACTCCCCGACCGTGGCGCCGCTCCAGCCCAGCATGTAGTCGGGTCCGAACAAATCGGTGGTGTGGCACTCGAAACAGATGTCTTCGAATACCTGTTTGCCGGACTCCACCTGAGGAGCGCTGAACACACCGTCTTGAACGGATTTCTGCGGAGACTGCCCCCCGAAGGCCAGTCCTACGCACAGAGACACTCCGACCAACGCCGCCAGCCCCGTGGCAGCGCCCGCTCGCCGACCCATCCGATCCTACGCCGCTGCTGCCACGGCCTCGGCGCTGACGCCGAGCACCTCACCGAACACCTTGGTGGCAACCTGCATGTCCTCCATCGTGCTGATGGAGATGCGCGCCCAGGCATCCTGATAGGGTGGGAAGTTGCGGCCGACCCTGATGTTGCGCTCGGCGCAACCGGCGCGGAACTCCCGCGCGTTCATGCCGGTGCGGACGAAGATGAAGTTGCACTGCGAGTCGGTCGACTCCATGCCGTGCAGCTTGAACCAGTCCATCGTGTAGGTACGCGCGGCGGTGTTGCGCGCGACTTCCTCCTCGATGCGCCCGCTGTCGGCGATCGACGTGGCGGCGCCCATCATCGATGGAATATTGAGCGTCAACCCGAGGTGCCAGCGCCGCATCGTCGAGATGGCGTCCGGGTGCGCCACGATCCAGCCGATGCGCATGCCCGCCATGCCGTGCGCCTTCGAGAAGGTGCGCGCCACGATGACGTGGGTGTCGGTAGTCGCCAGCGGGATCTGCGTCTTGTGGCCCGGGTCGGTGACGTAGTCGTGGTACGCCTCGTCGACGACGATCATGGTGTCGGGCGACTCGCTACGCACGCGCTCGATGAACCGCCCCACCGCCTCGGCGCCCTGCAGCGTGCCGGTCGGGTTGTTGGGGTTGTTCAGAAACACCATTCCGGCACCTTGGGCGGCGTCGGCCATCTTGTCGAGATCGAGCATCATGTTGTCGTCGAGGGGAACCTCCACGACCGGATGCCCGATAACGTTGGCGTACTGGGTGCATTCCTCGTACGACGGCGCGCCGGTGACCAACGGCTTGGTCGGCGAAGTGAACACTTGCGTCGCAGATCGCAGCAATTGGGTGGACCCGTTGCCGATCATGACGTTCTGCTGCGGAATGCCCTCCGCCTTGGCGATGGCTGCCGGAAGCCCGCCGTTGCCGGGATAACGACCGCCACGGCCGTCGGAGAGCGCCTCGTGCATGGCGCGTACCACCTTGTCGCCCGGGCCCAGCGGGTTTTCGTTGTTGTGCAGCAACATCGGCCGCTGTTCCTGCGGCAAGGCCAGCGACCAGGCACGCGCCAACGAGCGCGGCCCGTCGTAGGCCATGATGGCTGCCGCCGACAGACCGATGCCGGTCGTCTTCATGAACGAACGGCGCGAAACTTCCATTTGATTGTCCTGCTTCATCGTGTCTTTCCTGGAGTGACGCTTGGAGTCACGCATGGTCATTGCCTCCGGCCGCCCGAATTGGTCGGAACGCCCAGTACCGAGGCGAAGACCGGGATGGCGCGCTCCATCTCGTCCATCGTGCCGATGGAGATGCGCGCGTGGGTCTCGTTCATCGGCGGGAAGTCACGTCCGACGCGCACGTTGTGCTCGGCGCAGCCGTCACGGAACGATTTCGCCGTGCGCCCGATGTCGACGAAGATAAAGTTGGTCTGCGAGTCCATCACCGTGAAGCCGGCGCCGCGGAAAAAGTCCATCGTGGTCTTCTTCGCCGCCGTGTTGCGCTCGCGCTCGCGTTCTACGAAGCCTTCGGTGTGCAGCGCCGCGTAGGCGGCGCCGACACCCGGGGTGTTGGTGTCGAAGGTCAACGAGTAGCGGCTCAACGTGCGCATTGTCTCGGCGTGGCCGACACCGTAGCCGATGCGGATGCCCGCCATGCCGTAGCACTTCGAGAAGGTGCGGGTGATGAACACGCCGGGTGTGTCGATAGCCAGCTGGGCAGCCGACTCGTAGGCCGGGTCGGTGACGTACTCGTGGTACGCCTCGTCGAAGTGAATCACCGCGTCCGGCGAGTTGCGGCGCACCCGGGCGACAAACGCCTGGATGTCGCTGGCTGTGTGCACCGTGCTGGTGGGGTTGTTCGGATTGCACACGAACAACAAACCGGCACCGCGCGCGGCATCAGCCATGCCGTCGAGATCGAGCTTGCCGGCGCCATCGACCGGGATCACCTTGACCTCGGCTCCCATGTACTGCGCCACTCCCTGGGGCTGGCGGTAGCTCGGCGAAGCCGTCACCAGGTGCTTGTCCGCGTTGGTGAAGGCGTGCGGGGCATTCTGCAGCAGCTCACTGGAACCGGCGGCGAGCACGACGTTGACGGGGTCGGTGCCGAACTTGGCGGCGATCACCTCGGTGAGGTCGCGCATGTTGGGCTGCACGTTGGTTGGGTAGCGCCCCGCCACCTTGAAACCCTCACCCAACGCCACCATGGCAGGCCCGGTGGGGCCGTAGGGGTTCTCGTTGCTGGAAATGCGGATTTCGCCGTCCTGCGGCGGCGCGATAATGCTGTTTTCGCCTGCCAGCGGCCCGAGTTCATCAACCAGGGCCTCGCGACCGCGGGCGGTAATCAGCGCGATATTCGGCACCAGCGCAGCCGCTTCGGAGCCACCGAAGAGCGCGCGACGGGAGAGAGACATGATTGCTTCCTCCGTGGGGATCAAGGTAACGAGGACAATGTGCCCGGGGCCACCCGGTTCCAGTGTGAGTTATTTTCTGTGGGCACGTCGACTTGAGACGTGGCGGCATTCTCTCCCGAAGAGGCCGTTCCTACAAGGGGGGACGTCACCAACTCCCCCGACCGGGCGTCAAACGGCGCATTCGGACGCGGTCCCGCCACCGCCTGCAGATCGTCTGGGCCCAAGACTCTCAACAGGGTTGCCTGACCCGGATATCTCAGCGGGTCACGGCTTGTGCGAGCGCCAGGGCGTGGAAGAGCACGGTGCAGGCGCTCGCCGTCTGTGATATCCGTACTCCCCATGAACCTTGGATGGCTTCGTTCCCGGGTCGCGGGCCGCCTGTTGCTCGCCATCCCCGCACTCACCGTGGCCTGCGGCGGCGGTACAGACGCAGATGAGGGCAGCGCCGTACGCGCCGCCGATCCGCGGCCGAACATCGTCATCCTGTTCCTGGACGACGCCGGCTACGGCGACTTCGGCTATACCGGCAACCCGGTGATCCGTACGCCGAACATCGATCGAATGGCTGCCGAGGGAATGGCGTTCACGCAGTTCTACTCCGCCTCGCCGGCCTGCACCGCAAGCCGCTACGCGTTACTCACCGGCCGCCTGCCGGTGCGCTCCGGCTTTGCCTGGGTACTCACCCCGTCATCGCCGCGCGGCATTCACCCCGATGAGTGGACCCTCGCCGAGGGCTTGCGCGAAGCCGGCTATGCGACGGCTGCCTACGGCAAATGGCACCTCGGCCTGCCCCGGCAATACCTGCCTTTGCAGCAGGGCTTCGACGAGTACCTAGGCCTGCCCTACAGCAACGACATGCAGCCACCGGACTGGGTCTCTTTGCCGCTGATCGAGGGCAATGAAATCATCGAGCAGGATCCCGACCAGACCGAGCTCACCGCCCGCTACACGGAACGCGCCATCGACTTCATCCGCCGCCATCGCGAGCAGCCGTTCTTTCTCTACCTCCCGTACGCCATGCCGCACCTGCCGCTGCACCCCGGCGCCGCCTTCGCCGGCCGCTCGCCGCGCGGTGCCTACGGCGACGTCATCGAGGAGCTCGACGGCAGCGTCGGCGACATCCTCACCACCCTGCGCGACGAAGGCATCGCCGAGAACACCTTGGTCTTCTTCACCAGCGACAACGGCCCGTGGATCATCAAGAACGAGGAGGGCGGCTCCTCGGGCCCCTTCCGCGACGGCAAGGGCAGCACCTGGGAGGGCGGGGTACGGGAACCCGGCATCGCCTGGTGGCCGGGAACGGTGCCCGCCGGCGCCATCGACCGCACCGTCGCCAGCACCATGGACCTCTACGTCACCGCGCTGCGGCTCGCCGGCCAACCCATCCCGGGCGACCGCCCCGTCGACGGGCAGGACATCACGGCGCGCTTGCTCGGCAGCGCCGCTGCCGGCAGCGCCCGGAATGATGGGACCGACGCCAGGACCGACGCCGGGACCGACGCCGACGGACGGCGTCCGTTGTTCTACTACGGCTCCGGCCAGGCGCTGCACGCCGTACGCCACGGGCGCTGGAAGCTACACGTCAAGACGTCCAGCCAAACCGGTATCGACTACTTCGACGGCACCCTACCGCTGCTGTTCGACCTCGAGCAGGACCCCGGCGAGAAATGGAACCTGGCCGATAGCCACCCCGAGGTGGTCGACGAGCTCCTCGCCATCATCGACGCCCACCAGGAGGAGGTGATCCGCAGCGGCACGTTCTTTGATCGCTAGCCCGCTGCTTGGAGACTCCGAGGAATCGCCGCAGGTGGCTCGTTGGTGAACTCGTGCCCAAGTGTGCTATCTGTACGCGCATGAATGAAGGACGCTTTCGCGCCCCGATCGCCGGCTGCTTTGTCGGATTGTTGCTCCTCCTCACCACCGCTTGTGAGCGCGGCCCGACCGCAGCAGACAACAGCGCCACACGCGCCGACGACCCACGGCCCAACGTCGTCGTCATCGTCGCCGACGACGCCGGCTACGCCGACTTCGGTGCCTTCGGCGATCCGGAGATGCCGACGCCGCGCATTGATTCAATCGCCGCGAACGGGGTTCGCTTCACGCAGGGGTACAACGCCGCCTCGGTATGCAGCCCGTCGCGCGCCGGTTTACTTACCGGCCGCTATCCGCAGCGCTTCGGCCACGAGTTCAATATCCCGCGCCGGGCGCAGCCCGGCGCCGACATCAACGACATCGGCCTGCCGTTGAGCGAGCGCACCATCGCCGACGCCATGGGGGCGCTCGGCTACGCCACGTCGGCGGTGGGCAAATGGCACCTCGGCGCCGCCGACGCCTTCCACCCGCTGAACCGCGGCTTCGACGAATTCTTCGGCTTCCTCTACGGCAGCCGCAGCTACTTCCCGCTCGCTGATGTTTCCGAGCGCGGCCTGCAACTGTTGCACGACAACGAGCCCGTGGCCGAGCAGGGCTACCTCACCGACGTGCTCGCCGCGCAGGCCGCCGAGATCATCGAACAGCACCGCGACGAGCCATTCTTCGTGTACATCGCCTTCAACGCCGTGCACACACCAATGCACGCCAAACCCGAGCACGAGGCATTGTTCGAGGGCATCTCGGACGAGCGGCGGCGCACGCTGGCGGCCATGACGGTGGCCCTCGACGAGGGCGTCGGCACTATCCTCGACAAGCTGCGCGAGCTCGACCTCGAGGACAACACGCTGTTGTTCTTCGTCAACGACAACGGCGGTGCCACCAACAATGCGTCGAGCAACGCGCCGCTGCGCGGGCAGAAGGGCGACAAGTTCGAGGGCGGCATCCGCGTTCCGTTCATGGCGCAGTGGCCGGCGCGGCTTCTCGGCGGCGCCGAATACGATTACCCCGTCACCTCGATGGATATTCTCCCCACCGCGGTGGCAGCGGCAAGCGGGGATGCCGCGGACAACCTCGACGGCGTCGACCTGCTCCCCTTCCTGGTGGGCGCCGCGGCGGGACCACCCCACCGAGAACTGTTTTGGCGGCGCGGCGTCGTTTCGGCTATCCGATACGTCGATGCCACCAGCGACCTGAAGCTCATCCGCGTGCAGGGCGCCACCACCTGGCTGTTCGACATGGCCGCCGATCCCTACGAAACCACCAACCTGCTCGAGAGCGGAGTGCTGGGCGCCGACGAACTACCGGCCCGCGTCTATCTGGAAAGCGCGCTGGACGCCTGGGAAGCGGAAACTGTCGAGCCGTTGTGGCGCACCGACCCGATCTGGACCGAGAGTCAGATCGAGAAGCACACTCCCGACACGGCGCAACCGGCGATGGTGGCGCAACGTGCGGGCTACACCCCGACGGCTGCCGGGGCGCCGTCGACCGATATCTATCTCGCCGAGCTGACCAGCGGCGACGGCACCTACCGCGTCGGAGCGCCCCGCAACATCACCGACCGCGAAGGCTACGACAACCAGCCCGCGTTCGAGCCCGGCGGCACGACATTGCTGTACACCTCGGCGCGCAATCGTACACAGACCGACATCTATCGCTACGACGTCGAGGCCGGCACTACGCGCCAGGTCACCCAGACCCTGGCGAGCGAGTACTCGGCCACGCCACTGCCTGGAGGGGGCGGCTTTTCCGCCATCAACGAGTCGGTTGATGGCCAGCTTCTGTGGCGCTATGACACCGATGGTGTCGGGCGCGGCGGTATCCTGCCGGACGTGCAACCGGTCGGCTATCACGCCTGGGGCGATGAGAACAGGCTCATCATGTTCGTGCTCGGCGGCGGCGGAAACCCCGCCACCCTGCAGCTCGGCGACCTGAGCACGGGCACCGCCGAGGTCATCGCCGAGAACCCGGGGCGCTCGCTGCACAGGGTGCCCGGCCGTCGCGCGCTGAGCTTCGTGCGCAAGCTCTCGCGCGAGGACTGGTGGATCGAGGTGCTGGACCTCGACAGTGGCGAGTTCACCCGTCTGGGGCGGACCCTGCCGGGCCGGGAAGACTACGCCTGGACCCCTGACGGCACCCTCATCATGGGCGACGG
>SMVB01374012.1_pt1 | contig 10957 bp, 8 predicted proteins | sample 2456461 | NCBI WGS metagenome assembly SMVB01 (sample SAMN11095934, study PRJNA526329) | marine sediment metagenome | biome: Marine sediment; feature: Surficial sediment; material: Deep marine sediment; isolation source: Hadal surficial sediment | place: Pacific Ocean | collected 2014-05 | depth 0-1...
ATTTCCTGAGCAAGCACCTGGGCGTCAGCGAGCCGGACGTATTCGCCGTGCTGCAATATCTGACATCGGACTCAGGCGTTGGTATTGAGGCGACAACGGCAGGCACTGCGATTGATTACATGGGCTTGCCAGGCGGAAAGGCCACAGGCATCCCGGCCGACGAGGAAGATGAACCGTACATACATCATTTTCCGGACGGCAACGCGTCGGTAGCCCGTCTCTTGGTGCGCTCAATGATTCCGGCCGTTGCGCCGGGATCGACGATGGAAGACGTCATCACGGCTCGCTTCGATTACAGCAAACTCGATCTTGCAAATTCGCCCGTGCGGCTGCGCCTCAACAGCACGGTTACTCACGTTGCAAACGACGGCGATCCGAAGTCCGCGAAAAAGGTTGGTATTTCGTATGTGCAAGGTGGGCGCGCGTATCGCGTGCAAGCTCGTCGCTGCGTTCTTGCCTGTTACAACTCGATAATTCCTAGTATCTGTCCCGAGTTGCCCGCTTCGCAGCGCGAAGCGCTCGCATATGGAGTCAAGGCGCCAATTCTCTACACCAATGTCGCCCTGAACAACTGGCGGGCGTGGAAGAAACTGGGCGTCGGTCTTGTCGGATCGTCGGGCAGCTACCATGTAAATACAATGCTCGATTTTCCCGTCAGCCTCGGCGACTACCACTACGCCAGTGGGCCCGATGATCCGATTACGGTTCACATGGAGCGCTTTCCACACCGGCCCAACGAGGGCCTGGGAAACCGCGAGCAGCGCCGATTTGGGCAACGCGAACTGCTCGCCACGCCATTCGAGACGATCGAGCGCAATATTCGCAGCCAGCTTGCCGGCATGTTGTCAGACGGTGGTTTCGACCCGGCTAGTGATATCGAGGGCATAACGGTGAACCGCTGGGCGCACGGTTACGCGTACGGTTATAACTGGCTCGAGGACCCGTATTACGGGGACAAGGACAACGAGAGATATCCGCACGTACGCGGCCGGCAGCCCTATGGCCGCATCGCCATCGCAAACTCCGATGCCGGGGCGAGCGCGATGCTCGAATCGGCAGTCAAACAGGCGCATCGCGCGGTCGAGGAGATAGGCTGACTTCCCCTCAGAATAGGCCCGGCGGTATACTAATTCAGGGGAGTGAATCAAAAAACGGGAGGGGAATAGCCGTGATCGAATTCGAACTCAATGGGGAATCCGTAACATCCACGAGCGAGGCCGATACGCCCTTGCTGTGGGTGGTTCGTGACGAGCTCAAGCTCAAAGGTACCAAGTTCGGCTGTGGCATCGCCATGTGCGGTGCTTGCACCGTGCACATTGACGGCGTCGCGACACGGTCCTGTATTACCCCGGTCTCCAGCGTTGCCGGACGCGCTGTGACGACGATCGAAGGTCTCGCGACCGACGCCGGCAAGGCGTTGCAGAAGGCCTGGGTCGATGAACAGGTGCCGCAATGTGGTTACTGCCAGTCCGGTCAGATCATGCAGGCCGCTGGCTTTCTCGAGAACAACCCAAGTCCCTCCGACGAGCAGATATCCAATGCAATGAATGGCAATCTTTGCCGCTGCATGGCCTACACGCGCATCCACAAAGCAATCAAGACCGCCGCAAGCGGCGAGGGGGCATAGTCATGGCAATGCGAGCAGATCAAATTCAAGGCACCGTCAGCCGGCGGACATTCCTGGCAAGCAGTGCAGGCGCAACCCTCGTCATGGGACTCGGCGTTGTGTTACCGGGCTGCAGTCGCGAAGAAGCGGCCTCCGACATGGCGCTCGATGTGGCGAGCCGCAGCTTCGCGCCCACCGTCTGGTTCGAGATCGGCGGCGATGGTGGCATCCTGATCAACGTGGCCAAGGCAGAGATGGGCCAGCATGTCGGTACCGCGCTGGCCAGAGTCATTGCGGACGAGCTCGGCGCGGACTGGGACGATATCGATATCAAGTATGTCGATAGCGATCCGAAGTGGGGCTACATGGTCACGGGCGGCTCATGGTCGGTAAATACGACGTTTACGATGCTATCCCAGGCCGGCGCGGCTGGACGCACGATTTTGCGCGACGCAGGCGCCGCGCTGCTCGGAGTGCCACCCGAAGATTGCACTGTGGTTGCCAGCACAGTGACGGGGAATGGTCGGCAGGTATCGTTTGCGGAGATCGTTCAGAAGGGCGATATCAGCCGCACGTTTACTGAAGAAGAGCTGGGTGCGTTGCCGCTTAAACCTGCATCGGAGCGGCGCTACATCGGGCAAAACACTCAGGCGCGCGACATTCCGGCGAAAGCCACGGGTGAGGCGGTTTATGGGCTCGATGTCGAGTTGCCGGGCATGGTGTTTGCGCACCCGCTGATCCCGCCGACCCGTTACGGCAGTACGATCAAAAGCATTGACGATTCGGCTGCCAAGGATATTCCGGGTTACCTGCAGACCCTGGCCCTGACGGATCCGAGTGAGGTGCTGCAAGGCTGGGCCGTCGTTATCGCCGAGAATTATGCCAGTGCCATGAAAGCGGCAGAGGCCGTGTCCGTGGACTGGGAGCCAGGTCCAACGGCCAACGTGAGTGAAGCGGACATCCTCACCGAGGGTGCGAAGCTCGCCGCGGACAAGAGTAGCGGTACGCTGTTTGTTGACGACGGCGATGTTGCCGCAGCTCTTGCCGACGCCGCGACGACGCACAGCGCGACCTATCGAACGGGCACGGTGCTTCACTTTACGCTCGAGCCCGCGAACGCGGTCGTCGAATTCGTCGACGGTAAGTGTCACATCCACTCCGGGAACCAATGGCAATCCCTGATCCTGCCGACACTCGCAAAGTCCCTGGGCATGGAAGAGGCCGATATTACGATCCACCAATATTATCTGGGCGGTGGATTCGGCCGGCGTCTCTGGGGCGACCCGATGATCCCGGCGGCGCTGGCTGCGCAGCACCTTGGCAAGCCCGTCAAGCTCGTGTTCCAGCGCGAAGTCGACAGCCGTTTTGACTGCGTACGGTCTCCATCCGTGCAGCAATTCGACGCGTCTTATGACGCGGACGGAAATCTGACGGCCATCGAGCACGCGGCCGCGGCCGGTTGGCCGACGCTGGCAATGGCGGCTTTTTTCATGGGCGACGGCGTCGACGGCAATGGCAAGTTTGACGGGTTCTCGATCAGCGGCGCCGATCACTGGTACACGCTCGCTAATCATCGCGTGCGAGCGATCAATAACGATCTTGCGCAGCGAACGTTTTTGCCAGGCTGGTTGCGCTCGGTCGGTCCGGGTTGGATCGGCTGGGGTGTGGAGTCGTTTATGGACGAGCTCGCTGGCATAACAGGTGAAGACCCGATCGAGTTTCGACTGGCGCGTCTCGACGCTTCCGGCAAGAACGCGGGCAATGCACCGGAGTCAGTTGGCGGTGCCACGCGCTTGGCCGCGGTTCTCAGGGATGTCCGCGATCGTTCTGGCTGGGGGAGAGAACTGCCGGAAGGTGAGGGGTTCGGGGTCGCTGTTTGCGGAGGTCAGGAACGCGCGAAGCCAACCTGGATCGCGTGCGTCGCTCATGTTGCGGTCGATAAAGACAGCAAGTCAGTCAAGGTCAAGAAAATCTGGCAGTCGATTGACTGCGGCACGGTTGTACACCCTGATGGTGCGATGGCGCAGGCCGAGGGCGCGACGCTGTGGGGCGTCAGTCTTGCGGTGCATGAAGGAACGACGTTCAAGGACGGGCAAGTCGTGGATCGCAACCTCGATACCTACACGCCGCTCAGGATGGCGGATGTACCCGAGCTCGACATCAAGTTCATGCAAAGCACCGAGTTCCCAACCGGTTTGGGCGAACCACCGGTGATCCCCGTAGCGCCGGCTATCGGCAACGCAATTTACGCGGCCAGCGGGATACGTGTGCGAGACCTGCCGATCCGGATCTAATACGTCATGCTGGATAAGACCAAACAGGACTGGCGATCCCAGGCGGCCGCCATCGAGATCGAGGGCCGCGCGTTCATCAACGGTAAATATCAGGACGCCCTGTCCGGAGAGACACGGGCGACGATGAGCCCCGCCGACGGCCAGAAACTCGCCGACGTGGCGAATTGCGGGATAGAAGACGCGGATCGCGCCGTTGCCGTCGCACGTGCCACATTCGAAAGCGGTGTCTGGGCGTCAATGGCGCCTGCCGATCGAAAAATGGTGCTCGTGCGCTGGGCAGAATTGATCCTGGACCACGCCGACGAAATCGCGCTGCTCGAGTGTCTCGATGCAGGCAAGCCAATCACCGATACGACGGGAGGCGACGTGCCTGCCGCGGCGCGCACCATCCGTTGGAGCGGCGAGGCGATTGACAAGGTGTACGACCAGGTCGCACCGGTCCCGGCCAATTGCCTCGCATTGGTTCAGCGCCTGCCCCTGGGCGTGGTTGCGGCGATCGTGCCGTGGAATTTTCCACTCACTACCACGGCATGGAAGCTCGCGCCGTCATTGGCAACCGGCAATTCGGTAATCCTCAAGCCGGCGACCAATACACCGCTGTCGGCATTACGCATTGCGGGCCTGGCCAGTGAGGCTGGCCTGCCGGATGGTGCATTGCAAGTGCTGCCCGGTCCTGGGGGTAGCCTCGGCCGGCATCTCGCCTTGCACGAGGATATCGACGGATTGACATTTACCGGCTCTACCGAGGTCGGCAAACAACTCATGCGGTATTCCGGCGAGTCCAATCTCAAGCGCACCTTCCTGGAGCTTGGCGGCAAAAGTCCCAACATCGTTTTCGCGGATGCGAACCTCGAAAAGGCAGCCGTATTTGCCGCAATCGCGGTGTTTTACAACGGCGGCCAGACCTGTACCGCAGGAACACGATTGATAGTCGAAGAAAGCATCCGGGAGCGATTTGTCGAAATGGTGGTTGCACGGAGCAAAAAATGGATGCCCGGAGATCCACTGGATCCGGCGACGACTATGGGCCCCATGATCGATGCCACGCAGCTAAACACGGTTGCGGAGTACGTTGATATCGGCCAGGCGGAAGGCGCCTCCCTCGTGACCGGTGGCAAACAAATCATGGCCGAGTCGGGCGGTAGCTATCACGAACCGACCATTTTCGACGGCGTCAAAAATAGCATGCGTATTGCCCAGGAGGAGATTTTCGGGCCCGTGATGTCGGTGATCGGTTTCAAGGACGCCGAGGAGGCTGTGGCGATCGCGAATGACTCAATCTATGGCCTGGCCGGCGCCGTGTGGAGCAACAACATCAATACGGCGCACCGGGTAGCCGCCGCGGTGCGGGTCGGAACCATGGGCATCAATAACTATTTCGGCGGTGACATCACGGTGCCGTTCGGGGGGTTCAAGCAAAGCGGCAACGGGCGCGACAAGTCGATTCACGCCTTCGACGATTACACCGAACTCAAAACGACCTGGATTGAATTCGAGTAGAACATAAGCATTAGTCCGCGGGCATCGCGTTTTCTGCTAGTCTTCAAGGCATAACAACAAAGGAGAACCGCCATGGAAACAGCGTGGATACAGGTCTTCGTGCTGATACTCAGTGAGTGTGTGGCTCCTGCAGGCAAGGTCGTCTGCCAGGAACACGAAATCGAAATGCAATTCCTCAGTCAGGCCGAATGTGAAGTTGCGCTCGTGCAAATGATTTCCCTGAAAGATCAGTTTGAAAACGTCATTGTGAATCGGCAACGATCGAGTTGCACGGCCTCTGCGCGTCAGCAAAATGTGTTTGCGAGCCTCGACGAGGCAAAAAGTGCGGCGAGTGATGGTGTTGGCTGGCGGGACCCTCAGGATGGCGAAATTCAGATGGCGGCATCCAGCGTGTCACATCAAGGTCGCGTCGAAAAACTGACATCGTGTGAAGAGTCTCTGGGCGTAGCGCCTTGCAAGATCGGTGACATCATCATCGAAGGCGCCACGGGTGCGCGGGTCGATATTTGGCGCAGCGAGTAACTACCAGAAAGCGGCAATTCTCTCGATGCTCCAGAATGCCGCGACAGTGCCGATCCCGTAGGCGGCGGCCATTCTGACGGAGCTTTGTGGTGCGCCCAGGTAGCGTCGAGCGACAGCCATTGCGGCAAGTACAGCGATGACGAACGCAATCTGTCCCACTTCGACGCCGAGGTTGAAAAACAACAGCGCGATCGGTATCGCACTCTCGGGCAAGCCAACCTCTATCAATGCGCCGGCGAAGCCGAAACCATGCAGTAATCCAAATGCAAACGCGACGACCCAGGGACGGCGAGACATGTGGCTGGCTCTCCCGCGCGACACTTGTGCGATTTCACTAGCCACGAATACGATCGATAATGCGATGACGGCTTCAATCGGTGCCTGCGGGACGGCTACCCAGCCAAGCGTTGCTGCTGCCAGCGTCAGGCTGTGTGCTGCGGTGAACGCAGTAATTGTCCACAGCAACATGCGCAGTCCACTGACGAGCAATAACAAGGCCAGCACGAACAGCAGGTGATCGATACCCATCAGGATGTGCTTGGCGCCGATGACAATATAGGTCGTCGCAACCGCCCAGGCGCTTGGCGTTGCTTCCACTACAAATGCGGTTGTCGCCGGTGTCAGCCGTGCGACCTGAGTCAAGCCATCCGGCCGCTGCACCCGCACTAACACATCCGTTAGCGTGCTCTGCAGGCCGTCGATGGATACTGTCTTGCCAACCAGGCCCCCATCACAGACATACACGGAACGTTCGGTAAATGCGTTGTCGATCAGAAACCTGGCAGGCTCAGAGGCCGCAACGCAGTCCTCGGGCAATTTCAGATACAAACCGAGCCGTCGGATTCCGAGCGCGGGAACTTTGAGCAATACGCGAACCTCATCGCTTTCGGTCAGCGTTATCTGCAAATAGACGGGCCTGGACTCGTGTGCCTGTGCCGCAGGCGCAAGCACGCCGGCTACGACTATTAGCAGAGAGGCGAGAATGGCAGTCTTCACAACACGGGTGTTTCGTATTCTTCAATCGTGATGCGATATTTTTCGCGCAATGCATCGATCATCGCGTCCCGCGATGCCTCACGGCGGTCAAACATCCATTCGCGCCGAACATCACTCCGAATCACCGCTAGCGGTGGCACGACACTCTCAACCATTCGATCGATTCGCACCAGGTGCACGCCGTAGGGAGACTCGATCGGTCCTGCCCAATCACCGGGCTCCAGCTGCATCAACTGTTGCGTGAACGTGCCACCCAGCAATGCAGAAATCTGCGTCTCGGACAAATCGTCGATGTGGTCCGGCAACAGACCGGACCTCACCGCAGCGCTCTCATCCGTTAATTTTCCAGCGCGCAATTGCTCGAGAACCGACGTCGCCACAGCCGCGTCGCCGTCGGCGACGTAGAAATGATCGAAACTAAATCGGGCGTCGCGACGAAAACGTTCGGGCTGTTCGCTCAAGTATTGTTGTAGCTGTTCATCCGTCGGCTCGATGGTTGCAAGATCATCGAGCAGGAAATCCATTTTCTGTCGCATGCGACGCCGAACAATGGTGTCGTCCTGGTCAAGACCAATTGCGATGGCTTCGCGGTACAGAAGTTCCTCGACGATATAGTTGTCGATGAGTCCCGCGAGTTCCTCGTGGGTAGGCAGGCGTTGCCGTGTTTTCAGGAAGATTGAGACAAGATGCTCGACCCGCCCAACCGACACGTTGATCTCGTTGTCGGATTCATCACCGGGACCGGAGAGCATTGCGTACAGCAGGAACACGCCGGTGCCGGCGACCAGGAAGTGCAGCAATGGTTCGCGCAGCAGCGTGCGAAGTTTGCTCAACACGGTGCTGCGAAAATATTTACGGCGTATACCAGATCGGCGACGTGTAGGCGCGCTCTTGCGTCGAAATCGGTGCGCCCTCTGGAATCGCCATGTCGAAGCGGAACGCCTCTATCGTCGACCAGCGCGGTGTCGGAATCTCGATCACGCGTGCGTAGTAAAACGCAGACTCCTTTCGATCGAAATCCGGATCTGTCCAGACTGTCGCGAGTTCGGATAATCCGATCGTGTTCGTGAAGCTGGCAGTCCACGAGTTCACTGTATTACCGACCGGCGGCAATTTGCCGTTTGTACCAGGCTCACGATCGCCAGCCCACACTACGTCATACACTTTCTCGTGCGTGTTGCCTTTTTTGTCCATCCAGCCTTTGATGATCTGGATACGATCGAGGTTGCCGCCGATGGGGTCGCGCAACGCGAACACCATGAACGTCGGTGCCTTGTGCTTGCCTCGTGCCGGCAGGTCGCCGCCCATGGGCACGCCTTTCTGGTAGCCGGCGAATGCGGGCGTGCGACTCGACATGTCGAGATCGGTGAATTCCCAGCCACCGAAGAATCGAACCATCATGCGGCTACCCGTGGTTGCGTAGACTTCCTTGCGTTCCATCGCGTCGAATATGGACTCACGCGTATTTTCCTCGGCGTAGACGGCGGCAAGGCCCGAAGAAACCATGGCCCATCCCATGATCGTCCCTTTCTCGTTCGCGAGGAACGGATGCCCCATGCGGCTCGGCTTTGGCTCGGCGCCCGAATGTTTGCCGAAGAAGTTGTCTTCCTGTGCCGTTGCGAGTCCCGTGTGGCTGTCGGTCGACCCGATCATGCCAAATTTGTAGGGATTGGTGCCGAGCCTCTTCTCAAGCACGAGCCCGTTCTTGAGCGCCTCGCGCGCGTACTCGCCGGCCAGCATGTCGTCGGTTTTCACGGTCGGCACAGTATCGAGGTTGCCGATATCCCAGGTCTCGTAGTCGGCGAATTCGTCCTCGGGTGACAGGTAGGGATGTGCCTCGCCGTCTCCCTTGATCTGCGTCACTTCGTACAGCGGTTCCCACTTGATGCGTTGTTCGACGTATTCTTTGTCAAGAGTTTTGCCATCGTATTGCGCCTCAACGGGGAACATGATGCCGTTGGCCAGGTTGCCGTTGTGGGCCAGCGCCAGGACGTCGCCGCCGGTGTTTTTCTCGAAGTCCGCGAGCCATTTCCAGAGATCACGTGGATTCGGGCTGCCATACGGCGGATAGGTCGTATAGGGGACGTTGTACAGTGCCTTTTCCGCATCGTCGCGGTAGATAACGACGCGGTGCATGTTGTTACCGGTGACGAGTGAGGTCCATTCGTAACCGATAAACGCCGTGAAGTGTCCTGGGTCGTTGTACGTTTCGGCCGCCGCAACGGTTCGTTCCCATACGTTTCGAAATGCAGGTGTGTCGGGCCAATACATGAGGTCCGACGGAAAATTGCCGTTGGCGAACAGGCCGATCATTTCGTAAGCGACGCCAACACCGTCGCCCGCCTGGATGCGGTCGTACCACTCCTTGCCCTTGGGAACGCTCAGGATGTCTTCGTTGCCGGCCTTCAGGTCCGGGAAAAAGCCCACGTTGTCCGAGTGATCGGTCACGGCCAGCCAATCGAGCGGTCGTGACAACCGGATCGGGATGCCCGTTGACGAAACAACTTCATCGCCGCGCGCAAATCGGAATGCATCCTCGGGCATCAGCGTCGCGCCGAACGCACCGGCATCAAACGAGTTGCCCGTGTGCAGGTGCGAATCACCCCACAACGGGTGCGTGGCAAAATTACGGGCCGCGTAAGGCGAATAACTCGGACCTCTATAGGCTTCTGAAAGCATACCTTCAGGATTCTTGGGCGGTGGAATCTGCGCATAAGCCTCGTTCGAAGCCAGCCCAAGGAAGAACACCGTAACGGCAACCAACAGGATAGAATTTCTCATCGCTCTTCTCTTCTTGTGATTATTGCGATCGATTGTACCAAGCCTAAGCATTGAAATTAGTATGAATTACAACAGGAAAGGGACAACCGCTCGGCGCTCGGGCGGATAGTCGGCAAACTCGTCCTGGTACCAGCGGTGATTGGCGAGTGCGCGAGGGAGCAGGTTGGCGATCGTGAAGACGGCAAAAGCAAGGCCCGCCAGCGACCAGGCTGCAATCGCCCATCCCACCCATTCGAGCATTTCACCGAGGTAATTTGGGCAGGACACCCAACGGTACAATCCACCGCGTGGGATCTTGTAGCCGGATTCGCCAGGGCCCCTGAGCCGGAACAGCAAAGTGTCCGAGTGCTGGTTGACGGCCCAGCCGACGACAAAGACGCTTGCGCCAATGATGAACGCGCTGCTTGTCAACCAAGCATCAGGGTAATCGCCAAGCTGCGATATCCAGTGCGCGTTAATCGTGGCGTTAATGCCATTGAAAAATAATGCCATGCCGACAATCGACAATGGCATGCGACGGCTGCCTGATCGAAGGCGAAACGGGTAAATAAAGGTTCGGTAGACGTAATGAAATTGCCATAGACCGAAAAGTACGAGCGGGGTCATCGATAAGGCGTCATGCCCCATCGAGTACACGACTGCAAACAGAATAACGGCCGGACTCTCCATGACGATCCAGCCGACGCGTGCGGGAACTGTCGGCCCCCAGCCTGCGCGCAAGTGCCGGCCATACGGTGCGGTCACGAAGAACAGCGCGACAAATGTCAGTGCAGCCGCCACGAATATTGTGACGACCAAGTAGCTGTGAAATTCGATTTCAGTCATGGATAGCATTGGCCACCGGAGTTTAGTACGTTTCCTTTAGAGGTGGACACATGAAGCGAATCGCAATATTCGCCGACGGAACATGGAATTCTCCCGAGCAGGGCAGGGCGACCAACGTGTTGCGGATGGCGCGTGCCGTCAAACCCGAGGCCGGCGGCACCCAGCAAGTTGTTTTCTATGACTGGGGTGTCGGCACGGATCGCAAGAAACTGTCGGGCGGTATCACGGGTGCCGGCATCGACAAGAACATCATGGACTGCTACCGCTTTCTCGTTCATAACTACGACGATGATGACCAGCTGTTCTTTTTCGGCTTTAGTCGCGGTGCGTACACGGCCCGGTCGCTGGCCGGGTTCATACGCAATTGCGGGATTCTCAAGAGAGAGTACGCGAACAAAATACCCGACGCATTTCGCTTGTATCGCAAGCGCAC
>SMVB01235290.1_pt1 | contig 10956 bp, 7 predicted proteins | sample 2456461 | NCBI WGS metagenome assembly SMVB01 (sample SAMN11095934, study PRJNA526329) | marine sediment metagenome | biome: Marine sediment; feature: Surficial sediment; material: Deep marine sediment; isolation source: Hadal surficial sediment | place: Pacific Ocean | collected 2014-05 | depth 0-1...
CATCGAATTCCATCGATTCGCGTTCTGTTGCGTCTGTCATTTCCCCGATTCCCGTTATAGTCTTGCCCGTCGCACGCGATTACGCCGTACAGGATAACTGGTACATTGAACATCCGCGAGGCCTACGCAGACAAGCTCCAGAAGCTGGGTCATGAGAAAGATGTAGCGCAGGAAAAAATTGTCGAGGCACTCGGCGACCTGCAACAACGCTTGTCCGCGGCCCGTCCGCAACGGCACAGTCTGCTCCGATTTTTCAGCCGCGAACCAGCCGTCAAGAACGCGGGCGTGGCCGGCCTGTACATTTGGGGGGGCGTCGGCCGCGGCAAGACTTACTTGATGGACCTGTTCTTCGAAACGCTCGCGATCAAAGCCAAACGCCGAGTCCACTTTCATCGACTGATGCGCGACGTACACGAACGCCTTGCGGCGCTCGGCGAAGTCGAAAATCCTCTTGATCGCGTCGCCGCGGACATCGCGAGCGAGGCCAGCGTGCTGTGCCTCGACGAGTTTTTCGTCAGCGACATCGGCGATGCGATGATTCTAAGCGGCTTGTTCGACGGCTTGTTCCGGCGCGGCGTGACGCTGGTAACGACATCCAATACTCAGCCCGACGACCTGTACCCGGACGGCCTGCAGCGACAGCGATTTCTCCCGGCCATCGAACTCCTCAACACGCGCACACAAGTCGTGAATTTAGACGGCAGCGTAGATTACCGACTACGCCTGCTGCAGCAGGCCGGCACCTACCTGACACCGGACGATGCGTCTGCGCGGGCCAGATTGCAGAAATTTTTCGATGAATCGGCATCCAGCCAAATCACCAGCAAGCAGATGCTCGACATCAACGGCCGTGAAATAAGAACGCGTTCCTGTGCCAAGGGTATCGTCTGGTTCGATTTCAGCGACCTGTGCGATGGCCCGCGCAGCCAGAACGACTACATAGAAATCGCGCGCTGGTACCCGACAGTCATCATTGCCGGTGTGCCCGCACTCGACCAGACTCTGGATGACCAATGTCGCCGGTTCATCGCACTGGTTGACGAATTTTACGACCGGCGCGTCAAACTGATCCTCTCGGCTGCAACTGGCATCGACGCTCTGTACTCGGGCGAACGCCTGTCCTTTGAGTTTGAACGCACCGCGAGCCGGCTGATCGAGATGCAATCTACTGACTACCTTGCAGCGCCTCATCTGGCGTAAACTGCAGGCCAGCCCACCGACATTGCCGCGAGCCCGGCCACTATGAAAGACGAACTCATTCTTGAGGAATTTCTGCCCTACCGGCTGTCCATTACGTCGCACACGGTTAGCACCAACATCGCTCGTGTTTATGAGAAGCGGTTCGGCGTATCGATTCCAGAATGGCGCGTCATTGCGATTCTCGGGCGATATCCCGGCCTGTCTGCCGTCGAAGTTGCCGACCGCACGCTCCTGGACAAAGTCGCCGTCAGCCGCGCCGTGACCAAGCTGGTCAAGAACGGCCGTATCGATCGTCAATTTGCAGATGCAGACCGGCGCCGCTCAATACTCAATCTGTCGGAGGCGGGCCGCGATGTACACAACGAGATCGCGCCACTCGCACTCCAGTTTGAGCGCGAACTGCTGCGTGACATCAGCGACGAAGACTACGAGATATTCAGCGCCGTCCTCGCCGAAATGTTAGAAAAGGCAGCGATTATCGACCACGCAGCCCGGAGAGAAGAATCGTGACACGAAAAGCAATTCGCCGAGGCAGCGATGGCAAGAAAAGCATCGTTGAGAAAATTCTCTCGTCCCGAGTGAGTTCGCCGATCCTTCGCGATCGCAAGCAGATCAAGCTGTATCTCGAGCAGTATTTCTCCGACGTGCCCGTCGACGACCTCAAAGGCCGGTCGCCCCACATCATGGCGCAGGTCGCGCTGCATCATCTGGAGTTCGGCGCCAAACGCAGCCCCGGGAAAGTGCGGCTGAGAATCTTCAACCCGACCGAAGAGTCGCACGGTTATGTCTCGTCGTTCACTTTCATCGAGATGGTCAATGATGACATGCCATTTCTCGTCGCTTCGGTAGCTGCGGCGATCAACCGGCATGATCTGGCCGTGCAGATTACGGTACATCCGATTATCCGGATTTGCCGCGATAAGGACGGCCAGATCGAAAGTGTGGCCAAAGCGACTGACGAAGCGGGTAAATTCGAGTCATTCATTCGCTTTGCGATCGACCGGGAAACCGACCCTCAGGAGCTAAAGCTTCTCGAGCAGGAAATTCGCAGAGTTCTTGCGGACGTACGCATAGCCGTCCGTGACTGGAAGAAAATGTCCACCAAGATGCTGGAGGCGAGCGACCTCCTGGAGTTCGGGCCACCGCGTGTCGATGAAGAGCTGCGCCAGCACAGCCGGGCTTTTCTCCAGTGGCTGGCCGAGGATCATTTTACGTTTCTGGGCTATCGCGAATACGAACTTGCCAAAGCTGGCAAGAAGGTCTTGCTGAAGACCGTCAAAGGCAGTGGGCTCGGAATTCTCTCGCGTGATGATCGCAGCGGGAAGGACACCGAACTGACAGCAGAAATTCAGCGCCTGATACGCTCCAAAACCTGGCTGATTTTGACCAAAGCCAACTCACGATCGACCGTCCATCGCAACGCCTACCTCGATTACGTGGGCGTCAAAGTCTATGATAAAAACGGCAATGTGACCGGCGAACGGCGTTTCGTCGGTTTGTTTGCCTCAGCCGCCTACAGCGAAAGCACGCGCAATATTCCGTGGCTGCAGCACAAGATCCGCTTGATCCTGGAACGCGCTCATGTCGATGCCGCAGGTCATCGCGGCAAGGCGCTGTTGCACATCATCGACAATTATCCGCGCGACGAACTGTTCAACGCATCTGTGCAGGACCTTGCTCGCACGACCGTCGGCATCCTCAATATGCAGGACCGAAAGCGGGTCAAATTATTCGTCAGGAGAGATGCGTTTCGCCGCTTCTTTTCATGCCTTGTTTACGTACCTCGGGAAAAATACACCACTGATGTTCGGCAGCGCATCGAGTCCATATTGAAACGTGCGTTCGCCGGCACTTCGATCGACTCGAGTGTACAAATATCCGATTCAGCTCTCGCGCGCGTACATATCATGGTACGAACTCCGCGCGACAGCCGCCCTCGCATCAGCATTCAAAAGATCGAAAAAGAGATCGCGGATGTCGTGGTCTCGTGGACCGACAAATTACGCGACGAGCTTGGTCGATCCCTCGGGTTCGATGATGCCAGCCGTCTGTATCGCGCCTACAGCAATGTCTTTCCCATGGGGTACCAGGAAGAAACCAGCCCGCGCGAGGCGTGTAGCGACGTCAGTCGCATCGAAGACATGTTGGCGAGCGGCACGCGGCGCACGGTTGAATTGTACGTGCCCGACGGCAGCGACGCCGGCGAAATGCACTTCGTGATCTACAGCTTCGACGCGCCGCTGGTGCTATCGGAAGTGTTGCCGATTCTCGAACACATGGGCGTTAACGTTTATACAGAGCACCCGCACGAACTGCGGCTGCAGTCGAGCAACTCACTCTGGATTCAGGAATATCACCTGCGCCACGAAAGCGGCAGCACGCTAGACGGTGCGGCGGCCGCCAGGCGATTCGAAGACTGCTTCATGCAAGTGCTCGCGGGCAATGTCGAAACGGACGGGCTAAATCGACTCATACTCAGCGCCAAACTCGACTGGCGACAAACGTCGTTGCTGCGGTGCTATGCGAAATTCCTGCTGCAACTCGGCATGCCCTACAGCCAGGCTTACATGGAAAACGTGCTCGTCGCCCATGCCGGCCTGGTGCGTTTGCTCGTCACGCAGTTCGATTTGTATTTCAATCCGTCTCTTTCGAAAGCAAAACGCGAGTCCGCGCTCGTCTCAACAAACCAGGCGGTAAATCGTGCGGTCGCCAAAGCGCGAAACGTCGATGAAGATCGTATCCTGACTGCGTTCGCGGGAGCCGTGAAGGCGACACTAAGAACCAATTATTTCCTGACGGAAGCCGACGGTAGTCCGAAGCCGTGTATTTCAATCAAGCTCGATTCGACGAAATTGCACGAAGCTCCGCTGCCCAGGCCGAAATTCGAGATATTCGTGTATTCGCCGGAAGTCGAAGGAATACACCTAAGAGGCGGCGACATCGCACGCGGCGGCATACGTTGGTCTGACCGTCGCGAAGATTTCCGTACCGAAGTTTTAGGTTTGATGAAAGCGCAAATCGTCAAGAATACGGTTATCGTGCCAACCGGCGCCAAAGGCGGATTCTTCCCCAAGCGCCTGCCCGAAGACGATCGCGATGCTATCTCGAAAGTCGCTATCGACTGCTACAAAATCTTCATTTGCGGACTGCTCGACATTACCGACAACGTGGTGGACGGAACTGTCGTAACGCCGACGGGTATTGTGCGACGCGATGACGAGGACCCGTATCTCGTGGTTGCCGCTGACAAAGGGACAGCGACGTTTTCGGACTTCGCCAATGAGATATCGGCAAGCTACAATTTCTGGCTCGACGACGCTTTCGCGTCGGGTGGCTCCGCAGGATATGACCACAAGAAGATGGGCATCACTGCACGCGGTGCCTGGGGTGCCGTCCAGCGACACTTCCGGGAATTGGGCGTCAACATTCAGAAGGAATCTTTCACGGTCGCAGGCATCGGTGACATGAGCGGCGATGTCTTCGGCAACGGCATGTTGCTGTCACAAGAAATTCAACTTGTGGCGGCGTTCAATCACCTGCACATTTTCCTGGACCCGACGCCCGACACGAAAACGAGTTTCCGCGAACGACGGCGTCTGTTTAATAAGCCGCGGTCAAGCTGGGCCGACTATGACGACCGCGTGATCTCCAAGGGCGGCGGCGTATATTCGCGGCGGGCGAAAACGATTCGGCTTAGCCCCGAGGCTCGCAAGATGCTCGACACAAGCGAAAAGTCGATGCGGCCGGACAAACTCATACAGACGATCCTGCAAATGCGCGTCGACTTATTGTGGAACGGCGGCATCGGAACCTATGTAAAAGCCAGCAGTGAAAGTAACGCTGATGTCGGCGATCGTAGCAACGACAATCTTCGGATCAAGGCCAGGCGTCTGCGCTGCAAAGTCATCGGCGAAGGCGGCAATCTTGGTTTGACGCAACTGGCGCGCATCGAATTCAGCCAGGCCGGCGGGCGCATCAATACCGATTTCATCGACAATTCCGCAGGTGTCGACACCTCTGACCGGGAAGTAAACATCAAGATTCTCTTGAGCGATGTTGCCAAGAATCGAAAAATGACGCGCAAGAAACGCGACACTCTGCTCGCGTCCATGACCGACGACGTTGCCAAACTCGTGTTGCGCAACAACTACCTGCAAGCACAAGCCATTAGCATGAGCGAAATTCGCTCGGTCGAACGCATCGATGAGATCGCAAGGCTGATCACGAGCCTCGAACAAACCGGACTGCTCGATCGCGAACTCGAGTACCTGCCGCCGGAAGCAGACATAGAGGATCGCCGGGCGCGCAAACTGGGATTCACGCGACCGGAACTTGCCGTTGTTTTGAGCTACGCGAAAATCGACCTGTACAACGGTTTGACCCAATCAGGCGAAACTCTGGAGGATTTCCTGATCGTCGATCCGCTGCGATATTTTCCGGCCGTGCTACGGCGACGTTACGCGGAGTTTATTCCGGGGCATCGACTCAGTCGGCAGATTTTAGCGACGCTAATAGCCAACGACCTGGTCAATCGCATGGGGCCGTCATTCGCTAAACGTGTTCAGATCGATACCGGCGCCGATATCGTGACAATCGCACGCGCTTATACGATTGCGCGGCAGATCTGCGGCTCAGGCCCACTGCTGAAAACTATCGAAGGACTCGATCACGAAATCCCCGCGACGGCGCAAGTTTCGATGATGTTTGAAATTAGCCGCTCGCTGCGCCACGCGTGTTACTGGCTTATCGAGCGCTACGGCGATGAACTCGCGATCGAGTCCACGGTTAAGCGACTGCGCGCCGATATGCATACCGTGTACGCGCGCACCGGCGGAGTCATGTCCGCGGCAGCACGCGAACGCCACCAAAAAGCGGCGCAAGAGTACATGACGCTGGGAGCGCCGGAGAAACTCGCTAACCGGATGTCTGCCCTGCTGCTGACGCGTCCGGCGCTCGACATGGCGGACCTTGCCGCCACCTACAAGACCGGGGTCATAGAAATTGCCAAGTTATATTCCGTATTCAACGCGAAACTTGGCCTGTACTGGTTGCACGTTTCTGCCGAAGACCTGAAGGTCGATGATCGTTGGCAGGCCATAGCGCGCAGCAGATTACGTGACGAGTTTTTCTCGATGCGACGCGACCTCGCCGCACAATTGCTGAACCAGCGAGGCAAACATGACCTGCTGTCGGCTGCCGACAAGTGGCTCGAGGATCGCACTGACCACATCGGGCGGTTTAAAAACATGATTGCGGAGATGAAGCTGCGCAGCGAAATCGATTTCGCGACTTTGAGCGTCGCCGCGCGTGAATTGCGCGACCTGATCGCGACGCAGAAACCATGACCAGCAAACTCGTACTCTGTCGTCACGGCCAAAGTGACTGGAACCTCAAAAACTTATTTACGGGCTGGACTGACGTAGACCTGACGGAAAAAGGCATTCAGGAAGCCGTCGACGCGGGCAAGTTGCTGACGGAATCCGGGTACGCGTTCGACATCGCCTTTACATCCGTACTGCAACGCGCGATACGCACGCTCTGGATCATGCTGGATGAAATGGATCGCATGTGGATTCCGGTCGTTCGTGACTGGCGGCTCAATGAACGCCACTACGGGGCTTTGCAAGGCCTCAACAAAGGCGAGACGGCCGCCAAATACGGTGAGGATCAGGTGCATATCTGGCGGCGCAGCTATGACATTCCCCCGCCGGAACTCGACAGCGACGACGAGCGTCATCCGTCACACGATGCACGTTATGCCGGCATCGACGACTTGCCCGCAACGGAGTCACTCGCCACAACACTCGCGCGTGTGCTGCCTTGCTGGGACGAAACCATCGCACCCGAGTTACGCGCCGGCAAAACGGTACTGGTCGCGGCCCATGGCAACAGTCTTCGCGCGCTGGTGAAAATGTTGGACCAGGTGTCGGATGAAGAAATCACCAAATTCAACATTCCGACCGGCGTGCCGCTGGCCTACGAACTCGACGACGACCTCAGACCTGTTTCCCGAGAATTTCTCGGCGATGCGGACGCTATTGCAAAAGCCGTTGCCGCGGTCGCCACACAAGGCAAGTCACGCTAAGAAAATCAATCTTGCTGGCGTGGATCGGACCGCTTCTTTTTTGGCCCCTTGATGACGCGTACAAGGCCTTCCTGCGACGTCGATGCGACCAGTTGACCGTCTTCGGTAAATACCTGCCCGCGCGCAAGTCCACGGGCACCCGACGCATTCGGGCTTTCCATCGCATACAGCAACCAGTCATCGATTTTGACTTCGCGATGAAACCAAAGCGCGTGATCGAGGCTCGCCATCATGACCTGACCCCGCCCAAACAGCACGCCATGCGGTAACACAGTAGTGCCCAGCAACTCATAGTCGGAAACATAGGCGAGAAGATTCTGATGCAATGCATGGTCACCCGGTAACTTATCGACGGCCTTGATCCAAACGTGTTTAACGGGCGCCCGACGAGTTGGCTCGCCGAAATTCAAAGGTTCTACCGGGCGAAAATCGAACGGCCGCTCGCTGGTGAGAAATCGCCGTATTTTCTCCGGCAAGCCTGCCAGCACACTCGAATCTATGTCCGCATAGTTCTTCAGTTCACCCGGCCCGGGCACATCCGGCATGTCGGTTTGATGCTCGAGCCCCGGTTCTGGTTCTTGAAACGAAGCCGAAAAATTGAAGATCGGCCGGCCATGCTGGATCGCAACGACGCGGCGGTTCGAAAAACTGCCGCCATCCCTGGCACGATCCACCTCGTAGATTATCGGTGCCTTCATGTCGCCGCGACGCAGAAAATACGCGTGCAAAGAATGCGCGACGCGGCCCTCTACGGTGTGTTGTGCTGCGGACAAAGCCTGGCCGAGAACCTGGCCGCCGAACACCTGCGCACTGCCAATGTCCCGGCTGTCGCCACGAAAGATATTATCTTCAATGCGTTCCAGCTGGAGCAGCGAAATAAGGTCAGCGAGGATAGGCCGCATGGCTACTGATCTCTGGCGCTACCGCCGTCGACCAACACGCCCGTGCCGCTGACGAATACGGCATCGTCACTCGCCAGGAACAAGGCGACTTTGGCGACATCGATTGGCTCGCCGAGTCGGCGCGCCGCTGAGTTGGCAATACAGAAGTCACGTAAAGCCATGTCCTTTCTAAAGGCCTCGCGACTCGACGGCGTCATGATAGCGCCGGGCTGAATATAATTAGCAGTAATTCCGAACTCACCGTTCTGCGTACCCAACGTACGCGTCATTGCCGCCAGGTTTTGCGTCGACTTTGCGAACGCTACAGCCCCGTCTGCGGCGAATACACTCCGCAAAAAGCCGAGATTAATAATTCGACCTTGCGGACTCTTTTTCAGGTACGGCAGAGCCGCGCAGCAAATGGCCGTGATCAGAACTGCTCGCACCTCCAGTAGTTTGTCTGCACGTTTATCACCGTCGCTGATTGGCGGACCGGCACGTTCCGGAAAATCATTGATCAGGATATCAAGCCCGCCCAGATGATCAACGGCCTCTTCGATCAGCGCGGGCATATGTTTTGCGCTCATAAAACTCGCGGATCGCCCGTCGATACCTTTGACGGACGCAAACTGTTGCTCGACTCCGCTGTTGATGGTGTCTACCGCCAGCACCGTCGCGCCGTGTTTGGCAAGCGTGCGCGACACGGCTTCGCCGATGCCGCCTCCGCCGCTCGTGACCAGTGCTTTGAGACCGAAGAGGCGAAGTGCGTCGCCCATTAATTGCTCCAGCTTGTTGTTACTGCGGCCGCAGGCCGCTAGTCGGGTAATTGATAGTCAGCGAATTGCTTGCGCAATTCAATCTTCTTGATCTTGCCAGTCGCCGAATGTGGCAGTTCGTCCACAAACTCCACCGCGTTCGGAACGCACCAGGTGGCAACCTTGCCGTCATACCAACTTAACAATTGCTCTTTAGTAACTTCCGCCCCTTCGGCTAGAACGACGATCAGCAACGGACGCTCCGTCCATTTAGGATGCGCGACTCCGATGACCGCGGCTTCGGCAACCGCCGGGTGCTCCATCGCCGTATTCTCAAGTTCGATCGAGCTGATCCACTCGCCGCCCGACTTGATGACGTCTTTCGTACGATCGGTGATCGCCATGTAACCTTCCGGATCGATCGTCGCGACGTCGCCGGTGTCGAACCAGCCGTCGTCCGTATGCGCTCCGGCACTCCCCTCAAGCTTGAAGTAGTCGCTGCAAATCCACGGCCCGCGCACCTGCAGAGCACCATAGGCCTCTCCGTCCCAGGGCAACTCGGCGCCTTCTTCGTCCACGATTCGCAGTTCGCAGCCGAAGATTCCGCGACCCGCCTTCACGGACAGGTCAAGCTGCTCGTCCGGCGACAATGACTCCAGCCCGGCCTTGAGGGAATTGCAGGTTCCCAACGGGCTCATCTCGGTCATCCCCCAACCCTGGCGTAACTCCACGCCGTGCTTGTCACGAAATGCCTCGATCATCGACCGGGGCACTGCAGCTCCGCCAACGAGTGTGCGCTCCAGCTTGTCGAGGCGCTTGCCTGACTGCTCGGTATATTGCAGCAGCGCCAACCAAACCGTCGGTACGCCCAGCGCCAGGCTTACGTCTTCGGAATCCATCAGTTCGCATAGAGTCTCGCCGTCACCCATTTTGGAGCCGGGGAATACGATCTTCGCACCGACCATGAATGTCGAGTACGGGATCCCCCAGGCATTAACATGAAACAACGGCACAACCGGCAGCACGCAGTCGCGGCTCGACAAATCCATGACGTCGGGCGCAACCGCGACATAGGCGTGCAGGACCGTCGATCGATGATCGTAAAGAACACCCTTGGGATCGCCGGTAGTGCCCGACGTGTAACACAAGGCCGAGGCGCTGCGTTCATCGAGCTCAGGCCAGACATAATCGGTCGACTCAGCAGCGATCAGCGTCTCGTAACAATTGAGATTCTTGAGCTACGATTCGGGCATGTGCGCCTCATCGGTCATGACGACGAACCCTTCGACGCCGGGAATCTTGTCCGCAATCGCCTCGATCAGCGGCACGAACATCAGGTCAGTGAATATCCATCGATCCTCGGCATGATTGATGATGAAGATGAGTTGTTCAGGGGACAGACGGGGGTTGATCGTATGACAAACGTAACCGGCTCCGCTCACGCCGTAATAGGCTTCGAGGTGCCGGTAGTCATTCCATGCGATCGTCGCCACGCGATCACCGCGCTTTAGCCCGAAATTGTCGAGCGCGTTCGCCAGCTGTTTGGCGCGTTCGACACATTCCCGATAGGTGTAGCGATGCCGCGGATTGTCTGCCGTCACCGACACGATCTCGCGACTGCCGTGAAATTTCGCCCCGTGTTCCGCTATCGAAGAAATCAATAGCGGCGCGTTCATCATCAATCCGTGCATCGCGTTTTTCCTCTCAACTCACTGCTTGTCCGTAATTTAACAGAAAACCCAGTCCCACCAATCATCTACAAGCCAGCCAGGACCCGCTATCGGGCTGATTTTCAGGGAAACCGTGGTATCCTTGCCGGCAGTTTCAAACGCCATAATAAAATGGTGAAAAGGGGGAGTAATGATCCACACCATCCAGTCAACAATAAATCGCGTTTCGCGTTTCGGCATGCTGTTGCCGCTTGCTACTGCAGGCATATTATTCAGCGCATCCGTTAACGCCCAGGACGATTCTATTTTCGAGGAAATCGTCGTCACCGCGCAAAAGCGCGAACAGAACATCATGGATGTTCCAA
>SMVB01313668.1_pt1 | contig 10952 bp, 12 predicted proteins | sample 2456461 | NCBI WGS metagenome assembly SMVB01 (sample SAMN11095934, study PRJNA526329) | marine sediment metagenome | biome: Marine sediment; feature: Surficial sediment; material: Deep marine sediment; isolation source: Hadal surficial sediment | place: Pacific Ocean | collected 2014-05 | depth...
CGCTTCTCCCGGTTTAATTATTAGATTCTCTTTTGCTTTAAGTATGGTAATAAGAATATTGTCCGCTCTGTTATCAATACATTTTCTTAATTCTTCAACCGGGTTATTTTGGTCGGCAAAATCTACTGGTGCGAGTAGTACTGTAATTATTCCATTACATCCTAAGCTAACACCTATTTGAGATTCATCGTCATTTTCTGTATCATAAGTTACCTCGAGGGCTTTTTTACCAGTAATAGCCAGGTAAGCCTTTTTAAGGGCGTTCCCTTCAATACATCCACCACTAATTCCACCGGTATATGTGCCATTATCCTGGATAAGCATTCGCGCTCCGGTACGTCGGTATGATGAGCCTTTTACATCGATTACGGTAGCCAGTGCCACTTTTACCGATGTATTACTTAGGTCATCATAGGCCCTGATTATATTGATAATTTCCTTCACCGTACGAAAATAAGTATGATTTAAGCTATTGACAACTCAATTTACTAAATAGGCATAATTGAGATTTAACTCTGGCAAAGTATCCAAATGATAGATTAATTACCTTCTTTTTACTTTGGATATCCACTCAGGACATATAAATTTGACTGTCAACCTAATTTTATGAACGCATTTTTAGATTTATCCCTGTTGAATGGTATTATACTATTAGCAGCAGGTGTTGCTATTCCGGGATTAATAGTTGTTTTAGTTGCCAGAATGCTTGTTAAAAATCACCTCACTAAGCAGCATGAGCGAGTAGGCAGGTTGCTTTTTAGAGTCACTGCATCACTATTAGCCCTATTAATCTCTCTTAGTTATGCCAATGAGAAGATAAGCTATAATAAAGTTTCTAATTCTCTTCAAGAAGAGGCAGCCGTGATAGCCAGTGTAATGCTAAAGCTAAAAATACATCGCTCCGAGCTTGCTGAGCAAACTCGAGACGACATTGTAGATTATGTTGAGTTTACTATTGATGATGATTGGGTACAGATTGTCAATAATCCTTACGTCTCTAAAATGTGGGCTAAATTAGTATTTATTAATATTGTTGTGCAGGAATTACCTGAGGATTCTGAGAAGCAAAAAGCATTAAAGGCCTCTATAATTACAGATATCAACTTAATAACTAAGACCTTACAGATCAGGATTTATTCCACACAGTTTCACTTACCTTATTTAACCTATATTTTGGGTTTAGGACTGATTATTGTCTGGTGTTTTTTCTCTGTGTACCGAGTTGACAGGATTTCTATTGTTTTTATAACATTATATAATATATTTATAGCAGTAATACTGTATTTTGTGATTATGCTTGGTAATCCAATGAACGGACCTTTGAAGATTGATCCTGCACCTTTTATTATCTTGAAGGAGATGGGATTAGAGAAACTTCCGTTTTAGCATTATGAAAAAAAATATTAACATATTACTCCTATTCATTTTTTTCCACTCTGGATTGGCATTCGGTCAGAAAGAATATGTACCTCAGCCACTTTTTGAATCAGATGATATACTTGAGATAAAAATTACCCTGAATGTAAATGAAGTTATTAAAGATATAGAAGTAAGGGATGCGCATGAAGCAACCTTATCTTATACTAATTCAGCTGGCGAAGAGGAACTCTTTAAAGTTAAGCTTACCGTACGAGGTAATTCCAGAACCAATACCAAGGTATGCAGATTTCCCCCGCTGCGAATAAACTTTAAGAAGAAAAAAGTTGCCAATACAGTTTTCGCTGGCCAGAATAAAGTTAAACTGGTAACACATTGTAATTCCAGGTCAATCAACGAAGAGTACATACTTCGAGAATATTATGTTTACAAACTTCATAATCTGGTTACACCCTATAGTTTTAAGGTGCGCTTATGCAGGATTGTATATGAAGACATCGCTGGTAAGTTCGATCCAGAACCTCATTATGGTTTCTTGATAGAAGATATTGACGATGTGGCTAAAAGGAATGGCCTGAAAGAGTATAATGATACGGTTCCTAACCAGGAGGTATGCGATAGGGTAGAGCTTGACCGACTGATGATATTTCAATATTTAATCGGTAATCTCGATTGGTCCGTATCTAGACCTCACAACTTTAAATTAATCGTTGGTAAAGCACATCCATTCCCAATAGCTATTCCTTATGACTTTGATTATGCGGGAATAATCAATACAAGTTATGCACAGGTACCGGAGTCGATTGATATTGCCACGGTGAGAACACGTGTTTTCAGAGGATTATGCCGACTGGATGGAGGGTATGATGATGCATTAAATCACTTCAGGGGTTTAAAAGAAAGCATGTACAATCTTTACGGCGAGTCGCAGCACTTATCTGATAAAAGCAAAAATTCTACCCTTAAGTATTTTGATAGTTTCTATAAGGTATTAGATAACCCCAGGTTACTTAAACAAAACATAACTCAAGTCTGCCGGGCAAAGCATACGCATTTGTATGATAATTAAATATTGCCAGCTGATTTCTGATTATCCCGAAATAGTTTAAGTTTACTTTACAAGATTCCGCTTTTCTACAGTACTTTATTCATCAACAAAATTTGTGAGCTCATTATAGTTAGTCTTTCCTGTAAGATTCGCAATTTTCCGGTTATGGGTTGTAAATTTAAACCGTTGTAATCAAGATAAAATATGATTCAATCCTATAAGCAGCAGCCTGAAATAGCCTCATATTATGATATAATTATTATCGGTTCTGGTATGAGCGCCCTCACTACCGGGGCTATTTTGTCCAAAGAAGGCTTAAAGGTGCTCATTCTTGAGCGGCATTATACAGCTGGCGGTTTTACGCATGTATTCAAGAGGCCTGGCTATGAGTGGGATGTGGGTATCCATTATGTGGGCGACATGGGCAGAAAGAATAGTTTTGCTCGTAAAGTTTCTGACTATGTTTCGGATGGCCAACTCGATTGGGCTGATATGGGAGATGTTTATGACAGGGTGGTAATTGGCAATAAAACCTATGATTTCCCTAAAGGAAAAGGCAACCTTATTAATAAGTTCAAAGAGTATTTCCCTGATGATCACCAGGCTATCGACCAATATTTTTCTACAGTTGATAAAGCTGTAAGGGCGAATAGAGGATTTTTTATGGACAAAGGAATGCCTTTATTCTTGAGCAAATTATTTGGCTGGTTCTGGCGCAGAAAGTTTCTAAAATATTCGCGGAAGACAACCCTGGAAGTCCTTAATGAGATTACTGATAACCCAACATTAATTAAAGTACTAACCGCTCAATATGGAGACTATGGTTTGCCTCCTGCTGAGAGCAGCTTTGTAATGCATGCGGTATTGGTAAAGCATTATTATTCAGGTGGGTTTTTTCCGGTAGGAGGATCTTCGCAAATTGCCCTTACTATTGATAAAGTAATAGAGGCAGCTGGTGGTACAATCTTAATTAATGCAGAGGTAGGGCAGGTAATTATTATTGACGGGCAAGCTACCGGCGTGCGACTTAGTAATGGCGATGAATTGATGGCTAAAACAATAATAAGTAGCACGGGTTTGCATAATACAGTAAGCAAACTATTGCCACAAGAATTAGCCTATACCAAAAAACTTAGTCTGAATACTTCAAATATTAGCCCGTCTGCCGCCCACAGTTGTTTATATGTGGGATTAATTGGCAGTCCGGAAGAACTCAACCTGCCAAAAGCCAATTACTGGATTTATCCTGAAAATGGCAGTCATGAAGAAAACATAAGTAAATTTAAAAATGACATTAATGCCGAATTGCCACTGATATATATTTCTTTTCCTGCCGCCAAGGACCCTGACTGGAATAATCGGTACCCGGGTAAAAGTACCATCGACATTATTACAATTATGCCTTACGAAGTTTTTGCCCGCTGGGAAAAAACTTCGTGGAAGAAAAGGGGTGAGGACTATGAAGCGCTAAAGGAACAAATTTCTCAGCGGTTGTTAGCTAAGCTTTACGAGCTGGAACCACAAACCAAAGGCAAGGTGGATTGTTATGAGCTATCTTCTCCATTAACCACAAAGAAGTTTGTTAACTATGCCCGGGGAGAGATATACGGCCTTGAGCATTCTCCGGTTAGATTTGAAAATAAACATCTAAGGCCACATACAGAAATCAAAGATTTCTATCTTACCGGTCAGGATATTTCTACAGCGGGTGTGGTAGGGGCGATGGCTTCAGGTTTGCTAACCGCAAGTGCTATCCTCAGGAAAAACTTATTGAAGAAAATATTGGCTTGAGAAAAACTAAATTGAAAACCATCTAAATCTATGCTTGTAAATAGAACTTTTAATATAAGAAGCCTGGTTAAATTCACCTGGCTGCACGTGGTGCTCTTAACTTTATATTGCATACTCGCAGTTTTTTTGTATAGTTATCTGGGCCTCACATTTCTCGGTATCCCCTGGTTGCCTGTTTCATTAATAGGTACAGCGGTTGCCTTTTATGTAGGCTTTAAGAATAATGCATCTTATGAAAGGTTATGGGAAGCGCGAAAGATTTGGGGTGCAATAGTTAATGATAGCCGTTCGTTTGGTATCGCCTGCAAGAACTTAATTAACCAGCCATCGGGATCTAATGACAATATAATTAAAAAACTAATTTATCGATACATTGGCTGGCTTTATACCTTACGCGGGCAATTGCTAAAACCCACGCAATGGGAACATCTTAACGCCAATTTCTTAATCAGAAATATGGTTGAGCGCCGAATTAGCACCCATGGAACCGGACTGTATGATATTGAATCTTACGAAGAAACACTGGCCAGAATGTTGGATGAAAAGGAATATAAAGAAATTCATAAGGTGAGCAATATGGCAACCCACATACTGGACTGGCAGGCCAAAACCCTGCAATAACTAAATGAAAAGGACAAATTAAATAATTTTAGGCATATGAACATTCAATGCCTGTTATATCAATTATCCAACCATCAGGGAATGTGTGAACGGATTAAAAACTACCCGTTCCCTCGCCAGTATGCTTCAATGAGTTCTTATTTTGTGCTAATATTTATTATACTGCTTCCATTTGGCCTAATTCCTGAATTTTCAGAATTAGGTACCAACACCGTTTGGTATGCTGTTCCGTTTAGTATTTTGATAGGATGGGTCTTTTTGATGATGGAACTTGTAGGCGACTATAGTGAAAACCCGTTTGAAGGTATGGCCAATGATATACCAATGCTTTCTATATGCCGGACTATTGAAATCGACCTGCGAGAAATACTTGGTGAGGAGGATATACCACCAAAAATAAAAGTTAAAGAAGATATATTAATGTAGAGTACTAGCTCCTAAAAGTAATCCAGGAACTAACATCATCTATCTATTGCCAAATAAAAGTATATCGGCAGTACCTCTATTGGCAAGGTAAATATCTATCGTACCATCATTGTCAAAATCAGCAAATTCCATATCGAAGCCCCTGCCTGTGGCTGATGCAGGGAATACCAGGTCTGTACCATCTGAAAATTTACCCTTACCATTATTCAGATAGACCTTAAACGGGGTAGAGCCACCAAATTGTCCGCCATTCACATTGCCGGTAATAATATCCAGGTCGCCGTCATTATCAATATCGAAAAAAGTGCCACCAAAAGATCTGTCCTGATCCTTCGGAAGATTAGCTTTAGTTACATCCATAAAGTATCCCTTGCCATCATTAATTAATAAGCGATTTTGCTTATCTGCGTTTTCGACAAATGCAGCGACATTTCCAAAGAATATGTCCAGATCACCATCGCCATCTATATCTCCAAGGGCTACCTCACGGCTTTCTTCCAGGGAGGCGCGATAATCCATTCTGGCAGCAGATTCATCCTTAAATACACCTTTACCATTATTAATTAGTATCCTGTTTTTACCTTCATTGGCAAAGACAAGGTCGATAAAGCCATCATTATTCAAATCGCCGGCGGCCATGCTTTGGGTAACATCGTTTACTGCGGGCAGACGGATTTCAGTTTCATCAGTAAACTGTGCTTTACCATCATTGATAAGAATAAAATTCTGGCCATTATTACCAATTACAATATCCGCATGACCATCTGCATTTATATCCACTACCAAAACGGCATTAGAAGTCCCGGTAACAGGTATTCGCTCACCAGCATTTAAGAAGGTACCATCGCCATTATTTAAATAAAATTCATTGGTTTTATCGTCTTCACTAACAATTACGATATCTAAATCACCATCATGGTCGAAGTCTGCGATACCAATATCCTCACTGTCGTGGTTAATCTGTGGAATTCTACTACTGCCATTGCTAAATTTTCCTTTACCATCATTAATTAATAAGATATTGGGCCTGTGCTCATTGGCAATCAGAATATCTAAATCACCATCATTATCAAAATCAGCTGAAGCGGCGTCCATACTTAGCCGCGTTAAGTCAGCTACCGGCAAATTTGTGGTAGAAACATTGGTAAATAACGGAGCCCAGCTAAATAAAAAGTAAGATAGAAGTGCGTTTAATAGGGCAAAGTTCATGATGCTGATTTTTGCTGGTGAGTAGATACTTCTGTTACTTCGCTGGTATTCTGAATCCACGCAATAAAAAGCTTATAGCCCAGGGAAAGGACTATTGCTCCGGTAAACAAGCCAAGGAAGCCTGAAACCATAAAGCCACCAATGGCGCCTAAAAATATGACCAACATTGGCACCGAAGCACCCTGACCAAGAAGTATTGGTTTTAAAACACTATCTACAAAACTAGACAGGATGATTACTATGGACCATATTGTAGCACTTGTAGCACTCGAAACAGAAAATAAATATATGGCAACAGGTATGGCTAATATTGTAGTAGGTATTTGCAGTATCGATATCATCATGCCCAGGGTTGCCCATAAGATGGCGTAGGGTATTCCGGCCAACGAAAATAAAATACCAAAAATAACACCTTGTAAAACCGCCACACCTAATATCCCTTTGGTAACACCGCTTATTGTTTTTTCTGTGAGTTCGGCAAATTCGTGACCTCTGCTGCCTGCGAGTTTATTAAAAAACATCTGGGTGATATTTTTTGTGCCTTTAGTAGCCAGTAGTATGCCAGAAATTATTATTGAGAGAATAAATCCTAAGACACCAGTAGAAAAACTCATCACCGATGATACGAGTGTTTTGGTTATTTCCGTTACTTGTTCCTTGTATTGAATTACACCTTGCTCAAGGCTCACAGAAAATGCCGACCAGGCATTATAAGCACTCTCACCTATTATTGGCCATTCGGCCACTGATGCGTCAGGTGGTGGAATACTAAATGTTCCATCGGTTAACTTTTCACCAATGACAACTAAGCTTTTACTGGATGCACTAATCAATAAAAATGCCGGGGTAATAATAATCGCCAGAAAGACTATTATTATAATGGCTGCAGAAAGTTTAGGCCTGTCACCTAGTTTATTATTTAATAATTTGTAGAGCGGTGAAATTGAAACAGCTATTATCACGCCCCATATTACCGGACTGGTAAAAGGGTAGAGTATAAGCAGGCACCAACCTACAAGAATGAATAAGAATACCAATCGTATGCTTACTTCTATTGAATTATTAATGGTTTTTTCAAGCGGAAAATTTGTCATAATAGAGAATTGTATGTTTGGTCAAATATACTCAGTTGTAAAGGTTTGGCCTATAATAATTAACATCTCTCAGAACGAGGAGCTTAGCAAAACCTTATTTTATGATAATACTGAGCCTAATTTGAAGTTGAGCAGGCTTATTTGTAACATTAACTTCCATATTAAATATTATTACAAATGAAAATATTCACACGTTTATTAGCTGCAACTTTCCTCGTTTTTCTTCTTGCGTTTCAAGTAAGTGAGGCCCAAACATTGTATAAGGTAACCCTGTATCGGGCAGCCCCTGGTAATTTGCTCGATTTAATTGAAAACTTACAAATACGCTCAGGGATCTACGTAGATAATGGTGGCGACAAACCATACATAATACGTCATAGCCAGGGTGACCAATGGGATTTAATGGTTTACGAACATATAGCCAATTACAAGGTATATTTTACTGAGCACGAAAAACTGAATAATATATTTACTCCGTCTCATGGCGACGATTTTTATAAGCAAGTTTCCTTTCATGAAACTATTTATGCTGATGGTCCGGCTTATGCTACTGTAGCCCAACTTTTCGAGAAAAGTAATTTCTTTCATGTAGAGATGTTTGTCGCCCTTGCCGGCAAGCAAAATGAACTGCTCAGCCAACGTAAAATGGAGAATGTATATCTACAGGAAATTGGCAGGGAGGTGAATCTGATATTCACTATTAACCAGGGAGCACATTGGGACTGTTTTACCCTAGGTGGCTACCGCGACATAAAGCATTTTGCCGAGAGTGCTGATATACCTGAAGAAATAGAAGAGAAGGCGGCTATTAAGGCTGGTTTTAAGGGGGTTAACCATATTAGTCCGTATTTGCGCTCATTAATTGATATGCACCATGATACACTAGGTGGAAAATTAAACTAGAACCTAAAGTTATTCCGCGCTTTTATAATTAACTGACCGGTATTAAGCTGCCATGCTTCATTGAGATTTTGTATGGTGTTATAATTGTAAACCACAAAAATGTCTCCCAGAGGTACTGTTGTCTTAAAGTCGGCAAGAGCCATAGCGTCCTGCCACGATGTTTCATTAAGTATACCATCCAAAATAATGGCATCCGAGGCCATGCCAACAGGATGTGTTGGGTGTCTTAAATCCTGGCTTATAGCTGGAGTACTACCATTAAGTAATAATAAGCTAAGAAAAGTTGTTCCCATTTATCACAAAATTTTAATGTTATAAAAAATATCAATAGAACTGATTTATAAAATATAAAACAGTAGAAAAATAATGACCAGGATTATCGCAATAACCTGGTACGTCCATTTTGTTTGTGGATATTCAAAGCCGCAAACAGGACATGTCCTGGCATTAATATCGTGCATCATGGCGCAAGCCGGACATTCCTTTTTCTTCATTGGGGTAATATAGTCAATAAGGGATATTTTTGCTTCGAATATTATACAAGATGAGTTGCAGCACAGGTAAGAATGGATATTATACAGAAGAAGAGGTGCAGGAAGCCTTGATCCGTTCACAGATAAGGTTTATTAAAGCCGCGAATAACTATTACCAATGCAACGATTGCGGGGAATATCATCTTACCTCGCAGGGAGACGAGCACCCAATGTTGAAAGAGCCAAAGGTGGTAGCAAGAATTCAGCGAGAGCAGCGGGTACAAGAATGGGAGGGTAGGTTTAAACGATAAGTTGTCCTCTACCACGCATGATCTAACAGGACTAAATATCCAGCTCTATTTTATTCTCATTTAACACATCGATAATAAATTGAATATGTTCTGTTTGGTCAACACCGAGTAGTTCAATACCGGTTTGTATTTCATATCGATCCACTTTTGCAGCGAAGCCTGCACTCTTAAGTTTCTTTTTTACTGATTTTGGTGTGAGGGTAGAGATGCCCTCAGGGCGAACATGACAGCAGGCAATAATAAAACCTGTAAGTTCATCGCAAGCCAGTAAAGCTTTATCCAGGGTGGTTTCATATGGCACATTCCATTTAGTATAGTGAGCGGAGATAGCATGGGCGATTTTATTTTCACTCTGTTCTTCCAGTAGTTTTACGATTCGCTTAGGATGTTCCACTGGCCATGCCTCGTAATCGGCATCATGAAGCATGCCGGTTATTGCCCATTCTTCGGGATCTTCGTTGAACTGGACAGCGTATGCTTCCATTACCAGTTCAACACTACGGGCATGACGAAGCAAACTATCGCCTTTCGTCATCGATAATAATATTCTCTTTGCTGCGGCTTTATTCACTCTGACTCATTTAAGGTACTAAATTAAGCACATTAGTTAATTGAACTTTAACAAAGAAGGCCATTATATTATGCAAATTTGTAAAAATCTAAGCAATGAAAAGTTTAACCAGCAAATTCAAACTAATATCTATCGAATTTATTTCCACTTAAATCCTGCTAGCTGAAATAAGCTGTACGAATATTGAGGTGGACCCATTGAGCTAACTCCCGGGATATAAAGAGTTCACATCTTACGGTGATTTTATTAATACTGGCGTGGGTTACTTAAAGAGCCATTAACTTATTATTTTGGTACCAAATGATGATGTACATGGCATTAGAATGTCCAAATATTATTCACCTAATCCCAGAATTCCGATTTACTACTTCTCGTAGTGGCGGACCAGGAGGCCAACATGTGAATAAAGTGAATACCAAAGTCACACTGCGATGGGATGTAATGAAAGCCGCATCAATTTCTGAAGAGCAAAGACATCTAATTTTAATAAAACTCAAGAAGTTAATAAATAACGATGGCGAGATCGTTTTATCCGCCCATAGTAGTCGATCTCAAAGTAAGAATAAGCAGGATACCATTGATAAGTTGGCGACACAACTGATTGCAGCATTTAAAACATCAAAACCAAGAAAGCCAACTAAACCAACCAAGGCTTCGATCAACCGACGTTTAGATGCCAAGAAGAGACAGGCTGTAAAGAAAAAACTAAGAGGTGGAGTGGACTAATATGGAGTATATAATCAACCAGAGTTTCTCTTTTAACGTATATAATAAATCAAATTTGCACTGATAACGTTATTATTATAACCGGTTATTTTGTAAATGAACCGAAAACTGATGGCTAAGAGGAATATTATTTTTTTAGGTGGATTATTACTGGCATTTGTTTATCCGGCATATACTCAGCATATCAGCACCGAAGGTGAGCAGATTATTTGTTATGCAAATTTTGAGACACATCGAACTTACGTTGCGCCCGATGCAGATTTCGCTAACCAAAACAGCTTAAATAATTCTGGAAGACTTACTGAAGTTAACAGCTTTGAGATAGATTTCTTTAATGTGCCGGTGGCCGGACAGTCAACCATTAGATATGCTGCCGATATCTGGGCAACCGTTATTAATTCA
>SMVB01313828.1_pt1 | contig 10949 bp, 10 predicted proteins | sample 2456461 | NCBI WGS metagenome assembly SMVB01 (sample SAMN11095934, study PRJNA526329) | marine sediment metagenome | biome: Marine sediment; feature: Surficial sediment; material: Deep marine sediment; isolation source: Hadal surficial sediment | place: Pacific Ocean | collected 2014-05 | depth...
CCATGCCCCGCACGAATCGTTACGCGCTTGAGAAAACGGCGTCCAAGTAGCACGTGATCTGGTCGAGGTGCGCGAGGTCGTGGCCGGCGTGCAGGACACGCATGGTCGCGATCGACTCGGTGCCGCGCTCCTGGTGCTGGTAGGTACGCTTCAGGTCGTCGGGGGTTACCCGTTGCCACAGGTTGACGTTGTGCGGCCGCAGCAGGGTGAAGGCTTCGAGGTGGGCGGCCGGTTCGGTGTCGTTGTGGGCCTGGCGGGCGACCCAGCGCGACTGGTCGAAGCCCTCGATCGCCGGGTCCCGGTCGCACAGGACGCGGCGGAGCCTGAAGGCGAAGACCCACTCGATGTCCACGAGGTGGCCGAGGATCTCGTTGGGCGTCCACTTGCCCTCGAAGGGCCGTGCTTTGAGCTGCGCCACGGTGTGTGACCCGACGATGTCCGCCAGCAGGCCGGGTGTCGCCGACAGGACCGCGAGCGAATCGCGGTCGCCCAGCAGACGGTGCATCTTGTCCAGGTACTGGGCCGGGGTCTCGATCGGGGGCGCGCTTGTCATCGCTCCTACCCTCCGGAAACGGCCTGGAGGATCGTGATCGTGTCGCCGTCTTGCAGCGGCACATCCATCGAGTCCATCCAGCGCGTGTTGGTCTGGTTGTGAAAGCACAGCACGTGCTCTCGGAACGACTCGGTCTCGTCGAACAGGTGAACCTTGAGGCCGGGCTGGATTTCGAACAGCGCGGCGAGCGCGCCGGGCAGCGTCTCGGCGTTCACGGTGAACGACCGCTCGCCGTTGACGACGGGCGCCAGCACGCTGGGCAGTTCGATCGTGACGCTAGGCATCATTGAACACGGTCACCGAGAGCACGCGTGGCAGCGTGCAGGGAAGCTGCGTCCAGCTGTCGCCGGCGTCGGTCGAGATGTACACGGTCCCCGCGGTCGTGCCGATGTAGACGCCGCAGGGGTCGAGCTGGTCGCAGTCGAGAGCGCCGCGGAGCACGCCCATGTAGGCGTGCTGCTGGGGCAGCCCGTTGGTCAGCGGCTCCCACGAGTCGCCGCCGTCGCGGCTGCGGTACACGCGGAACTTGCCGTCCGCCGGCATGCGGTACTCGTCGCTCTCCATCGGGTGCACGAAGATCGTCCGCGTCCGGCGGTCCATCGCGATGGGAAAGCCGAACCAGTTCGGGAGCCCGTTCTCGATCCGTTCCCAGTGGTCGCCGCCGTCGCGCGAGCGGAACATGCCGTTGTGCTCGCGGCGGTAGATCGTGTTCGCGTCCTCCGGGTCGGCGATGAGGCCGTGGACGCAGTAGCCGACGTCCTTATGGTCCTTGTCTTCGAGCACCTGCGGGATCCCCTGGTTCTTCGGGTGCCATGTGCGGCCGCCGTCCTCGGTGCGGAAGACGCCGACGGCGGAGATCCCGCACCACACGCGGTCGGGGTTGCTCGGATCGACCAGCAGCGCGTGGGCGCACAGGCCGCCGGCGCCCGGCGCCCAGGCGCTGCGGGTCGCGTGCTCGTTGAGGGCATCCACGGGAGACCACGTCTCGCCACCGTCATCGCTCATAAAGAGGCCCGCCTCGTCCACGCCGGCGTAGTACCGGCCGGACCGTAGGTGCAGCGTCCAGATCTGATTGAGCTTGCGGTCGCGTCGCTTCGGCCAGGACGGCCCCTTCTCGATCTGCTTCCACTGTTTGAGATCGTCGCTGACGTGCAGCGCGGGGCCGTACACGTCGCTGGCGGTCGCGACGAAGTACCGCCCCTTGTCGTCGCGCGCCGAGGTGGTCACCTTCCAGCCCTTGAACAGCGGCTCATCGATGGTCCAGGCCGAGCGGTCCGTGTTCGAGCGGACGATGAACCCGCCCTTGGCGGTGCCCAGCATGGCGGTGACGGTCATGGCGTGACTCCTGGTGGTTGGGATCGGGGTCAGTCCCCTGCCGGTTCTTCGGGGGCGCCGGGTGCTCGTCTCACGCTTTCTTGTCCGCGGCTGCGGGGCCGGAGGTACGGCGCCAAGTGGGCCATTTCCTCGTCGAAATCTTCCCGCGTCGCGCAGGTGTGGGCGACCTGGCGGCGGATCTCCGCGGCGAGCTTCCGCCGGGCGATCCATAGCTTGTTGCGGTTCTGGGGCTGCCCCGCCAGGTGGCCCGCCAGCACGTCGTAGTAGGGCGAGCCCTCGTCGCGCAGCCGCTCGATGGCCTGTTGGGTCAGGTGAAGGGCCCAGGTCCGATCGAACGCGTCGGTCTGCTCGTCCGACGCCCGTTCGATGTCCTGGACCGGCACGTCACGCCGCTTGCGAAACCGGTCGAGGATGACGTGCGTGGTGACCGCCAGCATGAGGCTGCGGAACCGGCCGCGGTTGCGGTCGGCCTTGGCAAGCACGCCGCCCTGCAGCACGCGAAGAAAGACGTCCTGGCAGACGTCCTCGGCATCGTTGCCCTGGAAGCCGCGGCGCCGGATGTGCTCCAGCACCGGCTGGCGGTAGCGTTCGGCGACGCGTTGCAGCGCCGCGCTGTCCTGCTCGCCGGCCCGGTGAATCGTCGTCCATATCGTCGTCGGAAACACCCTGAAAGTGTAGCGGGAAGACTCGGGTGGCACGGTTGACGTCGCGGAGCGGCGTCGGCCGTGTCTTCGGACGTCGCTCCACGGCCGACCGAGCTATCGCTCGGTCAACCGTGCCACCCATCAGCATCCTACGATCTACAGATCACGCTCATGCACGACGAACGTACGTCAACGCGACTCATGGCCCAACGGGCGATCGACCAGGACCTGCTCGGCGGCGACGGCATGCTGGATCCGGGCGAGCCGCTGGCGCCGGACGGCTACGAGCTCGAACGCTTCCTGGGCCGCGGCGGCTGCGGCGTCGTGTACCTCGCGCGGGACACGCGGCTGGACCGGCCGGTGGCGATCAAGTTCCTCACCGATGCGCGGGCGGCGGACCTCGAGCGGTTCTGCCGCGAAGCGCGGTTCACGGCGCGGCTGAACAATCCGTCGATCGTGCAGGTCTACGAACTCGGCGAGACCGAAGAGTCGCCGTACATCGCCATGCAGTATATCGAGGGCGGCAACCTCGCCGACGCCGAACTCGACACCGCCGGTGTCGTCCGCGTTATCCGCGACGTGGCGGCCGCCCTCAAGTACGCCCACGCCGAAGGCATCGTCCACCGCGACATCAAGCCCCAGAACATCCTGCTCGACCGCGAGGGCCGCGCGTGGCTCACCGACTTCGGGATCGCCCACAGTATTCGCGGCACCATCGGCGACACGCTTTCGACCGAAGGGCAGGTCATGGGCACGCCGGGGCTCATGCCGCCCGAGCAGGCCCGCGGCGAGATCCACGCCGTTGACGCGCGCAGTGACATCTACGCGCTGGGCGCAACGCTCTATGTCAAGCTCACCGGTCATTACCCGTTCGAGGCGACCAATGTCATCGATGTCCTGCACGCGGTGATCCACGACCCCCCGCCGCTGCTGCGGTCGTGGAACGCAGCGATCCCCAGGAGCCTCGAGGCGATCACCGTCAAGTGCATGCAGAAGATCCGCGAGAACCGGTACCAGTGCACCGACGACGTCATCGCGGACCTCGATCACTTCCTGGTCGGTTCGCGGATCGGCGCCGAATCCTCCGCGTGGTTCCGCAAGCTGGTGGGACGCGACGAACCCGCCGCGCCCGAGAACCTCGACCAGGACGCGAACTGGACCCTGGGCCTCGACATCGTCCGGGAGATCGCGGCCTGGGACGCGAACCTCTACCGGGTATCCGGATCGCTGAGCCGGTCGTTCGAGAAACTCGACTCGATCTGCGGGCGGCTCGACGCGATCCTCGCCGAGCGACCCGAGACGGCGTGGGCGCGGTTCTACCGCGGCGTGGCGCTGTTCCGCCGCGGCCGACTGGACGAGGCGCTCGAGGAGATGGAACGCGCGATCGATCGCGTGGGCAACCTGTCCGGCGCGTACTTCGAACTCGGCCGGCTCTACATGGCGCTGTATCTGAGAGACCATGCCGTGGCACGCAAGCACCTCTCGAAGGTGGGCGTGCGTGACGGGCTCAGCAGCACGCGGGGCCGGCTCGAACAGGCGCTGCTCGCGTTCGAGGAGGCGCAGCGGCTCGGCGGCGACGTCCCGGCGTGGCTCAACGACTGCACCGATGCCGTGGTGCGGCTGGCCGAGTCGGATTTCTCGGGCTGCGTGGAGATCTGCGACCGGATTCTTGCCGACGAGCCGGACATCGAGGGCGTCTGGAAGCTTCGCGCCGATGCGCTGAACCTCGCCGGTGGCGACCCGTTCGACAGCTACGACCGCGCCGTCGAGGTGCGTCGCAGCTACTTCGAAGCGCTGCTGGGCAAGGCAAACGCCCACCTCGCCCGCGGACAGGTCGCCGAGGCTCGCGTGGCTCTCCGGCGCGCCCTGGACATTCACCCCCGGTACGTTGACGCGGCGGCACTGCTGGCGCGGAGCTACCTGGTCGAGGGCAACGACATCGACACCGGTCTCGAGGTCGCCGAGCAGGCCGCGGCCCGGGATCCGCGTCACTACGACACGGTGATCGTCCTGGCCGAACTGCAGATCGCCAGGGGCTTGCGGGACGGCGGCGAGAACTGGTTCGCCGCGGCGATCACGACGCTTGACGGGGCCGACGAACTCGGCGGCTGCGGGAACCGCGTCAAGTTGCTGACGGCGACCGCGCAGCTGGAGTGGGCCCGGCAAGTGCGAACCGGCGGCCGTGACCCGCGGCCGCAACTCGAAGCGGTCATGACCTTCTGCAGCGACGCGGGTGCGCAGGTCAGCGACAACGAGCCGTGGGAAGCGATCCGCATCGAGGCGGAGAAGGAACTCGCACAGCTCTGACGTCGCCGGGAACAGGTGGGTCGCTGGGGGAACAGGTGGGTCGCTCAGGGAATACGTGGGTTCGCGTCAAAGACACCAGGTGTCTTTACCGCCGGTCGCGGTGGGCCTTCCACCAGTTGATGGCGGTGAGGCCCATGGCGATCATCGTCACCAGCGTCAGCACGCCGAAGCCGATCTTCGAGAGCAGCCCGCCGAGACCCGTGCCTGCGTCGGCGAGGATCAGGATGGACGCGCCCATGATCACCGCGGCGAAGATGAGGCCGTAGGCGATCGTCCTGCTCGCGCGGTCGATCGTGTTCGAGAGCCGGTTGAGCCCCTGGTGGTGGAGGTTGATTGCGAAGTCCTTGCGTCGCGTCTGGGCGAGCAGTGACCGCAGCTCGCCGGGAAGGTCCTCGACGATGTCGACGTAGGACGCGAGGCTGCGGGTGAGCCGGTCCTTGATCGCACCCGGGCGGTACCGCTCAAGGAGCTTCCGTTGCAGCATCGGCTTCACATGCGCGATCAGGTCGAACGTCGGGTCCCACTCGCGACCGACGCCCTCGATGGTCATCAGCGCCTTGATCAGGAAAACCAGGTCGCTTGGGCAGCGGATCTGCCACTTGCGGAGCAGGTCGAAGAACCCCTGCAGCATTTCGCCGAGGTGGAGGTTCTCGAGCGATCCGTCGGGCGCCTGGAAACTGTCGATGAACTCCGACACGTCACCGCGGAGCTTCCGTTCGTGCATCAATGACTGTTCGGCCCCGGACAGGTCGATCGCGGTCTGCATGACCTTGTCCACGTCGCCCGAGACGACACCGTAGATCAGCTCGGCAAGCTGGTGCGACGTCCGCTGGTCGATGTGGCCGGTCATACCGCAGTCGATGAAGCAGATCCGCCCCTCGTCGAGGACGAAGATGTTGCCGGGATGCGGGTCGGCGTGAAAGAACCGATGCTCCAGACACATCCGGAAGACGGCGTCGGAGCCGTTCAGGACGACGGCGCGGCGTTCCTCGGGCGTCAGGTCGTCGGGTGTCAGCGAGCCGAGCATCCGACCGTCGACCTCTTCGAGCGTCAGCACGCGGCGCGTCGAGTGGTCGTGGTAGACCTTCGGGAACGACACGTTGGGGTCGTCCTCGAACAGGCCGCGCAAGCGATCGGTGGACTTCGCCTCGGTGGAGAGGTTGAGTTCCTTGCGGATCTCCTTGGCGAACTCCTCGACGACCGCCGTGGGGCTGACCGCTTCCTTCTCGAAGTGGCTCTCGGCCAAACGCGCGAGTTCGTGGAGGATCTCCATGTCGCTCTCGATGATTTTCTCGATGCCCGGCCTGAGCACCTTGATGACGACGGCGGTGCCGTCCCTGAGCACCGCGCGGTGCACCTGCGCCATCGACGCGGCCGCAAGCGGCGTCTCCTCGATGGACCGAAAGAGCTCATCGACGCCGTCGTCGAACTCTTCGTCGAGCCGCTTGCGGATCTCGGCGAAGGGCACCTTCGGCGCGTCGGCCTGCAACGAGCGGAACTCGTGAGCCAGGTCGGCGGGGATCAGGTCGGGCCGCGTGCTGAGGATCTGACCGAGCTTGATGAACGTCGGGCCGAGTGCCTCCAGCACCATCCGCAGGCGAACGTTGAGCGACAATCGTTCGACATCGCCCTCCGTGCCGCGGCCGATCAGGCTCCGGCCCTTCTCGAGCAACCGGTCAAGACCGGTCTCGCCCACGAAGCCCCCGAAGCCGTGCCGGATGAGCACGCTGAGGATCTCCGCGAAGCGTCGCGTGTTACGGATAGTGGACTGGATGCCGCTGATCATCAAAGAGGGTCTCTTGTCGAATCGTATCGTCAAGGCGGAGCGGCAACAGTAGGGCCAAAGGGACTCCTACCTGGCCTCCAGGGCGGTTCGCAGTCTCTCGAGCTGCTCGGCGACCGAGCTCATGAGCTGCCTGCGCCCGATACCCCGGGCGATGCCGCTGGCGAACCCCGTGATCTGGCACGTGAACACGCGGCTCGTATAGAAGACCACGGTTCCGCCCTCGTAGGGGACGCAGCCCAGCACGGCCTCCAGGCTGTTGTACGAGTGCCCGACGTAGTACTGCTGCTCGACGATGATCGCGTATTTGTCGTCGATGTCCTCGGCGTGATGGACCAGCACGAAGTCCGGCCGGTTCTGCACCACCTGATTGAGCCAGAAAAACCGGTGCTCGACTGTCTTGGTGTCCGGGGACTCATGCGGAAAGGTGAGGATCTGGTCGTACACCGTAGGGGAAGTGATCCCGCAGCAGCGTAAACGACGCCGTGGCCACCGTCAGCTGCTTGCCCGGCGAAACGGTCTTCTTGGCGCTGCGTCTGTACGGCTCGATTGCGTCGAACCCGCCGGCTAAATAGGCCTGGTACCGGCCGAAGAGCACCTCGCGCCATGCCGCGGACACCGTGTCAACGAGATGCGAATCCCTGGTGCTGATCTTCCGGAACCGCGCGATCTCCTCGTCGTCGAGGTTGAACGCCTCGCCGCCCTTGAACCCCACGACCTTGCGGGCTTCCTTCTTTTCGTGAGCCAGGTACGTGACGTCGTCGAACGCCGCAAGCGACGCGATGCCGCCGGAAGCCGACCCTTGGATCTCGCCCCACGCCGTCAACCCGGACTGCACCCGAAAAACCTCGCCGTCCATGTAGGCGTCAACGACGACCGACAGCGGCTGACGGATCACGAGCATCACCGCCGAGACCGCCATTTCCGATTTCTCCTGCTCCTTGTCGGGGTTCCCGGTGGAGATCACCTTGCCGTCGAGCAAGTGGCTCTTCTTCGATTCGTCGAAGCCGAGGTGCTCCATCAGCCGCGTCACCGTGATCACATCTGGCGACGCGATCGTTGCCGGCGGCGGCGCGGTGACCATTGACAAGACCACACTTGCCCCGATCCAGGCTGTGCTCATGCTTCCTCCCTACTCGAGCATCTGGTGCTCGGCGGTATCGTCGGGCGCCGGGCGGACGTGCGGGTACTTCTTGATCAGCCGGGCGCAGGTGTTCCATCGCAGGATCGGATCATCGCGGTCGGCCGGCGCGAGAGACTTCGCCTGCTCGTACCAGTTCATCGCCTCGCAGTACAGCTCGTACGCGACGTGTCCGCGCTGGCCCCCGCCCAGTTCGAGCAGCGCCGTGGCGCGTCGCTCCGCGAGGATGCCCGCGTAGTACGCCTTCTCGTACTCGTCGGTGAGCCGCCGCAGCAGGTCGCGGGCCTTCGCTAGCTCCGATGGAGCAGCGTGCGAGAATTGATCGGAAAGTGCCAGGAGCAGCGTCACGATCGCGGCCTGGTTCTCCGGATCGACCTCGAGAATGTCGAGGCAGATGCTCTCGGCCAGCAGCGGCTCGTTGAGCAGACGATAACGCTCCGCCTTTTCGAGGGCGCCGCCGACCGCCTCCATCGAGATGCGTTCCAGTTCGAACACCAGTGGTGGGATTGTAGCCGATCCGGTACCCTGCGAGGCGATGGAGCGCGCCAAAAAGTTCCTCAGCAGCACGCTGGGCATGAAGGCCGTGGTGGCGGTGACCGGAGTCATCCTGTTCGGTTTCGTCGTGCTCCACATGATCGGCAACCTCAAGACGTTCACCGGTACCGACGACAACGGCGTCCCGCACATCGATGACTACGCCCATTTCCTGCGGACCATGGGGGCGCCGATGCTGCCATATGGTTTCGCGTTGTGGGCGACTCGGTTGATACTGATCGTGGCACTCCTGCTGCACGTCGGCATGGTCATCGCGCTGCATCGACGCAACAGCGCCGCCCGCCCCATCGGCTACGACCACCCGCCGGTTCGCGTGGTTACGTCGCTCGCCGCGCGAACGATGCTCGTCAGCGGCGTCCTGATCCTCGTGTTCGTGATCGTCCACATCCTGCAGTTCACGACCGGAACGATCCAGCTCACGCCGGTCGTGCCCGAGCACATCTACGCGAACCTCTATAACGCGTTCTCCGTCTGGTTCGTCGCGCTGTTCTACGTCGTCGCGATGGGGCTGCTGGGGTTCCACCTCTACCACGGCCTGTGGAGCCTGTTCCAGACACTGGGTCTGGACAACCCCGACCGCAACCGCATCCTGCGTCTGTCCGCAGCCATCGCGGCCGTGGGCGTGGTCGTTGGATTCAGCTCCGTGCCGCTGCTGTTCACGCTCGGAATGCTGCCGGCCCCGCCCGGCAATGCGAGCGCTGCGGCCACGACACCGCCGGAGCAAGTCCCATGACGCTCGATCTCGCTGCCAACATTCCCCACGGACGGATCGAGGACAAGTGGGCAACGCACCTCGACCAGATCCGCCTCGTGGGACCGCGGAACCGGCCCAAGTACACAGTCATCGTGGTCGGGACGGGCCTCGCCGGCGCCGCGGCGGCGGCGTCGATGGGCGCCATGGGCTACAAGGTCGAGTGCTACTGCTTCCAGGACAGCCCGCGACGCGCACACAGCATCGCCGCCCAAGGTGGGATCAACGCCGCCAAGGGCTACCGCAACGACGGCGACTCGGCGTTCCGGCTGTTCTACGACACCCAGAAGGGCGGCGATTACAGGTCACGCGAGGCCAACGTCTACCGGCTCGCCGAGTTGAGCACGGGCATCATCGACCAGGCCGTCGCCCAGGGCGTTCCCTTTGCCCGCGAGTACGGCGGCCTGCTTGCCAATCGCTCGTTCGGGGGCGTGCTCGTGGAGCGCACCTTCTATTGCCGGGGCGAGACCGGTCAGCAACTGCTGCTGGGCGCAAACTCGGCGCTCGCACGCGAGATCCACGACGGCCGGGTTCGGATGCACACGCGCACGGAGTTGCTGGACATCATCGTCGTCGACGGCCGCGCCCGCGGCATCGTCGTACGCGACCTGGTCACGGGCCAGATCAGCTCCGTGGCGGGTGACGCCGTCGTGCTGGCAACCGGCGGCTACTCGAACGTCTATTACCTTTCGACCAACGCCAAGGGATGCAACGTGACCGCGACCTGGCGGGCGCACAAGAAGGGCGCCGGTTTCGCCAACCCGTGCTACTGCCAGATCCACCCCACCTGCATCCCCGCCGCGGGCGTTCACCAGGCGAAGCTCACGCTCATGAGCGAGTCGCTGCGCAACGACGGGCGGATCTGGGTTCCCCGGAAGAAGGACGAGCGACGGAACCCCTCGGAGATCCAGGAAAAAGATCGCTACTACTACCTCGAGGAGCGATATCCCCGGTTCGGGAACCTCGTCCCGCGCGACGTCGCCTCACGCAACGCCAAGGATGTGTGCGACGACCAGCTCGGCGTCGGCCCCACGGGCTACGGCGTCTACCTCGACTTCCGCGACGCAATCCGTGACCATGGCGAGGCCGTCATCAACGGACGCTACGGCAACCTGTTCGAGATGTACGAACGGATCACCGACGAGGATCCGCGCAAGACACCCATGCGTATCTACCCGGCCCCGCACTACACGATGGGCGGGCTGTGGGTGGACTACAACCTCATGACCAGCCTGCCGGGGCTCTTCGCGATCGGCGAGGCGAATTTCTCCGACCACGGCGCCAACCGGCTCGGCGCCAGTTCGCTGATGCAGTGCCTCGCCGACGGGTATTTCATCATCCCGGTCACGATCGCCGACTACATCAGCCGGCACCCGCGCGGCGAAGTCGGCGTGGACGACCCGGCGTTCAAGGCCGCCGAGCAGGCCATCCGTGATCGGACCGACCGGCTCCTGTCCATCGGCGGCAAACGCTCGACAGAGTCCTTCCACCGCGAAATCGGAAAGCTCATGACCGACAACTGCGGGATCTCGCGGAACGAAAGCGGTCTCAAGGAAGCGATGAAGACCATCCCCGAAATCCGCGAGTCGTTCTGGGCCGATCTTTCGGTCAACGGCAGCGGAGCCGAACTCAACCAGAGCCTCGAACACGCCGGGCGGGTCGCGGACTTCCTCGAGTTCGCCGAGTTGATGTGCCTCGACGCCCTGACACGCGAAGAGTCGTGCGGCTGCCACTTCCGCGAGGAACACCAGACCAAGGAAGGCGAGGCGCTGCGGAATGACGAGGAATTCGCACACGTGGCGATCTGGGAGTACACCGGGAAGGACCGGATCCCGGTGCTACACAAGGAGCCGCTTCACTTCGAGGCCCTGCCGCTGGCG
>SMVB01329179.1_pt1 | contig 10949 bp, 8 predicted proteins | sample 2456461 | NCBI WGS metagenome assembly SMVB01 (sample SAMN11095934, study PRJNA526329) | marine sediment metagenome | biome: Marine sediment; feature: Surficial sediment; material: Deep marine sediment; isolation source: Hadal surficial sediment | place: Pacific Ocean | collected 2014-05 | depth 0-1...
CAGCTGCTGGAAGTGCTTTGGCTATCGCTCTCCCATATTTTCCATAGGTCGAAAGGTCTCCCTGTAACAAACCATAAGGGTCAGTATACTTTAAGGAGTTATTACTCACATACCCAAAAGTATTCAATCCGCCATTGAGTCCAATTGGATCGCTAGTGATGTAACGGCCTGTCTCTGGATCGTAGGTGCAGAAATGAATGGTATTCTAATCCAGATACAATCAAATTGTTCTGAAGAAGAATTTTTCTTCTACAAAAGGGCAATCGGCCAAGTGATGGGGACGGCTTTAGTTTATGTGATGAACCCCATTTAAGAAAAATTTCCAGCTTTAAAGCCGGATGAATTAAGATAAATTTGAATGATTCCAGATAATTGGTGGTGTTTAAATAAGTGGTTAGGAAACCTTAAACGTATATCGAGTAGGGGTAGTCTTTTGTTTCGCGGAGTTGCATTTCTTCGCGGGTCGGGGATAATCCGTTGATGACGGCGAACTGGCAGGGGCATTCGTAGCCTTTACTCTTTTTTTCCTTGGGAGTGAGGGAATTGTATTTATCCTCGTCGAGCAGGAACACGGTATTAAAAAAGTAGTCGCGGATGAAAAGATCGAGCTTGATTGGTTTCCCATTTAATTTGGGAAGCATGCCATGTTTTTCTTCTTCCGAGTCGTGGTTGTAGTTGAAAATAAAGCGCACCAGCACATCGTAGAGATAGCAATAATGGTAGGTGTTCATGTGGTACCAGGTTTCCTGGTTTTCCAGTCCGGCTGTTAAAATTACCTGCAATTGCCGCAAGACCCGCAGGCCACCTGATTTATGCGTATAGGGGTAAAACTTTTGCGTGTCTTGATTCCAGTATTCAGAAGGCTGTCGACCAATAAACTCCAGTACCTCTTCCTCTTCCTTTAACGCGGCGGTCAGTAAATCTTTTGGATCAAAATGGGTGTCGTAGTCCGGGTCTGGAGACTTGGGGGCTCCGGGGGAGGTGAGTTTGCTTCGGTCATAGATATTATTTTTAAATACCAGCATGGAACGAAGGCCAACTTTGAGTTTTGATATAATGGTTAGGAAATGCACCGATGTGTCGCAGTGACAGGAGATCCCGATGAGTCCATTTTCTTTCGATCTGTATTATACTGCAATTTGCAAAAGTGTCTATCTGCAAGATAAGGTGCTAGGAAAATCCATTAGTTTAATAATTATTCGTATCTCATGATACACAAACCAAATCCCCCCGGCCCCCTTTATTAAAGGGGGAGAATATTGGAAAACCCTTGAGGATTCAACATGTCGGATAACAATGAAAATAATATGGCCAGTTTGCAGGTTCGGAATTTGCGGGGCGATGAGATAAGCCTGGAGGATTACCGTGGGCAGGTTCTATTGATCGTCAATGTGGCATCGAAATGTGGTTTCACTCCGCAATACGAGGGGCTCCAGATTTTACATAAGCGTTATCATGATAAGGGGTTGAAAATACTAGCTTTTCCCTGTAATGATTTCATGAATCAGGAGCCTGGGAGCGCCGATGAGATTCGCGATTTTTGCGACAGTAAATATTCGGTCGCATTTGATTTGTTTGAAAAAGTTAAGATTACGGGGGATCAGCCGCACCCGGTATATCAATGGTTGCAAGCGGAGGGCCTGGACTCTATTGAACCCAAAAATTTCAAGACCTGGGTTTTTACATTATTCAAAAAGTTAGCTTCGATTTTTGGAGGAACTCAAGGACCAAAACGCAATCAGGTGCAATGGAATTTTCATAAGTTCCTGATCGACAGGCAAGGCAATCCTGTGGCACATTTTTCCTGCGTCATGGAACCTCTGGACTCGCAGTTACTGCAAGCGATAGAAAATGAATTGTCCCACTAGCCATGGGAATTTTATGGAAAAGGATTGTCAGGTACTAATTGCAACTGAATTTCATTTTCCGCCGGAAGCAGATTATTGATAACTCCAAAAAGGCAGGAGTCATCAAACATTTTACTGGTTTTATCATTTACAGTTAGATCGTTGAAGCGGTCCTGATCCATCAAGAAAGTTGTGTTGTAAAAATATTCCAGCAGAAAGCCTTCAAAATTGATATCTCCGCCATTCAATTCCGGCAGAATATTCAAGCGTCCTTCCTCATTTTCGTAGCTGTATTCCTCCATCAGGCTATAAAGGCAGTCGTATAAATAGCAGAAATGGTAAGAATTCATCTGGTACCAGTTGTCAGGTTGAATAAATGCTTCGAGAAGTCGTTTTGAGAGGGAGTTCAGAACATCTGCTGAGCCGAATTTTGCGGAATGAGGGAATAGTGTCGACAAACGCAGTGCGCTGTCCTGGCTATCCAGTTGTCTCAGGGACATGAACAGTTCGCGGTCGGACATTAAAGCGCGCAAGAGAAAACTGTAAGGGTCTAATTGGGCTTTGGTGGGTGCGAGACTTTCACCATCAGAGGTGCTGTCATAAATATTTTTTTTGAAAATTAACATAGCCCGAAATCAGGGCGCGAGCAAACTAAAAGCTTCCGGGACAGGTTTGATTTTCCAAATTTCCTCGACATACTCAGTGATAGCCCGATCACCGGAAAACCGGCCCATAGCAGATGCATTAAGAATAGTTTTTTGAGTCCACAGCTTTTCATTTTGGTAATCCAATTCGATTTGCTTTTGCGTATCGCAATAGGATTTAAAGTCTGCCAAAACCATATAATAATCGCCGTATTTTATCAATGAATCCATGATGGGGCAAAAAAGTTTCGGATCCTCGGGCGAAAAGAACCCTTCCTGAACCATATCCAGGACCTGCTTCAATTCGGGATCTTTTAAATAATATTCCTTTGGATCATAACCATCATTTCTAAATTTCTGGACTTCATCCGCAGTCAACCCGAAGCGGTAAAAATTTTCCTCCCCAACCTGTTGTCGGATCTCAATATTTGCGCCATCGAGCGTACCGATGGTTAAAGCTCCGTTAAGCGCCAATTTCATATTGCCGGTTCCTGATGCTTCCATGCCGGCAGTGGAGATTTGTTCCGAAAGATCCGCCGCAGGAATAATTTTTTCAGCAATGGAAACGGAATAATTGGGAAGGAATATAACTTTAAGACGATCCCTCACATCAGCATCGTTATTGACTTTGTCAGCAACGCTGGTGATTAGCTTGATAATCAATTTTGCGTTGTAATAACCAGGAGCGGCTTTGCCGGAAAAAATTAGCGTTCTGGCCAGATGTTTCTTTTTTGGTGCATTTTTAATCCGATTGAACAAAGCAATCGTGTGCAGGATGTTGAGTAATTGTCGTTTGTATTCGTGGATCCTTTTGATCTGCACATCAAATAGAGAATCAGGATTGACGGTAATGCCGAGGGTGGCGGCAATATATCCGGTGAGATTGATTTTATTGGTATGTTTTGCCTGCCGCCATTGTTTGCAAAATTTTTGGTTATTGATAAGTGGCTGGAGTTGTTTCAAATCGTCCAATTTGGAAATCCAGCGGTCCCCGATATGTTTTGTGATCAATCCGGTAAGCTCTGGATTACAGGCCTTCAACCAATGGCGTTGCGAAATGCCATTGGTGATATTGATAAACCGGTTCGGAAACATTTCGTGGAAATCTTTAAAAATCTGCGATCGAACAATTTCGGAGTGCAGTTCGGAAACTCCGTTGACACGATGGCTCCCGACAATAGCAAGGTTGGCCATGCAAACAGATTTTTGTGGTTCTTCTTCAACGATGGACATTCGTCGCAAGCGATTAAGGTCATTAGGAAAAAGTTTTGCTACCTTCTTCAAGAAGCGGTAGTTGATTTCATAAACGATTTGCAGATGCCGGGGCAATAAAGCTCCGAAAAGTTTAACGGGCCATTTTTCCAGGGCCTCTGGGAGGATTGTATGGTTGGTATAGCTCATCGTATTAACCGTAAGCTCCCAAGCCTCTTCCCACTTGAGGCCTTCTTGATCTACCATGATTCGCATCAGTTCCGGAATGGCCAGGGCAGGGTGGGTATCGTTCAACTGGATGGCGACCTTTTCTGGAAAGTTGAGTAGATTGAAATTATTTTTCTTGTATTGTCTGACAATATCTTGAAGCGAGGCGGATACGAAAAAATATTCCTGCTTCAAGCGCAGGGTTTTGCCCTCAGCAGGGGTATCGTTGGGATAGAGTACCTTGGAAATAGTTTCCGTTTCTTGTTTGCTCCACACCGCGCCAAGATAATCGCCGGCGTTAAAATCCTTGAAGTCCAATTCTCGCGTGGACCTTGCGCCCCAGAGGCGAAGGTTATTGACGGTGCCGTTTTTATAACCGGGAACAGGGATGTCGTAAGCCATGGCCATGACATCGTCATGCGTATCGACCCAGGAATAGACCTCCCGACCATCCCCTTTGGTGACCTGCTTGACATGACCGTAGAATTTGATGGAATAAATTTCTTGAGGTCGCGGAATTTCCCAGGGGTTTCCCCGGCGCAACCAGTTGTCTACCCTTTCCGTTTGGTAGCCATTTTGAATCTTTTGATGAAAAATGCCAAATTCATACCGAATCCCATAACCTTGCGCCGGCATTCCCAGGGTGGCCAAAGATTCCATGAAACATACCGCGAGCCTTCCCAAACCGCCATTTCCTAATCCCGGTTCTACATCCATTTCCTCCAGTTCTTCCAAATTGTGGCCAAGTTCTCGAATGGTTTGGCGGCATTCATTTTGAAGATCCAGATTGATCATGTTATGAGTTAGAGAACGGCCGATGAGATATTCCATCGACATGTAGTAAACCTTCTTGACATTGTTTACGTAGTAAGCCTCCTGGGTAGCGACCCATTTTTCTACCAGATGGTCTCTCACAGTCAGGGCGATACTCAAATACTGGTCGAGTTTGCTGGCGGAAAATTTGTCCTTGACCAGGGAGTATTTTAGGTGAGCCATAAATGACTTTTTTAAATCGGAAACTAAATTTTTGTCGGGAGAAGAATCCATAATCTTAAGGAGGTGGTATTACAAGCTATCAAAGCCGAACAAATATTTCGGTAATCGGGTTAACAGGGTTATAATTTCAGGTGCCCTTCGATTGCTTCAGGGCCTCATCAATCCCACCAGTGGGTTTTATTTCCCGTGGCTTGCCACGGCTTTTAAATGAAAATCCTTCTAGGATACCTCGACTGCTTGCAACGGGGTCGTTAATTAGTTTAATAGACAACTGCGATGGATCAAATCATAAAAGACCTGGAATATTTGGGAATGAGTTCTACGGGGATTAAGCTCTTCTCAAATTTAGTTCAAAAATACCGTTCAGGACCAGCAAAAATCACCGATTGGAAATCGGTTGAATCGCCGTCCACTGACAGTCTTTTGCAATACGATTCTCTGGAAACTCCTGGTGATTCGAAATTACAAAATCAGCTATCCCGGTTAGTGGTGTGCAAGTTGAATGGAGGGCTGGGAACCAGCATGGGTTGCAAAGGTCCAAAATCCGCCATCCCTGTATGTGACGGCCAATCTTTCCTCGATATGATTGTCGAGCATATTGCACACATCAACCAAGACTATCATACACAAGTTCCACTGCTTTTGATGAACAGTTTTTATACCCACAACGATACCCTTGAAATGGTTCGTCGTTATGGCGACCGTTTGCAAGTCCAGTCCTTCTGTCAGAACCGTTTTCCGCGCTTGAATACAAACACTGGCAGTCCTATAGGAGAAGAGTTTGGCCAGGAAAGATGGTATCCACCCGGACACGGGGATTTTTATTCCTGTATCCAAGAGCAAGGAATATTGGATCAGTTTCTGCAACAGGGCAAGGATATTCTATTTGTGTCCAATGCGGATAACCTTGGAGCAGGAATAGATTTAAAAATTCTCGATTTAATGATATCCAAATCGATTCCTTTCTTGATGGAAATGACTCCCAAAACTTCCGCTGATGTAAAAGGAGGAACGCTCTACCAGCAGGATGGAAAATTGAAACTGTTAGAGATTGCCCGAGTCCCGGAGGAACATTTGGATGAATTTTGTGGTCAGGAAAAATTTAAAGTTTTTAACACTAATAATATATGGATCAACCTGGCCCAACTGAAAGCCAAACTGGAAGCAGGGCCAATGGACCTTGGCGTGATCGTCAATCAAAAGAAGGTGGGCGATCTTTCCGTAGTGCAATTGGAAACTGCCATTGGTTCTGCACTGGATAACTTTGCTTCGGCAGTTGGACTGACGGTTTCCAGAGACCGGTTTCGTCCAGTAAAAACCACAAGCGATCTCTTTCTCATACAATCCGATTTGTTTGTTCGCGAAAATGGTATTCTCCATCTCAATCCCGAAAGACAAACGGAGGGCCTGCCATCGATTCAATTTGGCGAGACCTTTAAACATTTACAGGATTATAATTCACGAATCCCGGAAATTCCTTCCCTCCTGGGGCTCCGGTCTTTGGAAGTACGAGGCGATGTCCGCTTTGCAGGTCGATCAACCCTGCAAGGTGATATCCGCCTAATAGCTAATGATAAGCCCCTAATCATCGAGGAAGATTCATTTCTGCAAAATGCTGTTATAGAGCAATAACACTCCCAATTAACGGAAATTTGCTGAATCAATACTTTCCCCCTCCACGCTGTAAGATAAAATCTTATAAAGTACTGATTTTATTCTTACTTTTTAGGCGAAAATGTAAGATAATGGTTCCCGATCAGAGTGCTTTTTGTAGCTAATTTATGTCAAAATTCCTTTCGAAAACAATATGATAGTAGATATCGGTTTTATTTACCCTGTTTGTAGGAAATTTGGGTTGACATCAGTGGTTGGATCAGTATACTTTGCCTAACTCCCGGATTGGGCGTCATGGTTTTTCTGTTTTATTTGCGCAGTTTAATTTTGAACATTGCATCCCAAAAATGGGGTTTTAATTTTAAAACATAAAATTTTGATACTGGAAGGGGGTGGCACTGTACAAAGCTATATCTAGTACTTTTTGGATAGTACTTTTTGCATTGACCATTTTTTCAAAACAAGGGTAAGGGAGGAAATACTCATGAGAAAATTCGTAATTGTATCATTCACTTTAATTGCTTTTATCTGCCTGGCGGCTTCCGCATACGCCGGCACTGTTAAACCTGGTGGCAAGATAACATGCAAGGATGCTAAATCCATTACTTTGGAAGCAGTTGGCACGTCTTCAGTTGGTGATGGTACCAACGCTAATGCCGTTATCTGGAAGTCATCTAACTTTACTACCATTCCGATTACATTAGGACCTAACGAAAATCAAGGTTTCAAAGGTGCTAGGAAAGTTGGCATGCCCAATAAACACTCCATGGGCAAAGGTAAAGTTACCTTGAATAGTCAAACTAACTTCAGCCGTGGCGACTCCATTGGGGACATCAGCGGCGAAGTAAGGATCACTAACACTGGTACCATCGACATTAACGTTTCTTGCGGTTAATACGACGGACCTTTAAGTAAAAATATTAGAGTCGGCCTGGAAGGGGATTTCCAGGCCGGCTTTTTTTATGGCTTTTTATTCGGGGAATTTTTACTTCTGATGAAAAGTTTATGACGGATAAAATACGAGAATTGCCGTAGCCATGATCAATCGGTAAATGATGAATGGCAATAGTCCCGCCTTGGCGACAATCTTGAAAAGTAATTGGATTGACGCGTAACCCACCAAAAACACCACACCAAAACTCATCATCAATTGTGTGCTGTCATAATTGAAATGATCTTCCGGTAGCGCAAGAAACTTTGCCAGTTGATACATTCCCGCCGCAAATATAATAGGTGTGCCAAGAAGGAAGGAAAATCGGGCCGCATCCTTATACGATAAGTTATGAGTCAGCCCCGCCGCAATCGTGACACCTGACCGCGAGGTTCCGGGAAGAAGCGCCATCGCCTGCGCCAATCCGACAAATAAAACCTGCCCAAAGCTTAAATCATATATAGAAACCTTATCGGTTTGCTTTCGCCAGGCCCGCCTATCTGCCACCAGAAATACCAGCGACCAGAAAATCAGGTTTCCCGCGACAAAAACATGACTGCGTAATTGGTGCTCGATGAAATCGGCAAGGAGCAATCCCGCCACACCAGCTGGGATAGAGGCGTAAACGATATTCCAGGCCAGCCGCCGGATTTTTGGGTCGGCTTCCTTTTGGAAAATGCTCGAGAAGATTTCAAAAAGGTCTTTGCGGAAATAAATCAGGATAGCCAAAAGGGTTCCAAGGTGCATGATCGCGTCCAAGGCCAATCCCTGATCCTCAAAATTAAATATTAGTGGCGCCAATATCAGGTGACCGGAACTGGAAACCGGCAGAAACTCGGACAAGCCCTGAATAATGCTCAATAGAATGATGTTCCAGAAATCCATAAATTGTTGGGTATCAGTATAGCCTGCGATTCAGGTCACAAAAACTTCAGCGACCATGCGCGATAATTAGAGATCAATTCTTAATTACACCAAAAACCTTAAAATCCCACCAAGTTTCGTTAAATTTAATTAAATCTCCTCATTTTGTGATCCGAATCACCACTTATTGTGATGGCAATCACCATACATTGTGAGAGCAATCACATGTAACTACCCTAATCATAGTATAAACTTTAAATAACATATGCAATAGATCAATTGGGCTAAATACATATTTTTATACAGTTGAGATTTTCCCCGGAGTCTAACTGTAAAAGCGAATTCAAATTTCATCTCTTGCAGATATATACAGGATTTTTGAAAAGCATTATAAAAGGAGAAAAACATGTTTAAAAAATTATTTAAGATTTCTATGGGTGCACTTGCAGTTTTGAGTATTGTTGCGTCGTCTGCAATGGCGGGTAGTATCCCGAGTTCAAAAAGTGGTGCCGCGATGAGTAACGGTATCATGATGGAAGCATCATCAGCTTCCGTAAATCAAGCCACTGCTGAATCTTGGAAGCCGGTTCTAACTACCTATATCAAGGTAGCTGGTGGCAAAGAACTTATAATGAACCTTGCGGTTCAGTGTGGACTCTACACCAGGACGCTTGCTAAAAGTAAAGGTGGTAAGACGAGTACCTCCGTTGCAGAGGGTAGCGTTAAAATGCGTGTAAAAATTCAGAAAATGGATAACGATGGTATCACCCCGATTGGTGACCCAAAATTTGCCAGTCCTTCTGGAGATAGTGGAGTGACTTACTGTAGCCGAGCCCAGACTCTTTCTGCAAAATTTCAGGGGATTTTCCAAACAGATGAAGATGCAACCCTAATTGCTAAATTAACTGTGGATGGAGGATCAAATACTGATGAGGGCATTGTAGGTAGTTTTTACGCTACCATGGACGAATGTTTAAATGCAGGAGATGCCAATGAAACTGATGGCTTAAATACTTGTGTAACCGTATCAATGGTAGGTACTTGTCTTGAGCAGGACCCTGTCACTGGTGCAATTCTTCTTGATCTCGAATGTCTGGAACCGGAAGAAGTTGAGCTGATCTTAGATACCGTAAATGCAAATGCGTTTAACTATGTATCGCCAAACCTGACTGCTGGTGTTTACAAAGTGACTGCTGAATCTATAATCCACATCACCGGTAGCGCTACTAGTGAGGATTCGAATGCTACAGACATTGGTGATTGGGAGGCTAAAGCTGTTGTTGGTATGGGTAGTATGATGGTTGATGAAGTTCGATTTATTACCAATGCAACCGGTGAAACCATGCCGTGATTTGATTTTCAAGATTATTCCTTGCGGGTTGGGTCTTTAATTGGCCCAACCTATTTTTTTTGGAGTTTAAAACCCATGTTTTGTCCCCAGGCAAAGAATGAATCACTTGGCAATAATGCCATTTCCCATTAAATTTGCCGCCCACTTTGATTTATGATATCTTAGCCATAAGTCGGCAGGAGTCTTTGAAATTAAGCAGTTGCCCCCCTTTTTGATGTTTGAGTAATTCTCCGCCGTTGCCTCGGGGTCTTTGGCCAATCCAAAACCACGTCATATGATAGAACCGGTATTTTCGGCCCTAATTCTGGGCTGTAATTTTTGGGACCCTCTAAAAAGTTGAGGTTCCTTTTATGATTTCCTTTGCTAGTGTGGAGAAATGAGAGAGTTTCCCAGAATTAAGCGCTTGCCGCCATATGTTTTTGGTATCGTGCAAGAGTTGAAATACAACGCCAGAAGGCGTGGCGAGGACATTATCGACTTTGGTATGGGCAATCCAGACCAGCCGACGCCCCAGCATATTGTCGATAAACTTTGCGAAGCCGCCAACAAAAGTCCCAATCACAGATATTCACTTTCCAAAGGGATTCCGAAGCTCCGCTTGGCCATCACCGATTGGTACAAGCGCAATTATGACATTGAACTTAATCCAGAAACCGAGGCCATCGCCACCATTGGATCGAAAGAGGGCATATCTCATTTGGCCATGGCCATTGCTGGGCCAGGAGACTCTGTTCTGGTGCCGACGCCGACCTATCCGATTCACACTTATGCCTTCATCTTGTCCAATTGCGATGTCATCCAGGTGCCGCTGAATAAGGATGTGGATTTTTTTGAGGGCCTGTTGAATGCTTTTAAGGCCAATTGGCCGCGCCCGAAAGCTATTATCATCAATTTCCCCCATAATCCCACGACTGCTGTGGTGGAGATGGAATTTTTTGAGAAGATTGTAGCTTTCGCCAAGGAACACGACCTAATCGTGATCCATGATTTTGCTTATGCGGATTTGACTTATGATGGTTATAAAGCACCCAGTTTTTTGCAGGTTCCTGGCGCGAAAGATGTCGGTGTAGAATGCTTTACGCTCTCAAAGAGTTATAATATGCCTGGCTGGCGAGTTGGTTTCGTTGTCGGTAATTCTGAGCTAATTCACGCCCTGGCGCGGATTAAGAGTTATCAGGATTATGGCATGTTTCAACCGATCCAGATCGCTGGGATCATTGCTCTCAACGGGCCGCAGGAATGTGTCGATGAAATCCGGGAAATGTACAAAACACGACGTGATG
>SMVB01406086.1_pt1 | contig 10946 bp, 5 predicted proteins | sample 2456461 | NCBI WGS metagenome assembly SMVB01 (sample SAMN11095934, study PRJNA526329) | marine sediment metagenome | biome: Marine sediment; feature: Surficial sediment; material: Deep marine sediment; isolation source: Hadal surficial sediment | place: Pacific Ocean | collected 2014-05 | depth 0-1...
ACCTACAAGGACAAAATGACTTACAGGACATACCAAAACCAGATCTAAAGGAGGAGCAAGCATCCTTTTCTATCCTTGATGGCTTTGAAATAAGTCTCTATGCGGCGACCCCTATGATCGAAAAACCAACCCAAATTAATTTTGACAGTGATGGCAGGCTCTGGGTTTGTGGTAGCCATATCTACCCTCAATTAAACGTAAATGAGGAACCTAGCGACCGGATTGTAATACTTGAAGATACCGATAATGATGGAGTGGCCGATAAGTCTTCCATTTTCTATGATAAGCTCATTATCCCTGGCGGCATACTTCCAGACAACCAAGGTGGAGCCTATGTTGCAAGTGGTGACAAGCTCATTCACTTAAGTGATACAGATGGTGACGGGAAAGCTGATAAATCAGAGGTCTTACTCACTGGTTTTGGAACAGAAGATACACACCATACCCTCCACCGCCTTGGTTGGGGACCAGGAGGGAAGCTGTATATGCTTCAAGGTTATTACATTTCGTCACATGTAGAAACGGCCTATGGACCGCGTCATCTTAACGGGGGAGGTCTCTGGACCTATGACATAGACACGCGACGTCTGGAAATATTCACAAAAGGGTATGTAAATCCCTGGGGGCACTCAGTCAGCTATTGGGGTCAGTCTTTCGAGTCTGATGGTGCAGGTGCTGGCTTTGGACACAGCTTTCCAAACTCAGTTTTTTATGCTTCTCCCGGCGAATCACAGTCCTTAACATCACTTACCCCTAAAAGTCCCAAAGCCAGCGGTATTGAAATTATTAGTGGAAAACATTTTCCGCCATCATGGAAGGGTAACATCATTACTAACGATTTCCGTGCACACATAACAGACCGTTACTCAATGGAAGCAGATGGGAGCTCTTATATTGCGACACTTGAGCCTACTTTTCTAAAGTCATCACATAAATCTTTCCGTCCCATAGATGTCAAAATGGGGCCTGATGGAGCCTTGTATGTTGCAGACTGGTATAGCCCAATTATACAACACGGAGAAGTTGACTTTCGTGATGAACGCAGAGATCACATGCATGGTCGAATCTGGCGAATCACTGCAAAGGGAAGGCCTCTGCTTCAAAAGCCTAGCTATAAGGAGTCGAGCATTGCTGAATTGTTAGACCTTCTGAAGGCAGATGAAAACTGGGTGAGACTCCTGGCTAAACAAACATTAAAGACAAGAGAATCAAGCCAGGTTATACCCGCTATAGACAAGTGGTTAAGCAATCTCAACTCGCAGGGGCCTGACTACGACCATCACCGACTCGAAGCACTCTGGACAGTACAAACTCTCAACTTAATAAATAGAGACTTACTGAAATCTGTATTAAAATCGAAAACAGCAGGTGCTCGCTCAGCCGCTGTTAGGGTTCTCTACTATTGGAATGAAAAAGTACCTGATGCACTTGACTTACTTAAAACAGCCGTTCAGGACTCAGATCCCAGCGTGCGACGTGAAGCGATTACTGCGCTGAGCCAATTCACGTCAGTTGAAGCCTTCAACATTGTCCTCCTTGCCTACAACGTGAATATGGACCGTTCCTACTCGTTTGCATTACGTCAAACCTGCCGCATGTTATCCAAATGTTGGCTCCCTTCTGTCCAGAATGACGACTTGAAACCTCAAGGAGACGATGCCGCACTCATCTTTGCTCTTAAGGCAACAGAAGACCCTAGGGCGACTCAGCCGTTAATTGATTTTTTTAAGAATAGTAAAAATCCTGATGCAAGCATCTTGACGGTAATAGGAAAAAGCGGTAACCCTGAGCAATTAAATTTTCTTACGGAAATTGCTAGTACACAGGGCGACCCTCACTCAAGTGATGCAGCATACGGCCTACTAATTGCAGCAAGAGACAGAGGTGTCTTCCCCTCAAAGAATAAAGAAAAGGCACTCCAAAACCTTTTTACATTCGATGATGAGTATGTGCAAAAAACTGCCTGTGCGCTTACAGGTTATTGGAAAAGTAAAGAATTTATCGATATACTAAAACAAAAACTGAGTAAGCCGAGCACAAGCTATGCTATTCAGGAAAGCGCCGCTCAAGCTCTGGCCATGTTTAATACGGACGACATTCGTAAATTCTTTGTGCAGATTATTAGTGAAGACCGTTCCATCAGCACAACTAAGTTAGCAGTATCTGCACTAGTCCGAGTTGATTTGGATGAAGGGATAGAAGCAATAACTTACCTGTTAAGCAAAGAACTTGATAAAGAAACAATCAATTACTTAATCAATACAATCATAAAGAAAGAAGGAGCTTTTACAGCTTTAAGTTCAGCATTAGAAGAAAAAACTATATCCGCCAAAACCGCCGCACAAGCCTTTCGTTTTGTACAGGCATCTGGACGTGAGGGAGCAGAGGAATTAATGGCTGCCTTGGCTAAAGCAGGCTCTGTAAAAATTGCCCCTGCTGAGTCGAATAATGGCCAAAGGACGCTGGATCTCATAGCAAAATTAAAAGATGGAGACGCAGAGAAAGGAAAAGAAATATATCACAGACCTCAACTCACTTGCACCACATGCCACAAACTCAAGGGAGTGGGCTTAACTGATATCGGCCCTGATTTAGGTAGTATTGGTGCTAGTGCTCCAGCAGACTACATCATCGAGTCTTTAATAGAACCAAGTAAAAAGATAAAAGAAGGTTTTAAATCATCTACAATCACAACAAAAAATGGAGACTTTTACGCGGGTTCAATAATTTTTGAAGACGCGAATATGATTACAATTAAAACTTCTGCAGGAGCAGAAGTCTCCATACAAAAAAGTAAAATCGAATCTCGCGAGACAAGTAAGGTATCAATGATGTCTGCCGGGCTGATAGATGCCTTAAATGAAAGTGAATTAATTGACCTCTTGAAATACCTTACTGAACTTGGGAAAAGCCAGTAATTAAGTTAAACTTCAAATTGCACATTTCATGTCAATTCTATAATATCGTGTCCCAAATTTGGGACAATTGCAGTATAAGGTTTTTAATGAATTATTAGAGGTCCCCAAAAGTCAATTGATTTGAACTGCAGGGCAATCGGGTTTAAGATTCAAATATAATTTTTTTTCTAAATTCGGGTGATAAAGCTGCTTTGTAGCGTTTTTGTCTCAATGATTGCTTCTCATTGTTTTTTCGGATCAGTGCCATTGCAATATTGCTTATCATATTAAAATTACTGGCTGAATATCCTGCCCTTTGTTCGGGATTCGTCTTCTTTAAACACTACATCAAGCACCCAATGCAAGATATTTACTTACCGTATGGCGACTCATTACCAACTCCCGACTGATCCTGGAGTCACTAAATCCGTCACGTTTCAATTTATGAATCTCACGGTACATCATCAACTTATTAAAATATGCTCTCATAGTGCCGGAAATTTTTTCCGACTAAGTTGACCTTTCCCAATTGAAGGGCATGCCCTTCAATTGGGAAAACTGTACTTCATTGTTGCCAAAAGTTGTATATCCTTATTTACGAAAAACTGTCTATTGTTATTTACCGGTTACACAAGAAATATAAAAGATTTAAATGACATATTTCTTATAAAAGGTTGCAAGAAAGTGCATATTTAGTGATACTTGCTTGTGTAGATATGTATATAGCTATACAAGAAGTTTTAAAATTAAAACATTTTTGATCGGTATTAGGGAAATAAAGGATAGGAAATTAAAATGAAGATAAAAGACGAAACATTACCACTTTTGACAATACCGTTAAGTACGGATGAACTTACTGTAAAAGTGAAGGCGTTTCCTGTTAATTATGGAGCTTCAATCGTAGGGATTACAACTATAGAGACTTTGTCCGGTGGTCCTCCTTCAACAGATATTACTTATGTACTCAAAAATGCTCGTTCTGCAGTAACTTTCGCAGTACCTCTCGATGCAGATAAAACCCGCGATTACCTGGGGAAAATAGATCGAGCAGGTCACCAAAAGGATTACACCAGAACAACAGTTATTGCCGATGGCATAGCCGCTCAATTGGCAAGTTTTATCCGGCAGTTTGGCCATGGAGCCATAGCAGTAATGCAGAACCTGGTATTCCGAAATGACAAACCAGAAGATGCAGTGCAACGGAAGCCGGATATTTCCCACCGGTATCTCGCAGTTCGTGGTGGTGTAGGCTGGTTCGGCTTTTCTGGTAATGTTTTAACGCCTGAGCAAGGTCCTAGCGTGGTATTGGTTTCGGTGGTGACAGATGCTGAATTGATTGCCACAGACCCTCTACCACCTGAGGATAATTATTGTGATGATTGCCAGGCTTGCAACGCTTCATGTCCGTCAGGCTTCTTTCAAAACGGAAAAAAAGATAAGGTTACAGTTTGTATCGGAGGCATCGATTTTACCTATACCGAACGGCGATCCTATGATCGTTGCAGCTATGTGTGTAGTGGGCAAACGGGACTGCATACATCAGGGAAATGGTCCACTTGGTCACCCGCGCGTTATCCCATGGCAAAAAATGATGAAGATTTACCAGGGCTCAGAAAAGAAGCCTTTGCAGCCTGGAGTGAACGCCCTGAATTGCCGGGTGGAGGAATGCAAAGTGCGGTTACATACAGTAAATCAAAACGCGATGTGACCTTGACATGTGGAAATTGCATGCATGTTTGTCACCCTGATCCCGAGGAACGCAAACGACGCGTGAAACTATTACAGGAAGGGGGCGTGATAATCCAGCATGAGGATGGTAATCTTGAATCAGTATCACCTGAAAAAGCGAAGCTGCACATAGCTGCAATGCCGGCTGAGCATCGCGCACATTATGAGACTCCTCACCCTGAAGACTTTAACCGCAAATATTATACAGGTATGAAACATCATAGTCAATTTGAAGTAAAGAAGGAACAGGAATAATGAATATATTCAGTGAATTAGATGTCACACGCAATAGCGCAGTCCCGGCATATTACCAAATCGAAAATTGCATTAAAAAAGCCTTAGAGAATGGATCATTTTCACCTGATGCTGAGTTACCTTCAGAGGAAGAAATGGCTGCATTGTTTAAGGTAAACCGATTGACCGTTCGCCGTGCGATGAGTGAGTTAGCTACAAAGGGTCTTGTTATTAGAAGTCAGGGACGGCGATCACGGGTTGCGTTGCCAAAAATTCCTCTTGATCCATTCGGGTCTTTTTCCGATCAGGTCACCTCGCTGGGTCTCACCGATACAACTATAGTACAGGAGTGCCGCTTGATTACACCTTCGAAAGATATCAAAAGGCTACTTAATGAAAAAAGCAGCAAAAAAGTTTTACACATAGCACGAATACGCAAACTGGAATCGACGCCCGTGGGGGTCGAAGACAACTATCTTCTTGCGGAATTCGCTCCCCCCTTCATCGAGGATCATTCTCGGGGCCAAACCCTGAACGCCTCTTTGCGCCAACACTGCGGCTTGACCGCATGGGACGCGGACGCAGACGCGGAGATGCGGGCAGCGACTTCCCGTGAAGCGGCTTGCCTGAATGTCAGAGAGGGACATCCGCTTTTCTCATTACGACTTACGCTGAGTGTCCAGGGAAAGACCATTGGCCTCAGCACTGTTCGTTTTCTGGCTGATCGCTTTCATTTTCGCCTCGGCCTGCAACGGAATATTATTACAAAAAATTAGGAAATGCTAGATTAAGTAAAGTATTCCCGGCGCTTAATTGGAGAAATAAACATGTTAATAAATTATACAAATTGTAAGAAGGTTGGCGATGTGCTGACCATATACTCAATAGTGATAAAATAACAATGACTGCTAAAAATGAACATCCAGACCCACGGGGTAATAAACCAACGGTAGAATCCAAACGCCCCTGGGGCGATATCCACATGGTGGTGCGGAATCAGAAATGCTCTGTTGACCTGACTCATGTACGGCCCGGCGAACGGGCGAGTCTTCATTCACATGCTATACGGACAGAACTTTTTCATTTCCTTGATGATGGTGCTTATCTTGAAGTGGATGGGGTGGTAACGCGGCCCAAGCGGCACGAAGAGATCTATATGTATCCGGGTATGAAGCACCGCTTCTGGGCCGAAGAGGAAGATTTCAGGATGGTTGTTGTAAGCTTTGGAGAGTGGGCCGTAGAAGACCAGGTAAGGCATGAGGATGACTATGGCAGGGAGGGGACTAAACTGACAATCTAAGTTATTTTAAGACGATTGAACAGACAATTTTAAATGAAGAGATAAACAAATCGAGATAAAAATGAAAAAACCTGAAGCTTCGAAATTTAGCGGCAAGGCATTACTTAAAGGCAAAAAGTGTGTGGTTACAGGAGGTGCCCTGGGCATTGGAAGGCAAATCTGTTACACATTTGCTGAAAACGAAGCCGAGGTGATTATTCTGGACTACAATATTAAGGCTGCTGAGGAGGCTAAAGCGATTATTAAACAGACATTTAAGGATAGCAGGATCCATGTCGTACAAGGAGATGTCAGCAACCGGAAGACGTTAAAGGAATCCTTTGCAAAGATTGCATCCATATTTGATGGATCCATCGATATTTTTGTCAACAATGTGGGCATTATTAAACCTTGCCGGATCGAGGACATTGTTTCTGACAAAGAATCACAGACCTTCGATAAAATCATCGATGTGAATTTTAAAGGAACTTATTATTGCGCAGCCTATACCTATCCGCTCCTGGTAAACGGTGTGGATCCGGTACTCGTCATGATTGGATCCTGTGCTTCGGTGGGATCTGAGGGCCAGGGTGCTTATGCTGGCACAAAAGCTGCCCAGAGGGGACTGTTAGGAACCCTGGCAAAAGAATGGAAAGCAACTGACAATTACCAGGCCGTCAGGGTGGGTCTGATAGAGCCTGATTACCTTGAAAAAACCGCCATCACTGCCGAGAAACAATACTGGCTTGACCTGGCCAATGCCAGAAGAACAACCGTAGATAAGATCTCCGATGATACAGTTGCAAGAACCAAAGTGCCATTGAAAAGGGAAGCCAGGTTAACCGAAATCAGCGAAGTGGTTATGCTATATGCATTATCGACTTATTTGAACGGTGAAGCTATATCGGTATCCGGGGGGAAAACAATGAGATTGTGAGGTTGAAAATCAAGAACCGAGAACCAAGACAATAAATATATGTTTCATTTTTTTCAATATCGGTTTGAATTGCGGATCATCAGAAAGGTTTTTTCAGGGTAATACCTCGGACAATTTCCTGCTGATGCGGATCTCATCTACCCTCATGTTTGAGGATGGCCTGGCTGTTAGTTTAAACTGCAGCCGATCAAAGGTGAATTCATGTGTAAAGGGGGTGAGAAGGATATTCCTGATCTCATAGGGCCTACAGTACAAATATTTCTGTTGAGTTCCCGCTTTCAAAGGAAATGATTTAATGTCGCTTTACAGTGGTTAGAAAAACGAAAAAACATGAAAAAATGAAATGCTCCTTTAAATTGACAATGAAAAGGTCTCATGTAGATGCTATGCATAGTTTTGTGGTTAATATAATTGTCGTTAATTTTTAACATTAAAACGGGAATGTATATGAAATCACTTGATTCGATTGCTGAAAGCTTTTATCACGCCTTCTACAAAAAAAAGTGGAGTGGAGACGCATCATCTGTAAACAAACTTTCGATTGCAGAAGCTTATGTCGTGCAAGATTTAGTAACCCGGAAAAGAATCGAAATAGGAGAACGTGTGGTAGGTTTCAAAGTCGGTTGCACCAGTAATGCCATCAGAGAACAATTCGGTATCAATGAGCCCATCAACGGGAAATTGTTTCAACCACATATATTGGAAAATAGTGCAAAGTTTGACTATAGCAATTATATTAATTGTGCCATAGAACCAGAAATGGTACTGAAAATTGGAAGAGATCTTGAAGGGGTGGATATGTCGGATAAAGATCTTATCAATTCAATAGGATATGTTAGTCCCGGTATTGAACTTCACAATTTCAAATTTTGGGTTGAACCACCAACAGTGCAGGAATTAATTTGTTCCGGTGGGATCCATGCAGGACTGATTGTAGGGATTCAAAAGGTTGATCCTAAGAAACTGCTTTTCAAAGATGAAGTGTTCTCAGTGTACAAAGACGAGAATCTGGTGACTTCTGCTCCAAGTTCAGAGATCATGGGCGGCCCCATTCATTCTTTGCGATGGTTGGTATCATTTCTAACAAAAAAGGGAGTTATATTGAAAAAGGATAGTTTGGTCATACCTGGTTCACCAGTAGAGCTAGTGAATATCGATCATGACACAGAATTGAAAATCATCATTGATCATGTTGGAAGTTTGACCACTTCGTTTGAGAAACCGTTTTCGCCTATCGCTTCAAAATCTAGTAATGAAAAATCAAACAACAATAAATAGTTTCCTTATGAAAAATCATGTAAAAATTCTTTTTTTCTTCACATTTGTTGTCTCACTTTACGACTGCACCCCACCTCAAAAAGACCAATGGGCAGAAGATTTTAAATATCAACCGGTTTCCATGCGGCCAGGATTGGAGGTGAATTATACAGATTCTTCAAGAACCGCATTCAATGTCCTTGCTCAGGATTACCGCTTGGTTGGACAGTTGCAAAAGCCCCACCTATTGATGGATGATCAAAACAAAGAATGGCTATGGATGGAAATGAAGAACGCTGAAGGGAAGGTTTTCTCAACAAAATTTTCCAACGAAAAATCCAGGATAAACCTGTATAGAAGAGGCCCATACTTTTGTGAAATCCATTGGTTCGACCTACAACTGGCTGCCGAAGACGGCACTTTACTACCACTAAAGGGAGATTTGGCACTTTATGCCTATCCTGAAAAGATACTGGCTGAGATTACCTGGCATGCACTTGAAGACTTTGAAGGAGCTTCGCTCAATATCAAAGGCATTTCGCCCGTCACATTCAATTGCCCGTCCATTCCTGCAGGCAACAAGACATCATTTACCTTCCCGGTTTTTGGTGAAGATGAACCCTTGCCCGATGCTTCCTTCACCCTGCTGGAGGGTAAAGAACCGCTGAGATACAATGCCCGAAAGGGTTATTATGTGATTGGCACTGAAACATCAAGAAGCTTTCAAAAGCAATTCTATGAATTTCCAAACCGTTATGAGACAGCATCATTTACCCTGAAAAATAATGATAGGGCCAGAAAGATTTACATCTGCCATGAGTCAGTTGTAGGAGGCAAAATCGTGGAAGGAGGGGCTGTCCTGGATGAAGAAGGACACAATATGCCAATCGTGGTTCAGGTATCTAAAAATTTTGATGGAGAAAAAGAAGAAAAGTTTTACAACCCATTGGATACCGCTTTCAGCGAAACCTTCTTTCCCCTGTACCTGGAACCAAATGAGGAAATGACCTTAAGCTCACTCCACCTATACCAAAACTGGGGCAGGCACATGACCAAACACTGGTCGTCTTTGGGGGCATGGATGGATTATTTCCATTCATCGACTGGAGTGACTGAAACGACCTGTTATGTGCCTTTTAAATATGGAGGGATCGGAGGGGTTTCCATTGCCGACTTTCGGGCAATGAGTCAGGAAGCGTTTTGGCGTACACAACCGCAGCACGACAACCTCGCAGGACACAGCTTTTTGAGCTTCTATGATGGAAAAAGCTGGCAACACACAAAATACGAAAGTACCATATACCGTAGCACTGGCCCCAACTGGTACGACATACAGCTAAACTACATCAGCACAGATGGAAGCATAAAGATAACGGCCGACATTTGGGAAACGCCTCAGGTGGATGAATTGCGTAGTTTTTTCAATGTGAAATACGAAGTGCTGAAGCCTCTAACAATAGAAGATGCACAGGCAAACTTCCGTTTTCTGAGTGTGACCTCAGCGATCCAGCGTCTTCGATTTAACAGGTTTGCAGCTAGCGGGGTTGAAGATATGGAAATTGATTTTTCAAAATCTCCATTTCCAATAAAAGGTTTGAAGCTCCCAGCTGAAAATGCATATGTAGCCGAATACGGTGATTCAATTAGAAACCGGGGCTCCAATGCCGTCATTATAAGAAAATTTACCGGCCCACGAGGTATCGGCCCAGCGGCGACTGTACAAACAGGTACATATAAAAATCGCTTTAACCGAGACAAGGATCAAGACACCAGGATGCTAATTGTTCCGGATGTTGATGTTCTCGAACTACAACCAGGAGATGTTTTTGAAATCAATGGCTATTGGCTTCCGTATGGGTCAAGGGATGATGCGGAAACTCCCCGAAGAGAAACTAAGCTGTATGCCTGGGACCTTCCAAACGTAACAAATATTTCAAAGGGAAGTGTTGTTTCTGATCTTCCGATTAAGATTAAGGCTGAGAATAATGAAGCTCAATTTGATATCAAAGGTGGCAAGGACTTAGTTCCTGTTATTGTAACTGGGTTAACTGAATGGAGATATCCCAGGATTTGGAAAAAGGAGGGAGGAAAATGGCGATTGTTATCCCACGCAAGGAATAGTGAACACGACGGCTACCAGGTGTTTAGCGAAGAAGATGGGAAATTTGGAGCAATTTTCCTGGTGTCGACAGATGAAAAAGAGCAACAACTAAAAGTAAGCGTTGGAAGTCCTGTTGATGAGGGTAAACAGATCGTGATAAATCAGCGGTCATCTGAAGATCGAGGTAGCCCAACAGGATTAGAAATAAGCCTTTCTGAGAGCAGTGAACCTGTGATTTTATCATATCCTGGAACAGGATCGGATAAGACTTTAGAATGGAAAAAAAGCGAGGGCAATTCTTTGTGGTTTGAACAAAGTGAAGGTAACTGGGAACATGGAGGGCGTTTGTCACCCAACCAAACAGATATTGATCTGGAATATTGGTGGCAAAACCTGGTAGATGCTGATCAGATGGAAGAGCTAATGGCTTCCTTAGGAAGTTCAACTGGCAATAAGAAGGATTTACTGAAAGGAATGCTGGATGGCATGGAGGGTAGAGTGGATATAAAGGAG
>SMVB01365560.1_pt1 | contig 10944 bp, 9 predicted proteins | sample 2456461 | NCBI WGS metagenome assembly SMVB01 (sample SAMN11095934, study PRJNA526329) | marine sediment metagenome | biome: Marine sediment; feature: Surficial sediment; material: Deep marine sediment; isolation source: Hadal surficial sediment | place: Pacific Ocean | collected 2014-05 | depth 0-1...
CGGCCAGAGCAAACGCCGACGATTTGTTTATTACCGGCGGCAACTCGCAGGCACTGGACCTGGTCTCTGCCGTGTTTGCGAAACCCGGCGATACGGTTTTCGTTGAAGAGCCGAGCTACTTTCTTGCATTCCAGATATTCCGCGACCACCAGTTGAATATCGTTAGTATCCCCGTCGACGAAGACGGCCTTGACCTTGAATATTTGCAACGCGAGTTAAAGAGTCACAAGCCTGCCTTCGTTTATACGATTCCAACGTATCATAACCCCGGTGGCCAATCGCTTAGCGCAGAGCGACGCAAGAAGCTTGTTGAGTTAAGCCAGCAGCACGGATTCCTGATAGTTGCGGACGAGGTTTACCAACTGCTGTCCTACTTCGACGAACCACCTCCTGCGCTCGGCACAATGATCGAGAGCGACACCATTCTTTCATTGGGCTCGTTTTCCAAAATTCTCGCACCGGGCATGCGCATTGGCTGGGTGCAGACATCGGAGCCGTTGATGCAACAACTGTGCGCGCATGGCTTTATCAGCAGTGGCGGCAGCATTAATCACTTTACCTCGCATATTGTTCGATCCGCCATGGACCTTGGTTTGCTGGCGACCCACGTTGAAAACTTGCGCCAGGCATACGGTTCGCGCGTTAAAGCGATGGACGCGGCACTAACCGAACGCTTTTCCGATATAGCCCAATGGCAGCGTCCGAACGGTGGTTATTTCTTCTGGTTAAAGCTTTCCGCAGATACCGACACTGCGCCGCTGAAGGCGAAAGCGGCCGAGCTTGAAACTGGCTTCCAGCCCGGGTCGGTATTTTCGAACGAGGGCAAACTGCAAAATTTCATGCGCCTGAGCTTTGCTCACTATAATGAAGAACAAATTATCGAGGGCATCGCACGCCTGCGGCCGATATTTGATTAACAGCACTATCTGGAGAACGAAATGCGATCAGCACTCAAACTAATAACACTAATGTGCGCTTCATTATTGCTGGCCTGCGCAGAGCAGGCGGAAGACACGTCAAACTCCGCCGCGGATGCATTTCACGCGCTGCTTGACGAACACTGGGTCGCCGCCGTTTCCGAAAAAATCTACTTTCGTACTGACGGTGACGCATGGCGAATGAATGGAAAACTGTCAGAACATACCGCCGAGGCAAGGTTGAGGCGGCAGAAATTCAACAAATTGATGCTCGAGCGCATAAAGGATATCGACGAAGACGGGCTGGATGCCAGAGACCACATTTCATACCAGGTGTTTCGCTATGAGCGTGAAACGGAGCGTGATAGTTACCAGCAGTTTGACCACTTGTTCCCGTTCATGAGCATGGTCGGCTACCACACCTATTTCGCGGAAGCGCCATCGAGCATGTCGTTCCTCGGTGCAGCCGACTACGACAAATACCTGATCAGCCTGGAAGATTTCCCGCGCTATAACGATGAGCACATTGCGCTGCTTAGAGAAGCCATCGATACCGGCTATACCCATTACTGCGGGAGCATAAAGGACTATGCGAAAACGATGCGGGTACACGTCGTTGACGACCCGCAAAAAAGTTTGTTGTTTGTACCGTTCGAGTCTTTTCCGGCAACCTTCAGCGAGAGCCAAAAAACGGCGTACACGGAGCAAGGGCTGGCGCTCATCGAAGAGAATATCGTTCCCGGCTACGAAAAACTGCTGCAAATGTTCGAAGAAGAGTATCTGCCAGAATGCAGAAACATCGCGGGCATCTCCAGCGTTCCGGGCGGCGACGAATACTATCGATACCTTATTCGCTTCTTCACTACAACAGACATGACTCCGCAGGAAATCCACGATCTTGGTTTGTCCGAAGTCGATCGAATTCAAGGCGAGATGCGTGACATCATTGAGGCAGTTGGTTTCGCTGGCAGCTTCGAAGAATTTCTTGAGTACCTGCGAAGTGAGCCGCGATTTTATGCCAAGAGTGTTGATGAACTGCTGGGAAGAGCCGCCCTCATAAGCAAAACAGCCGAGGGCGCATTGCCAAGATTTTTCAGCGTGCTACCGCGCGGGACTTACAGCATCAAGGCAAACCCTAATCGCGGCACGTTTTATATGCCCTCCTCCGGAGATGGCACCACTGCCGGAATCTATTTCGTCAGCACCAAGGATTTGGCAAGCCAACCGCTTTATACACTGGAAGCACTGTCCCTGCATGAAGGCGTTCCGGGACACCACTTACAGTCCGCGCTTGCAATGGAACTCGGCTTGCCCATGTTTCAGCGCACCGTATACCACGCCGCGTTCGGCGAGGGCTGGGGGTTGTACTCTGAACGACTTGGAAAAGAAATGGGCTTCTATTCGGACCCCTACAGCGACTTCGGCCGGCTGACTTATGAAGCGTGGCGCGCGTGCCGACTGGTGGTCGATACCGGAGTACACGCGTTCGGCTGGTCACGGCAACAGGCGGTGGACTACATGCTCGACAACACAGCCGTTAGCGTTCTTGAGGCCAACGATGAAATTGATCGTTACATTACTTGGCCCGCACAAGCGCTTGCTTATAAAATCGGTGAGCTGAAGATTCGTGAATTGCGAGCACAGGCAGAAACTGAGCTTGGTTCTGCATTCGACATTCGCCGTTTTCATGACACCGTCATCGGCAACGGCTCGGTGCCTATCGCCATTCTTGACGAAATCATTCGGGACTGGATTAAACAAGAAAAGGGGAATCTGAGATGAAGAAACCGGTGGCCCTGTATTTACTGATCTGCCTTACCGCCCTTGCTCTCCCGGCGACTGCTGAATCCTCAAGCGCGGAGGATCTCGTTGACGAGCTCGGCATAAGAGAGTCAAGGATTCCAAGTCGCGAAATGCCGGGCTGGTCGCGACCGAACAAGGTGTCAATATTGGTATGGCAGGATTTACCCGACAGCGGTGTCGCGTCAAGAGAGTGGCTACTCGAAATTTCTGACGGCGTTGAAATTGATATCGTAGACGCGACGAAAGATGATTTTGATACAAGCCGCCTTGCCGATAGCGATGCGTATGTCGGGTGGTGCTCGTCGGGCGCCATTTCGAGTATCAAACACTTAAGGTATATACATTTCTATTCGGCGGGAATCGACCACTGTGTCTCTGTGCTTAAATCGCTGGACTCGGTTCCGATCGCAACAAATAGCGCCAAAGCAGCTAGCGAGACGATTGCGGAACACGCCATTGCATTGATGCTTTCCCTGACAAGAAACCTGCATATTCATCATTCCGCTCAGCTTAAATCCAGCTGGGGAGACGAAAGTGATGACATATACCCCGCAATATCTGTGCAGGGCAAGACGATGCTGGTTCTCGGACTCGGCGGCATCGGCTCACAGATTGCGCGTCGCGCGCATGCGATGGGCATGCGAGTAATCGCCACCAGAAATTCAAGCCGGACCGGCCCGGATTACGTTGACTACGTCGGTCTGTCTTCCGAAACGATCGAACTTGCGGCTCAAGCGGACGTAGTCATCAATGCGCTACCACTAACATCGAAGACCCGGGGCATAGTGAATGCGGCATTTTTCGATTCTATGAAGAACGGCAGCTATTACATATCCGTTGGTCGCGGCGCTACGACCGACACCAACGCATTGATCGCCGCCATGGAAAGCAAGAAGCTCCACGGGGCCGGACTGGACGTGACAGACCCGGAGCCTTTGCCGGATGACCACAGGCTTTGGACCGTTCCGAACGTAATTATTACCCCTCACATATCAGCTTCCTCCGAGCGAAGTATGCGCAACACGTGGATCATTGCCCGGGAAAACGTACGCAGGTATATTCAAGGTGAAAAATTGTTGAATCTGGTTGATCTGGAACGAGGATATTGAAATCGCAAAGTCACCTTACAGGCCGTTCACGCCAAATCCTGAACAAGTCGCGCTGATACCGCGTATCTCGGGTAACACTGTTAATGGAATGGGTGAAAAAACATTCCGCAGGGCCTCGCCTGTTTACTGGCACGACCCCGATTCCATCGAACATGGGGAGCTGCAAAAGTGGTTCTACACTCAGGACCCGGATAACCCGGCCATAGAAAAAGCCCGTTCGGCGCGGGAAAAGATACTCGAAATCGAGGTTCCACCGGTCACTGGTGATCCGCTGCAGCAATCAGCAGGAGACTGGTCCGGCGATCTGAGCACGTTCTCCAAGTCACTCGAAATGGAGTTGTTCGGCATTGCGGCATTGCGACCGGAGTGGATGTTTGAGGGCGTCTCGTTGCCGTATGAGTGGGTCATCATGATTGGCGTCGCACACGATTACGATCAAATTATGAAAGCACCGGAGGCCCCGGCCGGGGCCGAGGTTGTTCGCCAATACGGAAGGGCAGCAAAATCTGCCAAAGACATCGCAACATGGATAAGGCAGCGGGGTTGGGATGCGGCGGTATTAGCCGGGCCGATGGCCGGGCCGTTACTCATGATACCGCCAGCACTCGAATGCGGTTTCGGTGAACTCGGCAGACATGGCTCGATCATTAACAAGGAATACGGCTCGTCCTTCAGGTTGGCCGCAGTATTGACCAATGTACCTTTAGTTCCGACGCCAAAAGTTTCTTATGGTGTTGACGACTTTTGCAGCCGCTGCCAGGTTTGTGCCAACGCCTGCCCGCCCGATGCAATATTGCCTGAGAAGGTACCGGTACGTGGCACAGAAAAGTGGTACGTCGACTTCGACAAGTGCATACCTTTCTTTAACGAAAATTTCGGTTGCGGTATCTGTATTGCGGTTTGTCCGTGGAGTATTCCCGGGCGCGGTCCAAGAATTATCGAACAGCTAATCCGACGATCACAGCGTCAGGACCACTAGCCACCAACGATTTTACTTAGGAAACAAGAGCTGCACTTGCAATCGCAATTGCCAGTCGGCACCAAACGTCGGTGACTCTACGTTTTTGTAAGCCTGCACACTCATATTGACCGGCTGCTTGCCGAATTTCATGACTCTGCCGAAACCACCACCAAACGGCACAGTCCAGCGATCACTGCCGCTTGCTTCCCAGTTTGCGGTGATAATGGGCGCGGTCGTCGCGTACCAGCCATGGTCGAAATTGTAGTTGATAAAATATTGCCAGGTGAACAGGTTGAAATCGTTGCCGCTTCCGTTGCCGACGGATTTTACGTTACTGATAAGTGAACCAATTACCCAATGGCCAGGCATCGTGAGAGCGATGAATGAAATACCGGCTCCCCAGCTGTCATTGGTCAGCCGGTCATTGGTTCCTGTCGGTAGTACAAATACGGGCCCCACGCCCCAGGTCCATTTGCCGGAATTATTCGGTGAGAAAAAAGCGGTGAAAGTGGTGTCGCCAATGCCGGTAACTCGCGACTCACCCGTACCCAACCCAGGCTGAGATATAACCGGCACGATCGTTCGGGTAATCAGGTTCCAGTTGTCGCTCAACTTGAACGGCCAGACCGGCTGAATATTCAACGTGTTCCTGGTCTCGTCATCCGGCCCGATGCCAAAGTCCGTATTGTTTTGAAAAGGCAGGCTGATCAGGCTTGCGATCGGATTTTGTGCGGCCTTTGCCAATGCTTCCGCATCGGCATCATCCTGGGCTTGTGTGGAGCCGCAGAAAATCAATACGCACAAAGGAAAAACTCTTGAAATTGTCGTCGAATGCATTGTCCATGTAACTCCTAAATGGTGATATTCCGAAATGAGCGCCTGGTCTCTTTACCTGGCTCTGGATTTGATGGGATGTTTTGGGCTAGAAGCAGCGAACAGACGGCAAATCCGGTACCAATATAGAACACCAGGGAGTGCGACGTCATCCATACCAAGCCCAGTGCCGCAGGCACTATAACCGATGCAATATGATTGATGGTAAAAGTTACACCGGCGCTACTCGCGAGATCCTTGGGATCGGCGATTTTATGGAAATACGTACTCATCGCGATGTACATCGCGAAAAACATATGGTCGATTACATAAAGTCCCGCTGCCACGTATGCATTCTCGACAATTCCGTAAGCCGTAAAAACAATAATCAGGCCGACATACTCAATTGTTAACGCACGTCGCTCTCCAATTCTTCTGATCAAGCGACCGATACGCTCGGCAAACATCCAGTTAAAGGCGTAATTGAAGAGAAACAGAAGCGTGATCTGACTCGCCGAGTAATGAAATTTCTCCACCATCAGGAATGCCGCAAAGACCATGAATATCTGCCGGCGCGCGCCTGAGAAAAACGTAAGCGCATAATAAAGCCAATAGCGCTTTCGCAAAATTAATTTCTTGTGCTGTTGAATTTTTGACGAAAAATGCGGAAACGCTGCCCACATCGCGATCGACAAAGCGAAGCAAACGGTACCCGCCAGCAGGAATATCCACACGAAATCGAGTTTGAGTATTTCCAGGCAAAACCAAAGCGACGCATATATGACCAGCGACGTAACCGCTCCGACGGCAATCAGGCGGCCCAGTACCTGCGGCGCCTCATCGTGGCTTAGCCATTGCAGCGACAACGATTGTTTTATCGCCTCAAAATAGTGAAAGCCGATGGACATCACTACAGTCGTAAAATAAAGACCGTAGGTCGTGGGGAAAAAGCCGGTCATCGCAACGCCGATTCCCAACAGGGCGAGCGCAAACACCGCGAGTAACTGCTCCTTGATTATCAGAAGCACGAAAATGACGGTGAAGGTGAGAAACCCCGGCACCTCACGCAGACTTTGCAGGATGCCAATCTCAACCCCGGTAAAGGCAGCACGTTCAATCACGAAATTATTGAGTAATGCCGACCAGGCGTTGAACGCGATTGGCATTGCTATCGACATCAGGATCAGAAATGCAATCGGGCTTTGCCAGTGACGGGGCTCTGCTTTTGGACCAATCACAGCCGCGCAACTCCTGCACAGGTCAGAGATCGCCGCCCGAACTGAATCGCATCGACAACGAATAGCGCTACGGCAGACCAGATGAATACAAAGCATATAAGGTATGGCATCGTCAGTGCTTCACCGTAGTAATAGCCCACAAGAAACTGGCCGGTTGGGCCTATAAACTGGATGAACCCGATGGTTGACAGTCGCAAGCGTCGCGCGGCCACAGCGAAAAAAACCAGTGGCAAAACCGTTAAGGGACCAGCGAACAAAAGCAACCCAAATAGTTCAGGGTCCTCCAGAGTAAATGGTGACGTGCCCGCTTGTATCAGGAAATACAAATACGCCGCCGACAGGGGGAAAAGAATCAGGATCTCCACCAACAGCCCGGGCACCGCGCCAACCGCAAGTTGCTTGCGAATCACGCCATAAAGCGTGAACGAAATCGCGAGCGTTACCGCTATCACCGGGAATTCTTCAGCACTGAACGCCAAGACCGCAACTCCGATCGCCGCCAGAACGACTGCGACCACCTGCACCCGACGTAACCGCTCGCCCAAAAACAGATAACCGACCAACACTGTCATCAAGGGATTCATGTAATAGCCCAGGCTGGCCTCGAATATGTGTTCATTTTGTGCGGCCCAGGTGTAAACCAACCAGTTGATGAAAATGACGGCAGCCGATACAGCCAGTAGCCCGAGCGCTCTTCGATCCAGGAATATTCGCCTGACTTCCGGCCACTGGCGGCGAAGCAAAACAATGAGTGCCGCAAACGGTAATGCCCAGACAATGCGATGCATTAGCATTTCGATGGCCGATACGTTGCTTACGATTACGAAGTAGATCGGCGTAGCACCCCACATCGAGAATGCCAGCACGCCGGACAAAACACCATCGCGAGTGCTGTGGTCGGTATTTTGCTTGGGAAGGTCTATGCTTAAGTCCCTGCTTTTCGGGCATTGGTCGATTGACTATCGACCGATTATCACACGCGGTACGGAATAGGTGAATCACAATTGCTTAATTCAGGTCCCTTGATGTAAGGTGATGTCACTGCGCTCGCCATGCGATCTCGATTGTCGCAAAAACTAATTAATAACGATGAGCGCTATCACTATAACCAGGGGATCAATATGAGCATTACCAGACGCAGCCTGTGGCTTCTGGCCATAAGCTTTTCATTTGTTTTTGGCACTTCACTTGCGATGGCGCAGGATGACGATGAAGGTCCACTAACGCAAGGCGATGACGCGGTTTACATTAGTGTGACAATGGTTGATTACAAACCCGGCATGCGTACAGATGCTCTCGAAATTATTGCCGAGCATTTTGTGCCAGCAGGCAAGGCCGCGGGCACTGCAGCGCCGGTTGCCATTCACTTCCAGACCGGCGAGTGGGATGCGGCTTTTCACTGGCGACTTAAAGGCGGAATGAAAGATCTTGAATGGTTCCGCTCGCCAGACAATATCAAATGGATGGAAGCGCTGGCGGAACAGGAAGGAAGTATGGAAGCAGCCGAGGAAATTGTTGCCAAATACGGATCAATGATAGCGCGGTCAATTACCAATGTTGGTCATCGTCACGTTCCAGAAGAGACAGAAGAAGAATAAGAAAAAGCAAGAGAAACACTAAAAGGCCAGAGCGAGTTGCTCTGGCCTTTTTTGTTAGCGGCTCACTTCCATACAAGGGTCAGATGACTCCACCGGCTCTTCGATCGTGTTCGGCCCGGTATCGTTGTCTTCTTTCATCCTCAAAATAATGACGTTTCCAATGAGAACGAGCGCGATGCCGACAAGAATATTCCAGCCGAGCTCGAGTCCTTCGAACAAAAATGACACGATCAAAGCGACGACAGGAAACATTACCACTACATAACCCGCCTTGTGTGCCCCTATCCGGCCCAGCAATTTGAGGTAACTGCCGAACGCGATAATGGAGCCGAAGATTGCTAGATAGAACAGTGAAATAATGTAACTTGCAGACCAATCGAAGTTGAATGTGATTCCTTGTCCGAACGCTATTGCGCCGGTAACGATCGCACCATAAAACATGCCCCACGCGTTCGATTGTATGACCGGCAAGCCCTCTCGCTGTGCGCTTTGCGAAACCATATTGCCAAGAGACGCCAGAAAAGCACCGATGATGCATAACGCTGCTCCATAAACCGTAGCATCCGAGAGTGACAGTGACTGGACCTGCGGTAAGAACAGCACGACGATGCCGGCGATACCGATCATCGACCCCGCGATGATCTTCTTGCTGATACGCACGCCGAAAAAGATTCGGGCATTGATCATATTCATCCACAACATGGTGGAAAAACAGATTGCCGTTAGTGCAGATGTTATGTATTGCTGTGCGTGATAAGTAACGATGTAATTAATGCCGAAGAGCAACAAGCCCAGCAGGACGAAGCGCACATGAGCGCGCGCTGAAAATTTTAAGTTTAGTCCAGCCCACGAACACCAGGCGAAGAGGCAGATCGCGGCCAGAGTGTAACGATAAAATACGGATACTTCCGGCGCAACCGTGCCCAGCTGATATTCGATACCAATCCAGGTCGTGCCCCAAACCAGCACCGTCACCGCGTACAAAAAACGATTACTCATTCTTACATTCGTCCCATTTTTCTTCACAATCAAGTCCGCACATTGCAACACACAGTGCGTGGGTATGTACATCCTGATGGAAACGATATTGCGCTTGAGTTTCGGTCACCCCTGGACCGATGAAACAGCGAAGAGTCTTGAGTGGCTGGGCGAAAAAGTGTCAGCCCTTGCCAGGGGCTGACACTGTCAGGGTTGATCAGTTTTCTGAAACAACTTCTTTCTTGATAATTCGAATCTCGTGTCCGCCATGGGGTCCGCTTTCTATGTCGATAAAGTTGACGTCGCCGCCGTGACCCGAAGAAATGAGAAGTGACTTGATGCCCTCGCGAGTGGCATCATCAATTGGCTTACTGCTAAGAATAGTAACGCCGTCAAGTTCATCGGCTGCAATGAAATCAGTAGTTCCCTTCATAACAAAATTGACTACTTGGTCACCGCCTTCACCAATCCACATGGATTCGTGTCCACCATCAAACATTGGCATCTCGATTACTTTTCCGTCGACATCAAACTTGAATCCCTCGGATGTGCGAGTAATCAGAATTGAGCGCCCGTCCTCGTCAACAATCGATCGGGTCTCCCCTTCCTGCATGTCCTCGAGGTTGAAGCCAAGGTCGCCGCTGTCAATTTTGAAGTGAACGCCTTCGCTGCCGTGACCATCGGCAACCATTACTTTGATTCTTGTCTGGTGCTCCTCGCCGGCTGAGGCCATCCCGGCCAGGATCAGTGATACGGCGAATATCGCAAGTTTCGAATATTTCATTGCTTTGCTGCCCCTTTGATAATTTATTGGTTTACAGACCAAAGATGCATCAATTGGTGGATTGGTCGCAGATCAAGTGAAAATTGTGGTAAAAACGAGGCGCGCAATGTGCTGGGGAAATCGTTCCGCAAATTGTGAGCTGACCATACTAACTGGCAAGCTGCGTTTGACTGCGGCGAACAAATATCGACAGCAACAATACGCTAAGTAACACGAGCACCTGGATAGCAAGGCAAGCTACGAGCGCATCGCGCACTTCTCCCGTCGATTCGACGAGCTGGCTGCTAAACAATGGTGCAATTGCCGAGCCAATCCCTCCTGCCAAAAGCACATAGGCAACATTCTTGTGAGTCGGTGTCTCAACGAAGCTCAGTCCAAACGCCATGTAACCATTGAATGTCGCACCCACTGACGCGCCAACGATATACGCCGTTGTCAGCGCCCTCGGAAGATCCGTTGCGTGTAACAACAACCACAGGCCGGTTGCGCCAATAGACAACATGGCGATCAGGAAAAACTCGATCCGGATTCGAGACACTATATAAGTGCCTGCAATCGACCCGAAAAATGCGCCGGTAAAAATGTTAGTCAATAATCGGCCAGACTGCTCTATCGTGGCGCCGAACTCCTGCCCCACATACTGTGGCGCCCATATGAATATGGAAATTTTCGCTGTCATGAACAGCAGCACACTGCCACCGACAGCCAGGATTCCGATGTTCCAGCGAGTGTCTGCATGCGAA
>SMVB01099062.1_pt1 | contig 10943 bp, 12 predicted proteins | sample 2456461 | NCBI WGS metagenome assembly SMVB01 (sample SAMN11095934, study PRJNA526329) | marine sediment metagenome | biome: Marine sediment; feature: Surficial sediment; material: Deep marine sediment; isolation source: Hadal surficial sediment | place: Pacific Ocean | collected 2014-05 | depth...
CTGCCGCAAACGATCGCGGCTGGTCCTCCGCATACACGCACAGAGAGAGGCCGAGCGCTGCGAATAAAAACAATATTTTTTCGCTCATTTTTTTGCCTTGTTTTTGCTGGCCGCCATGGCGGCGCCATTATTTGTCGATTCTGAATTGCGCTATCTGGACTTCCGTCCCGTAGTCGGCGTAATCGCCATCTGTTCGTTTGCCGCGATATTCCGACCAGCTGATGCTGCGATAGCGAGACGGCCGTTGTTCGCTGACAACGCCTGGTAATGGACTGATCTCGCTCGCCGCCGCCGGGTTGAAGAAAAACGGGATGCTGTAGCGGTCCCTGACATCCATAGCACGGACTCGGTGTATCGCAGCGTAGTAAAAATCGTTGGACCACACCTGCATCATGTCCCCAATGTTGATGACGAAGGCACCCGGCACTGGCGGGATATCGTGCCAGTAGCCGTCCCTGAATACCTGCAGTCCACCGACGTCATCCTGCAGCAAAACGGTTAACGCCCCGGCGTCGGTGTGATGATGTATACCCATATCGGCACCTGGCAATTTCTGTCCGCCGCTGACCTCCAGGGGATCGGCGACCGGAAAGTAGTTGAGACGGATGAAGCCGGTGTGATTCGCGGCAAAGTCGTCATGCATCAAATCAGCCGGCAAATCCAGGCCTACGCAAAAGGCCTCGAGCAGCGTCAGTGACAGGCGGGTGCAGGCGACAAGGTAGGCGCGCATGCAATCGCGAAATTCTGAGCCGATATCCGGCCAGCGGTTCTCGGCCCCGTAAATAGGGTCCGCGCCGTCCGTCGTGAAATCGAAAACTTCCTTCTTGTCCCGCTGATTCTTGGTCAGTTCATTGTTGTAATAACCCCAGGGATTCTCCCTGGTTCTGAGAATTGCTTCTTTCGCGGCTGCAGGTCCTGTGAAAAATGCTCGCGTTCGTTGCCAGACGGTATCGATCAATGCTTCGGAGACACCGTGATTGATGATCTGGAAGAATCCCCAATCGCGACAGGCTTTCGTAATTTCCTTCACGGCCTGCTGTGCCGCCTCGCCGGAAGCATTCTGCGTGACATCTGCAATGTCGATAACCGGTACCGAATCGGCGAAATCGCGCGAATCGGCGACCGGACATCGATCAAGATCCGTTTGCCTCTCAGTATTCAATATCGCCCCGCCAGTGCTTATGGATTGAGGCCGATGATAACCGGATCGTGACCGGCCATCGCGCTTAATCGCCCGCTGGGGCGGACTCCTGCAGCCGGATTTTTCCGGAATTTACCTGCGCAAGTAATCGTCGCTGCCATCGAGCCAGTCGTCGCGCCGCGGTGACCACATGTCCATCTCCTCGACGTCGCCGATACTCAACGCTTCGTGAGGCAGATTCGAGGGAATAACGATGACATCACCGGGGCCGTACTCGGCTACTTCGGACCGGTCATCACCGAACGTAAAGCGCATTCTCCCGGAGATCACCTGCGTGATCTGTTCGTGCACATGGCTGTGCATCGGCACGAGGAAACCGTCTTTGAGATAGATGCGCGCGACTGTCATGCGCTCGCCGGTCACGATGCGCCGTTGCATGTGCGGATTGACGGTTTCAAGTTCGACAGCATCCCAGTTGACCGACTGAAGGTTTTCCAGCGACATTACAAATTCCTCACGATAAGATAAGGGTTCAGCTCATTGAATTATAAGCTGCTTCGTTATCGGAGAGAAAATGCTGCCGGCTGGCGGCTGAATCGTCAGTGTGACACTTCTACGAAAGAGGACAGGAACTCGAGTCCCTGGCGTAACTCACGACGGTTTATCGTAGCCCGCGTAATGCTTTCATAGTTGGCGACCACCCAGCGGACTTCATGCCGCTCGCAGTAAGCCCACAGCAGGCGGCCGATCTGCCAGACATCGCTTCGCGCACCACAATGCGGGCAGCCGCAAGTATCGCGCCGGCGATGTAAGGGAAACTGGATCACGTTATTGGTCTTTGCCTGCATGGTCCGGAAAAAGTAACCGAATAGCCCGGTTTTGACTGTGAACCGGCTCTCACCGGTGTTGGTCCGACCAGGATTTGTACGAAAACTGAGACCTGTGTCGGCATTGCAGGAAGGGCAGGTAAGACCGCCGTCCTGATGACGGAACCAGGAAACTGTTGTATCGTCTCAGCCAAATTCTTACGGGGGAGTAACCATGAAAATTCGATTATTGTCGGCGCTTTGCACGCTTTCTGCCGCCTTCGCCGCAACCGCCCAGGCACAAGACATTTCCTTCAAATCCATTGAGCTCGCACCAGGTCTTTACATGCTTGAAGGCCAGGGTGGATTCGCGGGCGGCAACCTGGGCCTGATCACCGGCGATGACGGCGTTGTACTGATCGATGATGGTCTCGAACCGCTGGCTGCCGTCACCCTCGCCGCTATCGAATCACTGACCGGCGACCCCATCGATTTCGTGATCAATACCCACGCGCATGGCGACCATATTGGTGCAAATAGGACGCTGCACGGCAAGGGTGCAACAATTATCGGGCACGAGAATCTGCGCACGCGAATGATGAAAGACGGAGCAAACCGCGCCGCCTTGCCGGAGCTGACGTTTACGGATGCAATGACCTTTCATTTGAACGGACATGCTGCCAACGTGTTTCATGTCGCGAATGCGCATACGGATGGCGATTCCGTCATTCACTTCCCGGAGGTCAATGTCATTCATGCGGGGGATGTCATGTTCAATCATATGTTTCCTTACATTGACCTGGACGGTGGCGGTAGTGTCATCGGGTTCATCGCCGGCCAGAAGAAAATTATTGCGATCGCTGACGACGAGACAAAAATCATTCCCGGTCACGGTGCACTGGCGAACAAAGCCGACCTGCAGTCTGCTGTCGATATGCTGGAGGACGCACAAGCACGGGTCAAATCCCTCGTTGATGCCGGCAAGTCACAGGAAGAAGTGCTTGCCGAAAATCCGCTTGCTGACTATGAAGACGGCTGGAGCTGGGAATTCATCACGACCGAGCGTATGACGGAAACGATTTATCGCTCACTCACCGCGCCGTAAAGGAATCGCGGCGGGACGCCGCTGCTACAAATCAGGCGGACAGCGACTCCTGAACGGCGCGATACGCGTGCGTGATCGCAGAGTTAGTGTTTGCCGCAGCACCCGCGTCCGAGTTGGCAATCGTTATCCTGCCGAATGGCTTGCGGCCTTTGACCCAGGGCTTGTCTTCCTCTGCCGCATATTCAGGCTCCCACGTTCGGCCCGGACCATAGGAATACCCGTGCGCCCAGCGGTTGACGGTAATTGCCACGATGTCCCTTTCGCCGTCGAATCCTGTTCCTGAAAGGGCCTGGTCCAGTTGGTCGCGCAAGTGATGCTCGTACACCGAAAATGGCGTCGTCAGCATCTGGCGCCGACCAGCGCGCCACTGTTCCGGCCCCTGGATGTCGTCGAAATAAGGAACGTGGCACAGGTGCAGCACCATGGGCTGATCGGGCGTGTTGCCAAACTTGTAATCCCCGATCGACACCGGGTAGTCGAGTTCGACCTGCTTGTAAAAGTCGTTGGTGTAAAAGACGTACTTGACGCCGAGATCGGCGAATGCCTGCCAGTTCCTGACCAGTACCTTGGTATACGTGAGCGGTACCTTGATATTGTAGGCGAGGCCGTGTTTTTGCTCTGCCGGTAATTCGGGACATATATAAGGAATGGCACTGTTGTAGCACGCAAGAATACATTTCGCGGCGCGCACCGTATGCGCATCCCCCTGGTGGACGTAGGTAACGTCGACAGCATCTGATAGCGCCGTGTGGGCCGTGTCGACAACGGTGCAGTTCAGTCGAATCCGCACTGCCGCGCCATCCTGATCGAGCTTCGAGTAGTCGACGCGGGCAGTCACACTGTCCTCCATTGTTTTACCGGGTACCGCCTCGGGAATCAGCTTGCGAACCAGCAATCGTGCAACCGAGGCATTGCCGTCGGGGAAGTGAAATATGTACGGCTCGCTACCACGGCTGCCGACCCGCGGCAGCGTGTGCGTGAGGCCGGGCAATCCGCCGCCATCCGTGTAGCCCTGAATGGAGATTGCCGGGACCTCATCCATGCCGACACACCAGTAACTCATGCCCCATCGCTGGTACATCTCGAGCACCTGGTGATCGACCTTGACATAGTCCCTGAGAAATTCCCGATAACTCATTTTGCGCAGGATTCTGGCCTTCTCCTCAAGCGTCAGGCCGGGCAGGTAGTCCCGCTCGTCGGTGAATGCGCGCACCAGATCCTTTTTCGCACGATCATTCATCGGCGTCTGTGCCGCGAAATCCTCCCACGGAATGCTGCCGTATCCGGTGACGAGCTTCCGTTGGCCATAGGTTGCCTCGTCGTACGCAATTGCATAGGACAGATCCATCGACGAATACAGCTCCTGATCGTAGTAGTCGTAGAATCTCTGCACATCGACGCCGATTTCGCGCAACAGATCTTTTGAGATTTCGCTATACGACGACGGCGTATCGATGGACTCTGTGCCGCCGTAAGCAATACGAGTTTCTCCGTTGACCTCGAATTCATTACGTTTGGCGTGACCGCCAAAATCGTCATGATTGTCGAGGATCAGAATATTTGCGCCCGGTCTGGCCTGCCGATAGAAATGCGCGGCTGATAAACCACTGATGCCGCCACCAACAACCACCAGGTCGACTTCTTCCTCTGCTGATGTCCTCGCCCAGGTCGCACCTGAGACTTTTGCATGCATGGTTTCCCAGGACCCATCGTGACTGCCGCGCAGGCCCGTGCTGGCAGGCGGATAGTAATCCGTGCCCAATGCGAAGTTTTCCGGGTCTGCCCCGAATACGTCCGCCCAGGGCGATAATAGTGATGCGCCGATGGCGACCTGTGTGCCGTTCAGAAAATCGCGTCGCGTGACCTTGTTGTTCATGTCTCTCCCGAACCAGGCACCTATGGACTTGAAAACCACTGTACGAGAACGGCGCGATCATTAAAAGTCTCAGCGCTGATCGTCGCCGGCAAAATTGTGTTTGCGGTCCGGCCAATCTACCCTAGGGCCAGCGATTCCCTGGGGAAGCAATTTCAATGACACAAGTGAATCAACGGCTGCGCCGTGACCTGTTGAAGACACTGGGTGCCGGGGCGATGGCCGCCTCGCTGGGCGGCTGCGCGCCGATAGCGACTACCCCACCATCGTACCCGCGGCCTTATTCGAGGAACCCGTGGGCAGCGCCACGGATCTCGATGGATAACGTGATTCGGGTCATCGTGGGCCACCGCCCGTTTCGCCCCCCGGGTTTCGTGGTAAAGAGTGAGCACTTCGACGAAAAAGTCGTCGTCCACAACTATGGCCACGGCGGTGGCGGCATCAGCCTGTCCTGGGGCTCCTCGGCGCTGGCCGTTCGCGAGACAATTGGCATGAAGCCGGGTGAGGTCGCAGTCGTCGGTAGTGGCGTCATGGGTCTTACCAGCGCCCGGCTGCTGCAGGATGCGGGATGGAAAGTCACTATCTATACACGCAACCTGGCTCGTCATACAACGTCCAATGTTGCTGCCGGCGAATGGTCACCCTATAGCGTTCACGACGCCGATGTATCGTCAGCTGCCTTCAAAGCCCAACTCACCTGGGCTGCACGTATCTCCCATCATGCCTACACTAATCTGGGCGGTGCTGACTACGGCATTCGCTGGCTCGAGACCTATGCGTTAAGCGAATCACCGGACGCAGGCGAGGGTGAGGGTGAGTTTGCCGATCTCTTTCCACACACGGCAACTTTGGGTCCCGGCGAACACCCATTTCCGTCCACCTATGTGCACCGCATCGTGACGATGCAGATTGACCCCGCCGTGCTACTCAGACGGCTGACACGAGATTTCCAGATTGCCGGCGGAAATTTCGTTATTCGCAACTTTAAGGACAGGGCAGATGTCCTGACTTTGTCGGAACCGGTCATTTTCAATTGTTCGGGCCTCGGTGCGGCAGAATTGTTCAATGACACCGAACTGGTACCAGCCAAGGGTCAACTGGTTTTCCTGCTTCCCGACCCCGCTGTGGACTATATGACCTTTGGTGGCGGACAAGGCATGCTGCACATGTTCCCGCGCTCTGATGTTCTTTTGCTCGGCGGTATTTTCAAATTGAATGACTACACCATGCATGCCGAGCCCGAGGAGACGGCTCGTATCGTTACCGAGCACCAGCGGATATTTTCCAATTTTGGGTAGCAGATCAGGCGCTTCACGGACAACAAACCGGCACCCGACTTCAGTATCTGAAACGGAGATCCAGCACGTTGAAGCGGAACGGTTCTTCGACCGAGATCCACTGTTCCGGGAAACGTGCGCGGCACTCCGTGGCCGCCTCTTCACGACTGTTCAGGATATAGAGTTTTTGCACGTCGGGATTGTCGATCGTGCCGAAGGCCACGTCATGAATTTCCTTGTCGCGAGCGGCATAACACGCCGCATAGCGCGCTTCCTGTTCTGCATCGAGCTGGCTGCTTTCGCCCGCTAGCGAGAATTCGAAATTGATGCGGATATCAAATAGTGCGAACAGAACAAAGAGCGCGGCAACACCGATCCAGACTGCTTTTTTCCAGTTCATGAAATACGTTTGAGTGCAAACCCTGACCCCCTGAATAGGGAGCGATTCTGCCATTGCCGGCCGGCGAGTCAACAATTTCGCGAGGTGTCTCATTTGGTAAGATGCCGTGCCAGCCCTCGCAGTAACCATGTTAAGCTACGCCACTGGTGACAGACCCCATAAATTCACCGGCAACGGAGGATAAGAATAATGCGCGTCATCACTCTTCTGGCCTTGTGCCTGACGCTTTTAACACCGCTGGCAAACGCCCAGATTGCGCCAAGAGCCTCGACAGTGGAAACCATGGACGATCCGTCGGAGAACTGGTTCATTTCTGTGTCCAGGGCCGGTGCGTATATTTATGACGGCATCACTGGTGAGATGCAGGGCCTCTTGTCCTTGAGTCACCACACACCGGCGTTGCAACCCAATCCGGCGCGCAAGGAATTTTACGCCGCTGAGTCCTACTATTCGCGTGGCGTGCACGGTGATCGTACCGACTTGTTGGCGATCTACGATTACGAAAACCTGTCGCCGATTGCCGAGGTGGAAATACCGAAGAAAATCACTGTATTACCGCTGCGCACTTACATCCAGTTGATGGGTGATGGACGACATGTCGGCATTTTCAATATGACGCCCGCTGCGTCCGTCACCATCGTTGATGTCGTGGACCGGTCGCTGGTCGGAGAAATCTCGACACCGGGATGCGCACTGATCATGGCGGTTGGGAATAACGACTTTTTGATGATCTGCGGCGACGGCACGATGCAACTGATCCAACTGGATGACGACGGCAACGAATCGAATCGTGTCCGCAGTCGTGAATTTTTCTCCGTTGAAGATGATCCTGTGTTCGATCGTCCCGTACCGTTTAATGGCGGCTGGTTACTGGTTTCACATCTCGGCCAGGTATTCCACGTAACGGTTGACGGTGACGACATCAACATCAGCGACGCATGGTCGATGATCAGCGAAGAGGACGCTGAAGAAAAATGGCGGGTAGGCGGCGGCCAGCTCAAGTCAGTGCACGAGGGCACCGGGCTCCTCTACATCCTCATGCACCAGGGCGAGGAATACACGCACCAGGATCCCGGCACGGAAGTCTGGGTATTCAACCTGCTTACCCAGAGCCGTATAGCGCGCATGGAACTGGAAGTCGAAACCAGCAATATCATGGTGACCCAGGAGTCGGAGCCAAAACTCATCATCTCTGATGAAGAAGGCGGGCTGCACATCTACGATGCTTTGAAGCTTAAGCTGGATCGTACGATCGAAGACCCGGGCCCGAGTGCTTCTCTGATACAGGATCTGTGATCGATGCTTGACCCGCTGGTCCTGAAACTTGTCTCGATTGGCTTTGGCCTGCTGCTCCTGCTGGCGGCGGTTCACAAGCTGACGGCGTTACAGAAATTCCGCGCCACCCTGACCGCGTATGAAATTTTGCCTGGCCCGTTGTTAGCGCCGGTGAGCATTATTGTCCCGATCATCGAGGCAATGCTGGGCACCGCATGGTTGCTCGCAATACAACCTGTAATGGTAGCGCTTGCGAGCGCAATACTTCTCGCCAGCTACACGTCTGCCATTGCCATCAATCTCGTCCGTGGTCGCATACACATAGACTGCGGTTGCACGATGGGGAGCTCTGCAGGCAGAGATCAGCAATTGTCCTGGGGCCTCGTCGCCCGCAACGCCCTGCTGATCATCGCAGCGCTGACTGCGACTGTGCCCGCTACCGATCGAGCCATCGGCATTGTGGACTACGTAACGCTGGTGGCCGGATTGCTGGCTATCGTTTTGCTTTACGGCGCAGCAAATCAGTTGCTGAACAATGCTGCTGCAATCGGTACCTGGAGAAACCGGCATGACTGAGGCGTTGCTGGTCTCCAATATCATTTTGTGGGTGCTGGTCGTCGTGCTGGCACTGATCGTGCTGGCGCTGGCACGCCAAGTTGGCATACTACACGAGCGGGTCGCACCTGCCGGTGCGCTCATGCCGACCAGTGGACCTAAAGTCGGAGAAATGACCAAGGCGATGACGCTGAGCGATCTCGGCGGTAATGACCTTGTCATTGGTGGTGTGAATCCGGACGGTGAAGCGACGTTCGTGCTGTTTATTTCGCCCACCTGCCCGATCTGTAAATCGCTTGTGCCAACCGCCAGATCACTGGCCAAAAGAGAGGGCAAACGAATGCGCCTCGTTTTCGCCAGCGACGGCGACAAGCTCGAACGGCACCAAGCGTATGCCCGTGACCTCGGTCTGGACAATTATCATTACGTCATCTCCGAAGGTCTCGGCATGGCTTATGAAGTCAGCAAGCTGCCATTCGCGCTGCTTATTGGCGGTGATGGCACCTTGCACAGCAAAGGTTTGGTCAACACGCGCGAGCACCTCGAAAGTCTGGTTGAGGCGATGGACTCTGGCGTTGCGACCTTGCAGGATTACATGGGATCACTCGAATCCGAATACGAAAACTCGGTGAAGGAACAAACCTTATGAAACCAAACGACCTCATCGAACACGGCTTCGTCTGGCTCGACAACCAGGCCGGGGAAAGCGCGCGCCTGTTGGCGAGACTGATTTCCCGGCGCAGCTTCCTGGGCAGGCTTGGCGCAATGTTCGTTGGCGCGGCTGTACTGCCGTTGCTGCCAGTCGCCAGATCTCTGGCGCAGGAGCCGCCACAGGAAGTCGGCGACACGCAGAATTGCGACTACTGGCGTTATTGCGCGCTGGGCGGCACGCTGTGTGCCTGTTGTGGTGGCACGCTTACGTCCTGTCCACCAGGTGCTGAGTTATCGCCGATTACCTGGGTTGGTACCTGCCACAATCCCGCCGATGACAGGAATTACCTGATTTCCTACAACGACTGCTGCGGCAAAACCACCTGCAATCGCTGCGGCTGCCATAGCACTGAACGGGAAAAACCGGTGTACTTCCCGTCGAAGGCCAGCAATGTCCTCTGGTGCTTCGGCACGGAATCCCGCACCTACCACTGCACGGTCGCGGGCATACTTGGCGAGGCCGCCGACCTCGGAAAGTAATCTTGTTCGTTGCAAGATCAATTCAGATATCTGCAATAGCAGCAATGCTGCTCTTTGCCATTCCGTTCGCTTATGCGGACCCGAAGGTAGATTACCTGCTGCACTGCAGCGGTTGTCACCTGCCGGATGGAAGTGGCCTTGCGCCTGTCGTACCGACACTGCACGACGTAATCGGCCGACTGGTTGCCGAGCCAGGGGGTCGCTCCTATATCGTACGCGTGCCAGGCGTATCGCAGGCGCCGATAAACGATGAGAAACTGACTGAAGTAATCAACTGGATGCTGACGGAATTCAGCAGCGATACGCTACCGGAGAACTTCAAGCCGTTTACCGCCAAAGAGGTCAGCCGTGCGCGCAGCCAGTTATTGGCTGATCCCCTCAAGTATCGCGCCGAGCTTTTCCCCGACTATTAGCATTGTCTATTGACGATCGATAAAAATATCCAGCGGTAATATTGCGGTAGCACCGACGTTCGGCACATCGACCAGCTGGCCAATGCGAATATCGACCGCGACACTGGCGATCAAGTAAGCCTGCGTTCGGTCGTAGCCGTACTCGTCGACGATGTAGTCAATCATCGCAACCAAAGCGTTCTGCGCGGCCAGGTTGACGTCCTTCGAAAGATTGCTTAACCCGGCGACTTTGGCAGATGCGAGATACGCAATATCCACGGGCACTTCGCCTGCTTTCTTCAATGGAAATCCGGTCGTCGCATAAAAACGTTTTGACGGTATTGCCAACAGCGATGACGGGCCCGCGTAGTGTGGACCGTGCGACAGGTTCTGGCCGTTTTTGATCACTCTGGTCGTCACCGTGATATCGGCATCCATTTCGATTGCCGTGCCGGAGACTTCGCCATCACCCTGCGCGTAGTGAAAATCACCAATAGCAAGACCACAACCATCTATGAAACAGGGGAGATAAATCGTCACGCCGACCTGCATGTAGCGAATGTCCATGTTGCCGCCGAATTCACGCGGCGGAATCGTGCGCAGACATTCTGCGGGTTTCGTCCCCTCGACCCCGCATAGTGACGACGGCTCGGCCGTGTCCGGGTCCGGGCTGAAAACGGCGCCACCAGCGTCCGCCAGCTGTTGCTCTCTTTCAAGTACCTCCTGCAGTTGCTGTGGGCCAGGCATCGTCGATACCACACCGGGAAAACTTGCATTGGGAATTCTTATGCCGGGCAAATCATCGCTGACGGCATACTCGTCGTTCAGTCGCCAGACGATAAAGCGATTCTCGCTTTCGACCGCCGCTCCGGCGAAGCCGAATTCCGAGGCGCTGGTCCAGCCAACCGGGCCCGGATCGATTTTCTCA
>SMVB01189538.1_pt1 | contig 10943 bp, 6 predicted proteins | sample 2456461 | NCBI WGS metagenome assembly SMVB01 (sample SAMN11095934, study PRJNA526329) | marine sediment metagenome | biome: Marine sediment; feature: Surficial sediment; material: Deep marine sediment; isolation source: Hadal surficial sediment | place: Pacific Ocean | collected 2014-05 | depth 0-1...
CGTGGGTGTAGTTCTTATTTTCGGGCGCAAAGTGAATCCGGAAATGGATGGAAAGACAACCTGATAATCTAATAGAATCCCTTGCATAACCTAATAATTTATGATACTCGGGTGGGCAAGCAAAAAAATAGTTGAATAACATACTAAAAAAAAAGTCTTAAATTAATAATTTTTAATATTGTATAAGGTTCACGAAACCTCCTAATAATTGGTCTTAAAATCATCTCCTGTGGCTTCTTCATATTAACTACCATTAAACAGTAAAAAGTCGATGTACAATTTGGAGATTGAAATTCTTATTCCGCCTATTCTCTTTGAAAATAACTTTTAATTAACTCTGCTTTATTGTTGCCCACAATAGCAGATAGATTTTCAAGAGAGGCAATTTTTATTTCTCTAATGCTTCCAATCTTCTTAATTAACATGTGTGCTGTGGAAGGACCGATACCTTTAATCTCTGTTAGTTCGGAAGTAAATGTTCTTTTTGAACGTCGTTTTCGATGAAAAGTAATTGCAAACCGGTGCGCTTCATCACGTATTTGCTGTAATAATTTTATTGCTGATGATGTTTTAGGAATTGATTCTGCCTCGGATTTCCGTGGAAAATAAACTTCTTCCAATCGTTTTGCCAAACCAATTATAGGAATTTGTTTTATTTCCAAATCATTCAGCACTTCAACTGCACTGGATAACTGTCCTTTACCACCATCAACCATTATCAGATCGGGCAACGGATCTCCATTGTTTAACAGGCGCTTATATCTTCTCTCTACCACCTCCCGCATACTTGCAAAATCGTCAGGTCCATCAACACTTTTTATAATAAATTTTCTGTACAAACTTTTTTTTGGTTTACCATCAACAAAAACCACCATGCTTGCAACCGAATCAGTACCCTGCAAATTTGAAATATCAAAGCATTCAATTTTTTTTGGCAGAGTATTTAATCTCAAATCTCTTTGAAGGGCAGCTACCGCGTATGTTACGTGACCTTCCTTCTTCATTTTCTGTATCTGGATTTCTTTTAATTGAAGAATCGCATTTTGTTTACACATCCTTACTAAAGAGCGCAATTCTCCACGCTGAGGAATAATGAACTTTACTTTACGCTGTGCACTTAAATTAAGCCATTCTTTCAGCAGATCGGCATCATTGGGTTCAGCTTCAAATAATATTTCCTTTGGTATTTCAGTATGTTCCCCATAATAGAATTTAACCGTGGAATTGTAAATCTCCGGTAACTCTTCTCCTCCTTTTAATTTTAATTTCAATTGTTTTTTACCAACAAGTTTACCGCTGCGAATATTAAATATTGAACAGGCGGAATCCTTGCCTTCAAAAGCAACGGATATTACATCACGGTCTTCAAAATCAGTACTCACTATTTTCTGCTTTGATGATATGGCTCTGAGTTGTTCAATTTTATCCCTTATCTGGGCAGCTTTTTCAAAATCAGTTTCCGCCGCTGCTTTATCCATTTTAGCTTCCAGTTCTTTTATCAGATCATCAGTTTTACCTCGAATAACTTTTATTACTTCCTGTACCATTTCATTGTACTCAATTTCGGATACTAATCCTTCACAAGGCCCATCGCATTTTTTTATATGATAATCGAGGCACACTTTGAACTTTTTCTTTTCTATTGTTTTATCATTTATATCATACTTGCAGCTTCGTATTTTGAAAATTTGATTTATCATCCGGAGTGCAGCCCTCATACTTTTAACACTAGTATATGGACCATAATATTTTGAACCGTCTTTTAAAATTTGCCTGGTTGAATAAACCTGAGGATATGGTTCATTTGTAATTTTTATGAACGGAAATGATTTATCATCTTTCAGATCGATGTTATAGCGGGGTTTTAATTCCTTTATCATATTGTTTTCGAGTACAAGAGCTTCAACCTCAGAATCGGTTATAATTAATTCTACATCGGTAATCTTTTTAACCAAAGCTAAAGTTTTTGCATTAACAGCAATACTGTGAAAGTAACTCTTCACACGGCTCCTTAAATTTTTGGCTTTGCCTACATAAATCACTGTATCTTTATCGTTTTTAAATTGATATACACCAGGATTTGTCGGAAGGTTTTTAAGTTTATTTTTTAAAACAGGGTTCATAAAAGTTAAGCGATTTCCACAATTTCATTGTAAACTTATAATAAATAAAGGAATTGAGATAAATCTTTTCTAAAATACAAATTGTGCTTATATATTAATAATTATCAAAATCTTTTCAAGGTTTTAAAAAAAGACTTAGCTAAAGTATATCAAAATTTGTACAATTGGGGAAAGGAGGTCAATTATTTATTCTTCAAGAATAGTGTTTTTTGCTATTACGACAATTCCGGATTCGGTAACTGTAAATTTTTCCTTATCTCTTTCCGGGTCGAATCCAATTTCGTAACCTTTAGGAATTACTACATTTTTATCTATTATTGCTTTTTTAATACGCACATGTCTTCCAATATTACAATTGTTCATTATAATTGAATCTGTTATGTAAGCAAAACTATTTATCTTTACATTTGGTCCGATAATGGATCGCTCAACTAAACCTCCCGAAACAATTGAGCCATCACAGATAAGAGAATTTAAACTTCTGCCTACTCTTTCACCTTCGTGGGAAACAGTTTTTGCCGGTGGAAACTGATACTGATGAGTACGCATAGGCCAGGAGGAATCATATAAATTAAAATCGGGTGTAATTTTTATTAAATCCATGTTCGAATCAAAGTAACCATCAAGCGTTCCTATATCGCGCCAATATGGATTTTCTTTTTTATTCTGATCTTCAAATTTGAATGCGTAAACATCCATATTTGATTTTACCATATACGGAATAATATCTAAACCAAAATCGTGAGGTTTTAGTTTCTTCTCTTCCATCTCAAAAAATATCTGGCGCAATACTTTTGCAGAAAAAACATATATCCCCATATTTACAAACGAAAATCCGGGTTTATCAGGTATTTCTGGTGGATCCTCAGGTTTTTCAATAAAAGAGTTTACTTTGTAATTTTTATCAACCCCAACAATTCCAAACCTGCTCGCATCTGATTTAGGAATTTCAATACATGAAATTGATAAATCAGCTTTCCTTTCCACGTGCGATTGCATCAAATGCAGGTAATCCATTTTATAAATATGGTCTCCACTTAAAATCAATACCCAGCGTGCTTTATGATCTTTTGAAAATAAATTTTTATTTTGGTAAATGGCGTTAGCAGTTCCCAGATACCAGTCGTTATTCAATTTTCTTTGCGGGGGAATAGAATAAATAAACTCGCCTAACTCGGGGTTAAATATACTCCATGCCTCAAGTAAATGCTGATTTAATGAATCAGATTTATATTGGGTCAATACGTATATTCTTCTCAGTCCGGAGTTGAGGCAATTGGATAATGCAAAATCAATTATGCGATATTTCCCGCCGAACGGTACAGAGGGTTTACTTCGGTGCTTTGTGAGTGGATATAACCTTTCACCCTGACCGCCGGAGAGTATCATTACAATGGTATCTCGTACTACTGAAGAACCTGCGAAGGGCATTTAAATTCCTTTTTATTATAATGTACAAAGATAAATAATTATGATTTGATTGACAATTAAACAAATTATTATTTCTAACGTTTTATAAGTTTATTTTTATAAATTATTACATTGCCTTACTATTAATATTGATTCATTTTAAGTAAATATTTAGAATATGTGGAAAATTAAAACAGTTACTGCTTGTTTTATTATACTTCTGCTTTTTTCCGGTGGCTCCTGGTTAGTGTATAAACAAGGCGGTATCGAATTGGAAAATATGAGGATAGCTTTCTATGCACAACACATCAAAAATATAAATTTGCGTTATGATCAGGACAAATATATAACCGATAATCAAAGGCTTGTCGATATACTTCATTACGATCTTTTTTTTGATCTATTCCCGGAAAAGAAAAATTTTGATGCATCTGCAATAATTAAAGGTGTTTTGAAAACAAAAGGACTAAATTCAATCGATTTAAACTTTTATGATAGTTTTGAAATTAACCTGGTTGAATTGAATGGAAAAAAAGCCGATTACACTTATGAAGGAAAATTAATTTCGATAGTGATCGATCATTCGATTTCTGATACATTTAAAGTTAAGATTGAATACTCGGGAACACCCGAAAGAGCTGGTTTTGGTGGATTCTCATTTGCTAAGATAAATGGTAAGTCATTAGTGTATTCGATAAGTGAACCTACATACGCATCAACATGGTTTCCATGTAATGATTTTCCAAATGATAAAGCTCTGTTAGATATAAGAATTAAGAATGATTCCTCACAGGTGTCAGTTTCAAACGGAGTTCTGGTTGATGTAGTAAATGATAATTTAAAAAAAACGTATCATTGGAAAACAAGCTATCCAATATCAACATATCTGATTGCGTTATACTCTTCAGATTATAAGCATTTTAGTGATAGCTACATTTCGATTGATGGGAAAGATACAATGGACATAGATTATTATGTATTACCGAATGATTACAAGAATGCACAAATTGATTTTGCGGAGCACGTAAATATTCTTAGTTTCTTAGCAGAAACATTTGGTGAATATCCATTCATTGATGAAAAATATGGGATTGCTGAATTTTTATGGCAACGGGGAGCAATGGAGCATCAGACAATAACTGGTGTGGGATCAAATCTCGTTGGTGGGAAAAACTTTTTTCTCGATATTTATATTCACGAGGCGGCTCATCAATGGTGGGGTAATGCAGTTGGACTTAAATCGTGGAAAGATATATGGTTAAATGAAGGTTTTTCATCCTATTGTGAAGCACTATATTTTGAACACAAATCCGGCAGCTCTGCTTTGCAAGCAACAATGCAAAGTAAAAGGCAGCGCAAATTTATTGGTTCTTTGGGTGATCCCGGAGCATTTTTATTTAACAATACAGTTTACGATAAAGGTGCGTGGGTTTTACATATGCTCCGATGGGAATTAGGAGATAAAATATTTTTTAAGATACTTAGAGAATATTACAGAAAATACAAATATTCAAATGCATCAACCGGGGATTTTATAAATGTTTGTGAATCAGTTTCCGGCAAAGATTTGGATAAATTTTTTGATCAATGGATAATAGGCGTTGGTGAAATAGAACTGAATTATGATTGGGAAATAAAGCAAATCGGTGATAATTATAAAACGTTAATTGATCTGGAGCAGGTTCAGGAAAAGTATGAGGAATATCATTTCTCCCTGGAGATAGGATTACAATATAACGGTGATCAAATAGATTATCATAAATTTTACATAAATTCAAATTTGATGCAGCTAACTATTAGTAGTTCAAAAAAGCCGGATAGCATATTAATTGATCCTAATCAGAGATTATTATTATCAGCTAAGAGTAAGTAATGGATAATTATCCCTGTTTCATTTCAAAAAGGTAATCTTTAATTTTAAATTTTAATCTAATAAAAAAGAAAGTTACTTGTGAATAAAAGATACTTGTTTATTTCCGATCAACATTTAGGTCTTCAAACAAAGGAAATTGAAAATAAAAAGGAGAGATTATTAGTAAAATTTCTAAAATTTGCAGAAGATAACTGTGATGAGCTATATATATTAGGAGATTTATTCGATTACTGGTTTGAATATAAAAGAGTTTATCAAAAAGGTTTCTTTCGAACTTTAACCGCTCTACAGGATGTTGCAGAAAGGGGAATTCGGATTCATTACTTTATTGGGAATCATGATTTTTTGCACAGAGATTTTTTTACAAAGGAAATCGGTATCAAAATGTATGAAGCCCCGATTGATGTGATGTTAAACGGAAAAAAATTTTATATCGGTCATGGAGATGGATTAGTAAAAAATGATATCGGTTACAGAATATTAAAAGTAATTCTAAGAAACAAATTCATACAAAAATTGTATTCATTATTACATCCTGATATTGGTATTGCTATTGCAAGTAAAACAAGTAAATCCAGCCGGGCATACACAAAGCAAAAGGATTACGGAGAGATAGACGGTATGCTAAATGCTGCAAAACAAAAAATTGATGAAGGATTTGATTATGTTATGTTTGGGCATTCGCATGAGAGATCATTTGTAGAATACAAGGGAGGAAAATTTATTAACCTGGGTTCATGGATTGAAGCTCCCTGTTATGCTAAATTTGATTCGGGTGAGTTGGAGATAATTGATTGGCAGTAATATGGCAAAGAAGAATTTAAATGATGATGAGCTTAAAAAATATTTTTTTGATTCAAAACATAGAAATAAGAAATTGAAAAAAAAGAAAGCAAATAGAAAAATAAATTGGATAATTTCACTTGGAGTAAGTGCAGTAATTTTACTCATCCTGGTAATTTATATTGTAAGCGGATTGCCAACTATTGAGGATCTGGAAAATCCCAAACCTCAGCTTGCCACCAAGGTATTTTCTGCTGATGGGGAATTAATTGGAAAATTTTATATTGAAAACAGAATAGAATCTGATATTGACAGCCTTCCGGCATTCTTAACCTCGGCTTTAATTTCAACCGAAGATAGAAAATTCTTTGATCACTGGGGAGTAGATGTTGGCAGGTTTTTTAAGGCAATGATAAAAAATGTTATGAGATTCTCTTTTAGAGAAGGTGCAAGTACAATTACACAGCAGCTTGCTAAAAATCTCTATGAACTAAAAACAAGGCGGGAAAATCAGCTTGATAAAGCAACTCGAAAGATAAGGGAATGGATATCAGCAATTCAGGTTGAAAAAAGATTTACAAAAAAAGAAATCATCGAATTATATTTGAACGTTTCATATTTCGGGAAAGGTACGTATGGAATAGAAGCAGCTTCCCGGGCTTATTTTAATAAATCTGCTACAGAGTTAACTTTGCCTGAAGCAGCATTGTTTGTTGCCTTGTTAAAATCTCCGGGTGATTACGACCCGGTAAGGAATTACGATCAATCCATTGCTCGAAGAAATCTTGTTATGCATAATATGGTAATTACAGGTGTATTAGATGAAGCCGAGTATGAAAAATTGAAGGAGCAGCCAATTGTTCTTGCAGTGGGAAGCACAAAAGTTCTTAAATCCGAGGCGCCGCATTTTCTTGAATATGTAAGACTTCAGATGAAAAAAAATTCGAATAAATATGGATTCGATTTGTACAGGGATGGATTAAATATTTATACTTCACTGGATTTACGAATGCAAAGAATCGCTAACGAGGTTGCAGCAGATCATATTGCAGCAATTCAGGAACTATTTAATGAAAAATGGAACTGGAGGCAAAATAAAGTTCTGCTTACTGAGCTTATAGATCAGGCAATTAAAAGTTCAAGAAAATACAGAGTGGCTAAAAGCAAGGAAGAGAAAGCTAATATTTATAATGCAATGAAAGCAGATAATAATTTTGTAGACTCTGTAAAAAATGAAGCAACAAAAATAGAAGTTGGTTTTGTTGTTATAGATCCCACAACAGGTGAGATAAAAGCTATGGTGGGTGGCGAAAATCAGGGGTTTGGAAGAGGATTAAATCATGTTACAGGAATACGACGTCAACCAGGTTCGGCATTTAAACCGTTTGTTTATACCACTGCAATGGAGAATGGATATTTTCCTGCATACACATTATTAAATCAGAAATTTGACTACAACGGCTGGTCTCCCGGCAATTCGGGTAATGAGTATAGCGGATATGAAACAATGAGATGGGGTTTAGTCCATTCTGTAAATGTAATGACAGGCAGAATGACGATTAGTGATATTGCCCCGCCAAAACAGGTTGTTCAAATTGCTAAGCGAATGGGAATCCGTTCACATTTAGAGCCCTATCCATCAATTGCATTAGGCACATCCGAAGTTACCCCGCTTGAAATTACATCTGCTTTTGGTACTTTTGCAAACCAGGGAGTTCATATTGAACCAATATCGATTCTTAAAATTGAAGATCAAAACGGAATTATAATTGATGAATTTAAACCTGAGTACGTTCAGGCAGTCTCTCCACAAACAAATTCAACAATGATTCGTATGATGGAAGATATTATTTCTGAAGGTACCGGTGCAGGTGTACGGCTTTATTTTCAATATCCCGCTGCAGGTAAAACCGGTACAACACAGGATTTTTCGGATGCATGGTTTGTTGGTTTTACACCGGAGTTAGTAGCCGGCGTTTGGGTTGGCTTTGATGATCACCGGGTAAAGTTTACTGGCTGGTATGGACAGGGTGCAAAAGCGGCACTGCCAATATGGGCAAGGTTTATGGAGGCAGCTTACAAAGACCTTGAGATACCGGTTACTTATTTTGAATTAGCTTATGGAGTTGAGGAAGCATTCTTTTGTAAAACTACAATGGAATTGGGAGATTCCAGGCTGGCTACCGAATATTGCGATTCTCTTTACATTGATATTGTTAATAATAAATATTTACCGCAAGAGTGCAATATTCATGCAGACGAGGAAAAGATAATACAAGAAAATAAACAGGGCGAAACGGATTGGTGATTTTTTCATTTATAATTTATAATTGTTGATTGATGATTTACTATGTAAAATTACTTTTTCCAGTTCACGTTTAGTAGTCCCCATTTTTTGTATTTCGTTTTATGACTAACATTTCGCTCTAAACTAAAATGATTTTAATTTTATGATTAGAGTTTTGAGTTTAAAGTTCTTAATTTATAATTGATTCTGCCCGGATGGTGAAATTGTGCCGAAGGCATCTCTTTAGGAGTAGGCAGGCAGGCACGATAGGTTCAGAGAAGCAAGTTCTTAAAAAAATGATTAATAACTGACATTACGCAAAATAACAATTTTGTCATTCCGAACTTGTTTCGGAATCTCTTTTTGTATTGTTCTTAGATGCTGAAACAAGTTCAGCATGACCTTATTTAGGTTTTTGCGTAACCTCAATTAATAATTAAATATTGCCCGGATGGTGAAATTGGTAGACACGCTAGGTTCAGGGTCTAGTGGGAGCAATCCCATGGGGGTTCGAGTCCCCCTTCGGGCACAATGTAAAGTTGCTAATTTAAGGTAAATTGGCAGCTTTTACTAACTTTACCCTTAACTACACCTCAAATCTATTTCTACTGATTAAGCTGCATTTCAAAGGATCCACTATACAAAACACTATACAAAATTTTGCTAGCGATTTTGCTGGGAAGGATATACACAATGTATCTGGTAAAACGCAACAAAGTTTATCATCTATTTTATCGGGATAGGCAGAATAAACTCAAAAGTATTTCTACAAAATGTAATATCAAAGTAGAAGCAAACAGATTTGCTCTTCAATACCTAAATGATCTTCAAGAGAAAAAGAATGAGATAATTCTCATCACTTATACTGAGTTTAAGATTTTTTATAAAGAATATGCTTTAAATAGATTTGCTAAGAGCTACCAGGAATTTGTGCATTATGCATTTAAACAATTTGAAAGAGCTGTATCAGGTGAGATCCTATTAAAAGATATTCAACTTTATCATATAGAGAAGTTCATTCAGTTAAAATTAACGGAAGCAAAGGAGCGAATTGTAAATGGATATTTAAGAACACTTCAAGGAGCATTCCAAAGAGCTATTGAGTTCGGTTATTTGAATGAAAATGTTTTTAAGAAAGTAAAAAAACTAAAACCAAAACAAAACCAACCTATATTTCCAACCAAAATTGATTTAACTAAAATAATTGAACAAGAAAGCGATCCATTATTGAAAGTAATTTATAATTTTGGGTTCTATACAGGTATGAGAATGGGAGAAATAAGATTTCTAAAGTGGAACTCTATTGATTTTAAGAAGAACCAAATTACAATAATAAATCACGAGACATTTACAACAAAAAGCAAAAGTTTCAGAATAATCCCTCTTCATAAAAGAGTTCGAAGGGAATTATTGAGGTACAAAAAGATTTCCGAAGCAACTGATTTTGTTTTCACTAAAAATGGAAAGCAACTAACGAAGGATTATATCTCTGCAAGATTCAAGAAAGCTGTAAAAAATTCTAAAGTTAATAATGATCTTCACTTTCATTCACTTAGGCACGGATTTGCTTCAAATCTTGTTTTGAAAGGGGTACCTCTTTATAATGTTAGCAAACTACTCGGCCACGCAGATATAAAAACAACACAGATCTATGCACACCTTAGAAGTGATGACCTGCGGGATGCTGTGAGGATGTTGGATTGAATCGGAGGAGTGGATTAAAAAAACCCCTGCCTATGTTATTAAGCAGGGATATGTAAAGAGCAATTCAATGAGGATTTTATTTCATCAACACCATCTTCTTAGTTTCAACAAATTTCAAGTCTTTATCAATTTTAGATTTAATTAATAATGTCTCTTAACAATAAGATAACATTACGGTGCTAAGTATTGAGTGTATTCTCATTACTTGCTAATAATAATTTCTATATTGTTAAAAATTGATATTTAAAAAATATTAAAATAGTGTGATGTAAGTTATGCAGATTATTCTTACTCAATTCGTCATCAAGAAATAGTTATAGCACTTTTGGGTCCTGAATGATGCGCATTTTATAAAGAGGAAATGTGTTTAATAACACATAAATATCTTTGTAGGCCAAGTTAAATATTACCTAACAAGCAATTTTGTTTTTTAGGGGTAATAGAAAATGATTTCATAAGTAAATTTTTTACTTTTATTTATTTTCTTATATTTTAGTCACAATAAATTCATGTTATTGTGACTTTAATATTTTTATCTAGTCTTCTTTTAATCATAAACTAAATTAATATAGAAATTAACCAAACTTGTATATACGAATCAATTCCATTGTTCTACTTCTTATTATCCTTGGGTTTTCTTTACCGGGTTTAGTAAAAGCACAAGATACTAGAACTGAATTTGATACCTGGACGGATATTGCAACTATATATGGCTTTAGTTCAAATTTCCGTTATGATGGAGATTATGGTATCCGGCATCTTC